>Ga0206677_10002308_pt1 | contig 16928 bp, 17 predicted proteins | sample M130m12015metaG_FD_155475 | JGI IMG/M metagenome (GOLD analysis project Ga0206677, IMG submission 155475) | Ammonia-oxidizing marine archaeal communities from Monterey Bay, California, United States - M1 30m 12015 | ecosystem: Environmental > Aquatic > Marine > Intertidal zone | place: USA...
AAAGAGCTTATAAAGAAGCTAAATTAATTGATAATGCAAATGTAATTGCTGAAACAATTAAAGGATTAGAAATTAAGATTGCTTCTAAAGTTGGATCTGGAGACAAATTATTTGGCTCTGTTAACAACATTAATTTAGCAGATGCCATTGCCAAATCTGGAACTAATATCGATAAAAAGTTTATCAAGGTTGTTGGAGGTTCTGTTAAAAGATTAGGTAAATACGATGCAGCTGTTAGATTACACAGAGAAGTAGTTGCAGATATTACTTTTGAAGTAGTAGCTGAAAAATAATATTATCTTATAGTTAATCATATAAAAGCCCAAGTTAAACTTGGGCTTTTTTTATTTAAGATTTATGAAGTATAGACAACTTACAAAAGAACAATTTGAGTCATTACATAAAGAATTTGCTCAGTTTCTAGCAACTCAGAAGATAGATGCTGATAAATGGACAGCACTAAAATCTGAAAACTCTCCAATAGTAAAGGAAGAATTAGAGTTGTTTAGTGATTTGGTTTGGGATGATGTTTTAAACAAGGTTGAGTACTTAGAACACTTTTCTAAAACATCTGTAAACCTTTTTAAATGTGAAAAAGAGGCTGTGTATAGAATTGTTGTCACAATTAATAAAGAAATAGATTTGTTGTCTGAACAAGGATATAAATGGTTGTTAGAAAACCCAAAAGATGCAGCAGTAGATTACCTAAAAGGAAGTAAAATATATTCTAATGAAAAGAATTTAGAAATTTTTGAACTTATTGAAAAAGGAAGTCAAATTGCTAGGGGAGAATTATACGAATATTTTAATCGACTAACATCTTAATTAATTGTTTAGTTCCTTGTTGAGCACCACTTTTTATAATAGTTGTATTTGTATTTTTTGAGATTGAAGGTGCTGGGTCTATAAAGTATATTGGCGTATTAGAAGAAACATAATGAATTAAACTTGCCGCCGGATACACTTGCATGGAAGTCCCAATAATAACCAAAACATCTGCTTGTTTTGTGATTTCTATAGCATTTTCTAATTGGGGTACTGCTTCTCCAAACCAAACAATATGCGGGCGTAATTGATCTCCGTTCTTATCAACATCACCTAGATATAAATCTTTTGACCATTCTAAAACAATTTTTTCATTAGTAGAGCTTCTCACTTTTCTTAATTCACCATGTAAATGTACTATTTGAGAACTTCCAGCTCTTTCGTGTAAATCATCTACATTTTGAGTAATAATATGAATATTAAAATACTTTTCAAGCTCCTTTAAGTTATGATGTGCATTATTTGGAAGCACATTAAGTAGTTGCCTTCTGCGTTGATTATAGAACTCTAAAACAAGTTTAGGGTCTCTCTCAAAAGCTTCTGGAGTGGCAACATCCATTACATTATGCCCTTCCCACAAACCATTTGCATCTCTAAATGTTTGTAAACCACTTTCGGCACTCATTCCAGCACCAGTTAATACCACCATTTTTTTCATAGATATGAATATTAAATTTTAGTATGTTTGTTGTACTATGTTAGACATCAATACAAAGTTACTTACTTATTTAGAAGGTTTTGTAACAGATAAGAGAAAAAACCTTTTTAGAAATATCTTACAAGATAGAACAAGACACTTTACAGTAGTATTAGAAGACATCTACCAACAGCACAATGCAAGTGCAGTTATTAGAAGTTGTGATATCTTTGGGATACAAGATGTCCATGTGATAGAAAACAAGTACAAGAGTAAGGTTTCAAAAAATATTGCCAAGGGTTCCCAAAAATGGCTATCATTTCACAATTACAAGGAAGACACAAACAATACATTAGAGTGTTTAAATTCCTTAAAAAGTAAAGGATATCAAATAATTGCAACAACTCCGCATAATAATTCATGTAGTTTACATGATTTTGATATCTCAAAAAAATCGGCCTTTGTTTTTGGAGTTGAAAAAACGGGTGTTTCAGATTTAGTTATGAATAATGCTGATAAAATTTTAAGAATTCCAATGGTAGGTTTTACTGAAAGCTTAAATATTTCTGTTGCTGCAGCTATAATTCTTGAAAACCTAAGTCATCAACTAAGAAATAGTGCTCTGGATTGGGCATTAACAGTTGAAGAGCAACAAATTTTATATACCAGTTGGATTGAGAAAACGATAAAAAATGTTGATGAAATAAAGGAACGATTTATTAAAAATAATAGTTAAAAGTGTATTGTAAAAATATCACAATATTATTTCTCTAACATAATTGTATCAATTGTAGCAATAGAATCGCAGCGAATGATCCAAAGTTGTAATTCTTTTTCAAGATACTCTCCTGTAATAGCATATTCTGGGCAAGGTTTTTTATGTTGGTTACTTTTTCCAAAATCTACATCACCATTTGAAAGAATAGAACGAATTGTGGTACTATCTAATTTCATTCTTTTCATAGATAATTTAGCACTCTCAGAATAATGAAGTGTTTTTGTTCTAATTGTTTTTAATGTTCTAGCATCCATTCCATAATCAAAAGACACATCTTTTCCTGTCCAGATAAAGTAAACAATTAAGCTTCCTAAAGATAGTCCTATGAAATAATAAATAAAACGTTTGAATAAATTCATACTGCAAAATTAGGAGTATTTTATGAATATTTAAGATTAAATATGAGGATGTTTTTTACGATTAAGAAGTAAAGTATTTGATATGTTTTTTTATAAGAGTAATAAATTAATATCTCTAAAAGGAAGATCAAACCATGCAGCTACTGTCTTATTTGTTAAAATACCATGATAGAAATACATACCACTACGAAGGCTTTTATCAAATCTAGCAGCATTTTCGAAACCTCCTGATTCTGCGATATCTAGTAAATAAGGTGTAAATAGATTACTAATGGCAAATGAAGCAGTTCTTGAATACCTAGATGGAATGTTTGGCACACAATAATGTATTACACCATGTTTTTCAAATGTTGGTTTAGAGTGAGATGTTGTATTTGAAGTTTCAAAACAACCACCTCTATCAATACTAACATCTACAATAATAGCTCCTTCTTTCATTGTTTCAACTATTGTTTCTGAAACTACAACAGGTGAACGATCTTTCCCTCTGATAGAACCAATAGCAACATCACACCTTCTTAATGATTTAGCCAATGTTTTTGGTTGGATAGTAGAAGTATAAATAGGTGCATTTAGATTGTGTTGAAGTTTTCTGAGTTTGGTTATCGAATTATCAAAAACCTTTACTCTAGCTCCCAGACCTAAAGCAGATCTTGCAGCAAATTCTCCAACAGTTCCCGCACCTAAAATTACAACATCTGTGGGAGGTACCCCTCCAATATTACCTAAAAGGAGTCCATTTCCTTTGTTAAGGTTACTCATTAATTCAGCAGCAATTAAAATTGCAGCAGTTCCTGCAATTTCACTTAATGATTTTACAACTGGATATACACCATGTTCGTCTTTTATGTAATCAAAAGCAACCGCTGTAATTCTTTTTTTAGCTAAGGTTTCAAAATATTCTTTTGTTTGTGTTTTTAATTGAAGTGCAGAAATTAAAACGCTTTGAGGAGTTATCATGGCTATCTCATCAATAGTTGGTGGAGCTACCTTTAAAACAATATTACAAGAGAAAACCTCTTTGGTATCATATGATATTTTTGCACCGGCTTCAGAATATTCGTTATCAGAATAATTAGAGCCTTCACCAGCACCAGCCTCAATTACAACTCTGTGACCATGACTAGTCAAAGCTGAAACCGCATCTGGAGTTAAACAAATTCTCTTTTCTTCAAAAAGAGTTTCTTTAGGAAGTCCAATAAATAATTCTCCTTTTTGCTTTTTAATTTCTAACATTTCTGTTTGAGGAAGTAACTCCTCTTTACTAAATGGAGAGAATGTGCTCATAAAAGTTATTTAAGTTGAATATTTCGTTGTCCATCATCTAATTCACTTAAATGAATGTTTACATAATCTAAAGGTAGTAAATTTTGAATAACTGATGGCCATTCAATAAGACACCATGCATCAGAATCAAAATAATCTTCTACACCAATATTATAAGCTTCTTCTTCATTATTAATTCTGTAAAAGTCAAAATGATATATAGTATGGTTCGTTTTGGTTTTGTATTCATTTACGATAGAAAAAGTGGGAGAACTAGTAATATCATTGGTGCCTAACTCTTTACAGATTTCTTTAATTAATGTAGTTTTTCCAACTCCCATTTCACCATGAAAAAGAAGTATTTTATACTTAGAGTTTTTAATGATATCTTTTGAAACTCTATTTACATCTAATAATGAGTAGTTTTTATTCATGAGTATTGTAAAATTATTTTGGGCTATAAACAGCACAGGGAATTATCATTTCCTCTAAAGAGACACCTCCATGTTGATAGGTGTTTCTATAGTAATTTACAAAATGATTGTAATTGTTTGGATAGGCAAAAAATAAATCTTCTTTTGTAAAAATAAATGGACTATTAAAACTAATACTTGGTAAGAAAATATCTTTTGGGTTTTTTACAGCAAATACATCTTTTTCTGCATATGAAATGCTTTTCCCTGTTTTATATCTTAGGTTAGAACTTATATTTTTATCACCAATTATTTTGGTTGGGTTTTTACAATTAATAGTTCCATGATCTGTAGTAATAATTAGTTTTTGACCAAGTTGCTGAGCTTTTTGAATAATTTCAAATAAAGGGGAGTTTTTAAACCAACTAACTGTTAAAGACCTGTATGCCTTGTCATCTCCAGCTAATTCTTTGATAACCTCCATCTCTGTTTTAGAATGAGATAACATATCTACAAAATTATAGACTAAAACAGTCAAGTCATTTTGTTTTGTTCCATTGTAATTATTTGCTAATTCTTTTCCGTCTTTTAAAGAAGTGATTTTATAATACTCATGTTTAATTGAAAGTTTTAATCTTTTTATTTGAGCACTTAGAAACTCATTTTCAAACATGTTTTTACCACCTTCATCTGTGTCGTTTCTCCAAAATTCTGGATGATTTTTTTCCATTTCAGATGGCATTAAGCCAGAAAAAATGGAATTTCTAGCATACTGAGTTGCAGTAGGAAGTATGCTGAAATAAGAATATTCTTCTTCTTTCTTGTAATAATTATTTATAAATGGTTCTAACATTCTATATTGGTCATATCTTAAATTATCTATAACAACCCATAAAACACCATTTTCTTGAAATAAATTAGGAACAATATAATCGTTAAACAACGTATGAGAAAAAGTAGGACTATCTGAGGAAGTTAAATACTCCTGATAATTTTTCTTAATAAATTTATAAAATAAGTTATTTGCTTCAGACTTCTGACTCTCTAAAATTTCTAACATTCCAGAATCATTAATATTTTCCAATTCTAGTTCCCAATGAACTAATTTTTTATATAAATCTATCCATTCTTCATAAGAATTAACAGACATTAAATCCATTGATATTTTTCGAAATTCTTGCTGATAATTAGAGGTTGTTTTTTCAGAAACTAATCTAGAATGATCTAAATTCTTTTTTAAACTCAGTAAAATTTGATTAGGATTTACAGGTTTTATCAAATAATCAGCAATTTTAGAGCCAATAGCTTCCTCCATAATATATTCTTCTTCACTCTTAGTAATCATTACTACAGGTAAATTAGATCTTATTTGTTTAATTTCGGCCAATGTTTCTAGTCCATTAATACCAGGCATGTTTTCGTCTAGAAATATAATATCAAAATTAGATTCTTTAACAAAATCAATGGCATCTGCTCCATTAGTACATGTCGTAAGTGTATATCCTTTTTTTTCGAGAAATAAAATATGAGGTTTTAATAAATCTATTTCATCATCAACCCATAAAATTTGAATACTATTCATAAAGCGATTGTTTCTTTTAAAACGTTAAAAGTATTTATTTGTTATGGTTTGAATGCTTAGAAAATGATAAATTATTCCTAATAAAGATAGAATCTACTTTGTAAAGAGTAAATTTAGTGTTTAGTTTGTACCAGTAACTCTAAAACAAAGGCTTGAAAAACTCATCAACCAACAAATTAAAAATCTTAAATGATCCTATTTATGGTTTTATTAGAATTCCAAATAGTTTAATTTTTGATATTATTGAGCATGCTAGTTTTCAACGTTTAAGAAGAGTCTCACAAATGGGGTTTTCTAATTTAGTCTACCCAGGAGCCAATCACACTCGTTTTCATCATGCATTGGGTTGTTTACACCTCATGCAGAAAACAATTAATGTATTAAGAGTTAAAGGTGTAAATGTTTCAGAAGAAGAAGAAAACGCGTTGTGTATTGCAATTTTGCTTCATGACATTGGCCATGGTGCTTTCTCTCATGCTTTAGAGCACAGTATTGTTACAGGAATTACTCATGAAGAGATTTCATTAAAGTATATGCAGAAGCTAAATGAAGAGTTTACAGGTCAGTTAGATTTAGCAATAGAAATTTTTACTGGAAAATATCCTCGATTATTTTTACAACAATTAATTTCTAGTCAATTAGACATAGATAGGTTAGATTATTTGAAAAGAGATAGTTTTTATACTGGTGTTGCAGAAGGAAACATAAGTTCAGATAGATTAATTGCCATGATGAATGTAGTTGATGATGAGTTGGTTATTGAAAAAAAAGGAATTTATTCTGTTGAGAAGTTTTTAATAGCCAGAAGGTTAATGTATTGGCAAGTATATTTACATAAAACAAGTTTAGTGGCAGAGCACATGCTCGTTAAAGTATTAATGAGGGCAAAAGAGTTAGCTGAAAAAAACATAGAATTATTTAGTAGCTCTTCCTTGCATTTTTTCTTGTATAATAAGACGAATAAAGAAAATTTTGATAAAGCAGTTCTAGAATTGTTTTCTAAATTAGATGATTATGATATATTATCAGCTATTAAAGAATGGACAAATCATTCTGATAAAATAATTTCTAATTTAGCAACGATGATCGTAAACAGAGATCTTCTAAAAATTGAAATTTATGATCAAGAGGTCTCAGAAGATTATTTGTTAACCAATATGCATAAATTAATGAATACCTCAAGTTTAACAAAAAAAGAAGTGTCGTATTTTGTATTTAAAGGAGCTATTTCCAACCAAGCATATAATAAACTTCAACCTATAAAGATTGTAAATAAAAAAGGTGATTTAGAAGATATTGTGGAAGCATCTGATCAATTAAATTTACAAGCGCTCTCTAAACCAGTGAGAAAATTTTTTATATGTTATCCTAAGAAAATGGAATTAGCCTAATCTTACATTTTTTTATACTTTTGCAAAAGATGAAATTTACAGCCAAACAAATAGCTCAGATCTTAGAAGGTGAAATTGAAGGTAATCCAGAAGCCGAAGTTTCTAGACTTTCTAAAATAGAAGAAGGCATAAACGGATCACTTACTTTTTTATCTAACCCAAAATATAATTCTTATTTATATACTACAAAAGCTTCCATAACTATTGTTAATAATACGTTTAAGCTAGACAAAGAAGTGAGCACTACGTTAATTAGAGTGAAGGATGCTTATAAAGCGTTTTCTAAATTATTAGAATTTTACAATCAAGTAAAACATAACAAGCAAGGAAGAGAAGAACCACATTTTGTTTCAAATACAGCCTCTATTGGTAAAGATGAATATATTGGCGCATTTAGTTACATAGGTGAGAATGTTGTGATTGGTGAGAATGTAAAAATATACCCTAACTCATATATTGGAGACAATGTAACCATTGGAAAAAACTGCTTAATTTTTGCTGGAGTAAAAATTTATTCTGAAACAGAAATAGGAAATGATTGTACGTTTCATTCAGGATGTATTATTGGTTCAGATGGATTTGGTTTTACTCCAAATGAACATGGTGAATTTGTTAAAATTCCTCAGACAGGAAATGTAATCATAGAAAATAATGTAGATATTGGCTCAAGTTCCACCATAGATAGAGCTACATTAGGAGCTACAATTTTAAGAAGTGGAGTTAAATTAGACAATCAAGTTCAGATTGCTCATAATGTTGAAATTGGTAAAAACACTGTAATTGCAGCCCAAACTGGAGTTGCAGGATCTACCAAAGTAGGAGAGGGATGTATGATTGGAGGACAAGTAGGAATTGCTGGACATTTAACTTTGGGGAATTTTCTTAAAATTCAAGCACAATCTGGAATTTCAAAAAATTTAAAAGATTATGAGACTGTTCAAGGGTCACCTGCTTTTGGATATTCAGATTATTATAAATCTTATGTGCATTTTAAAAACCTGCCTAAATTGGTAAATAAAATAGATAAGATAGAAAAAGAGATTAATACTCAAAATTTAAATGATGAGTAAAAAACAAAAAACAATACAAAACGAAGTCAGTTTATCTGGTGTTGGATTGCATACCGGAAACGAAGTTAAAATGACTTTTAAGCCTGCTCCTGAAAACCATGGTTTTGCTTTTAAAAGAGTAGATTTACAAGGTTGCCCAACTATTGAAGCGAAGGCTGAATACGTTGTAAATACACAAAGGGGAACTAACCTAGAAAAAAATGGTGTTTTAATTCAGACATCAGAACATGTTTTAGCCGCAGCAGTTGGATTAGATCTAGACAATTTAATTATTGAGATTAATGCTTCTGAACCTCCTATAATGGATGGTTCATCAAAGTTTTTTGTAAAAGCATTAGAAAAAGCAGGAATTAAAGAATTAGATGCACAAATTGAAGAATATATTGTCAAAGAGATTATTTCTCATAAAGACGAAATATCAGGAAGTGAGATAATTTTAATGCCTTCTGATGAATATCAAATTACCACTATGGTAGATTTTGGAACTAAAATTTTAGGAACACAAAACGCTACTTTAGAGCATATGTCAGAGTTTAAAGAAGAAATTGCAGATGCCAGAACCTTTAGTTTTCTTCATGAGATAGAAATGTTGTTAGAGAATGATCTTATTAAAGGTGGTGATTTAAATAATGCTATTGTTTATGTAGACAAGGAGCTTTCTGAGGCAACCATGCAAAAACTAAAAAAAGCATTTAAAAAAGATGACATTAAAATTAAGTCTAATGGTATTTTAGATAATTTAAATTTACATTGGGCAAATGAAGCTGCTAGACATAAACTTTTAGATGTCATAGGAGATTTAGCATTAACCGGTACCAGAATTAGAGGGAAAGTTATCGCAAACAAACCAGGGCATCTTGTTAATACCCAGTTTGCTAAAAAATTAGCGAAAATAATAAAGATTGAAAAAAGAAATAATATTCCTCAAGTAGATTTAAACGAGCCTCCTTTGATGGATATTCATCAAATTATGGAAATTTTACCACATAGACCTCCATTTTTATTTGTTGACAGAATCATTGAACTATCTGACAAGCATGTAGTAGGAATGAAGAATGTAACAATGAATGAAGATTTTTTTGTTGGTCATTTCCCTGGAGCTCCAGTAATGCCTGGTGTTTTACAAGTAGAAGCAATGGCTCAATGTGGTGGGATTCTAGTTTTAAGCACTGTTCCAGATCCAGAAAATTACTTGACTTACTTTATGAAAATAGACAAAGTTAAATTCAAACAAAAAGTACTGCCTGGAGATACTTTAATTTTTAAAGCTGAGTTAATAACCCCTATAAGAAGAGGTATTGCTCATATGCAATCTTATGGATATGCAAACGGTAAATTAGTGGTTGAAGCAGAATTGATGGCACAAATATCTAAAAGAAAATAATAATGAATCAACCATTAGCATACGTTCATCCACAAGCAAAGATAGCCAGAAATGTAGTTATTGAGCCTTTTACAACCATACACGCTAATGTCCATATAGGATCAGGAACATGGATTGGTTCTAATGTAACCATTATGGAAGGAGCTAGAATCGGTAAAAATTGCAGAATTTTTCCTGGTGCAGTGATATCAGCAATTCCACAAGATTTAAAATTTGAAGGAGAAGATTCACTAACCGTCATAGGAGATAACACAACAGTTCGTGAGTGTGTTACAATTAATAGAGGTACAAGTGCTTCTGGTGAAACTAGAATTGGAAAAGATGTGTTAATTATGGCAACTGTTCATATTGCACATGATTGTGTTATTGGTGATAACGCTATCATTGTAAATGGAGTTGCTCTAGCTGGTCATGTAACCATTGGAGATTATGCCATTATTGGTGGTTTAGCTGCAATTCATCAATTTATTCATATTGGAGATCATGCAATGGTTTCTGGTGGATCTCTAGTTAGAAAAGATGTGCCTCCTTATACTAAAGCAGCAAAAGAACCTTTATCTTATGTTGGAATTAATTCTATTGGCTTAAGACGTAGAGGTTTTTCAACCGAAAAAATTAGTGAAATACAGAATATTTATAGAATACTGTATCAAAAGAACTACAATACTTCCCAAGCCGTTGGTAAAATTGAAGCAGAAATGGAAGCAACTTCAGAGAGAGATGAAATATTACTATTCATTCGTAATTCACAAAGAGGTATTATGAAAGGATATTGGGGAGGTTAATTAGAAGATTTATAGTAATTATTTTAAACATTAAACAAGCATACGATACTATGGCAACAACATCAGATATTAGAAACGGATTATGCATAAAGTATAACAATGATATTTATAAAGTAATAGAATTTTTACATGTAAAACCAGGTAAAGGCCCTGCTTTTGTTAGAACAAAGTTAAAAAGTGTTACTAATGGAAAAGTAATAGATAATACATTTCCTGCTGGAAGAAAAATTGAAGATGTTCGTGTAGAGACTCATAAGTTTCAATATTTATATAATGAAGGAGAAACCTATCACTTTATGAATAATGAAGATTATAGCCAGATTGAATTACAGAAAAACACATTAGATTCACCAGATTTAATGAAAGAAGGTGAAACAGTGACCATTATTATTAATTCTGAAGATGATATGCCATTGTCTGTTGATATGCCAGCTAGTGTAATATTAGAGGTGATTCATACAGAGCCAGGTGTTAAAGGAAATACAGCTACAAACGCAACTAAGCCCGCAAAAGTAGAATCTGGAGCTATTGTAAATGTTCCGCTTTTTATCAATGAAGGAGATAAAATTAAAGTAGAAACAACCAAAGGAACTTACCAAGAAAGAATTAAAGCATAAACATTCTTCAATGAAATTTAAATCTGTTCAAACATTACAAAAAATAGCAAGCTTAATTGATGCAACATTTGTTGGTGAATCAGATTTTAAAATTTCAGGAATTAATGAAATTCATGTTGTAGAAGCTGGTGATATTGTTTTTGTAGATCACCCAAAATATTATGAAAAAGCATTAAACTCAAAGGCTACAATTATCTTAATAAATAAAGAGGTTGATTGCCCAGAAGGAAAATCACTTCTAATTTCAGACAATCCGTTTCGAGATTTCAACAAAATAACAAAACACTTTAGCCCTTTTATTAGTTCAAAAGTAAGCATTGCTGATACTGCTATTGTAGGTGAAGGAACTATCATACAACCCAATGTTTTCATTGGAAATAATGTTAGTATAGGAAAAAACTGTTTGATTCATCCAAATGTAACTATTTATGATAATGCCATTATAGGGGATCAGGTAATTATACATGCAAACACTGTATTAGGAGCAGATGCATTTTATTATAAAAATAGGCCAGAGGGCTTCGATCAATTATTATCTGTTGGTAGAGTAGTGGTAAAAAATAATGTTCACATTGGTGCTTCATGTACAATAGATAAGGGGGTTACTGGTAATACAACAATTGGTGAAGGAACTAAAATAGACAATCAGGTTCATGTTGGACATGATACAAAGATTGGAAAAAAATGTTTAATAGCTTCGCAAACTGGTATTGCTGGATGTGTAATTATTGAAGATGAAGTAACACTTTGGGGCCAGGTAGGTACAAATAGCGGAATTACTATTGGCAAAGGAGCTGTTATTCTTGGTCAAACAGGAGTAACAAAATCAGTTCCTGGAGGTAAAACCTATTTTGGAACACCTATTTCAGAGTCAAGAGCAAAACTAAAAGAGTTGGCATTTTTAAAACGATTGTTAAGAGAAGAAAAGAAAGATTAATTTTCCTTTTTTTGCTTAAAACAATAAAGTATTTTTGCACAAATTATTAGAAAAAAAATATACCATGAGTGTTTTAGTAAATAAAGATTCAAAAATTATAGTTCAAGGGTTTACAGGAGGTGAAGGTACTTTTCACGCGGGTCAAATGATTGATTATGGGACTAATGTAGTTGGTGGAGTTACACCAGGTAAAGGAGGTCAGGAACATCTTGGAAAGCCAGTTTTTAATACCGTAAAAGAATCGGTTGAGAAAGTGCAAGCTGATACTTCGATAATCTTTGTACCACCAGCCTTTGCTGCTGACGCAATTATGGAATCTGCTGAAGCTGGAATTAAAGTAATTATTTGTATTACTGAAGGAATTCCAACTGCAGACATGGTAAAAGTAAAAGCATATTTAGAAAATAAGGACTGTACTTTAGTTGGACCAAATTGCCCAGGTGTTATAACGCCAGATGAAGCTAAAGTTGGTATTATGCCAGGGTTTATTTTCAAGAAAGGAAACGTTGGTATTGTTTCTAAGTCTGGAACACTAACTTATGAAGCAGCAGATCAAGTTGTAAAACAAGGATATGGCATTACTACAGCCATAGGTATAGGTGGAGATCCAATTATTGGTACCACAACACAGCAAGCAGTAGAATTATTAATGAATGATGATGAAACTGAAGCCATTGTAATGATTGGTGAAATTGGAGGTCAACTAGAAGCTGAAGCTGCACAATGGATTAAAGCGGACGGAAACAGAAAACCTGTAGTAGGTTTTATCGCTGGTCAAACAGCTCCTGCGGGAAGAACTATGGGGCATGCTGGTGCCATAGTTGGTGGAGATGATGATACTGCACAGGCAAAAATGAAAATTTTAGCAGAAAACGGTATTCATGTAGTAGAATCGCCTGCAAAAATTGGTGAAATGATTGCTAGTGTATTGAAATAAAAGGGTTTAATAAAAAAATATTAATAAAAATTCTCGTATTCTCTGCGGGGATTTTTTGTTAAAAAAAGAATTATATTTGACAACCAACTAATATTAATTTATGAAATTACTAGAAAATAAAACAGCAATAATTACAGGTGCTACAAGAGGAATAGGTCGTGGAATTGCTGTTGAATTTGCCAAGCAAGGTGCTAATGTGGCATTTACGTATAGTTCTTCTGTTGAAGCTGCAAATACTTTAGAAGCAGCGTTAACTTCTTTAGGTGTTAAAGCAAAAGGATATCAGTCTAATGCGGCAGAATTTGATACATCTCAAGAGTTAGTAAAAGAAGTATTAACTGAATTTGGAAGCATAGATATACTGGTTAACAATGCAGGAATTACAAAAGATAATTTATTGTTGAGAATTTCTGAACAAGACTTTGATAAGGTGATCGATGTAAATTTAAAGTCTGTTTTTAATATGACCAAAGCTGTCATTAGACCTATGATGAAACAACGAGCTGGTTCTATTATTAATATGAGTTCTGTTGTTGGGTTAAAAGGTAATGCTGGCCAATCTAATTATGCAGCTTCTAAATCTGGAATCCTTGGATTTTCTAAATCTGTAGCCTTAGAATTAGGTTCAAGAAATGTGCGGAGTAATGTTATAGCTCCTGGTTTTATAGAAACTGAAATGACAGGTAAATTAGATGAAGCTACTGTACAAGGTTGGAGAGACTCAATACCTTTAAAGCGTGGTGGTACTCCAGAGGATATTGCTAATGCATGTGTTTTTTTAGCTTCAGACATGAGTAGCTATATTACTGGACAAACTTTATCTGTTGATGGAGGAATGCTTACTTAAAAAAAATAACTCATTAATATTAAAAAAACCTAGACATATTTCCTGTCTAGGTTTTTTTATACACAGCTTCTTTTTATCTTTCGCTTAAATATAATTGTTTGGAAAAATATTTTTATATATGGTTTATTATTGCTTTTGTATTAAGTAGCTCTTTGGGGTATTATCAGTATTATTACAAAGTTAAAAAACCAACAAAAGTTAATTTTCTTTTAGTAATAATTCGCTCACTGGTTTTCTTCTTACTAATAGTACTCTTTCTAAACCCAAGTATAACCAAGAAGATCTTCATAAACCAAAAAGCAAAACTGTCTGTACTTGTAGATAATTCCTCTTCTGTTACGTTTTTAAAAAGAGATAGTTTAGTTTATGTAATGTTACAAAATTTTAAAACTCATGAAAATCTAAATAAACGATTTGATATAAATTATTATTCTTTTGGAAATCTATTTCAACAAAGTGATAGCTTTAGTTTTGATGAGAGTCAGACAGATATTTCAATGCCTCTAGAAAGAATTTCTAAGATTCAAAAAAATACAAGTACTGCCATAGTGTTACTTTCTGATGGAAATCAAACCATAGGAAATGATTATCAGTACACCTCTATAAAAGATCCTGTTTTTCCAATAGTAATAGGAGATACTACTAAGTACCAAGATGTAAAAATTGCTCAAATAAATGTAAATAGATATAGCTTTATTAACAATCAGTTTCCAGTAGAATCAATTTTACAATATGAAGGAACACAAACTATAAAGCTTCGTTATTCAATAGAAAATAATGGAAAGGTTATTTTTAGTAAACGTATTAATTTTAGCGAAAAAAATAATTCTCACATACTTAAAACATTTATTAAAGCATCCAAAGAAGGGACCAATTTCTTTACCTCAAAGATAGAATACTTAGAAAATGAGAAGAATGTAGTTAATAATAGTAAGAATTTTTCAGTAGAGGTAATCAATAAACAAACTGAGATACTTATAATTAGTTCATTTTATCATCCAGATTTAGGAGCTTTAAAGAAAGCTATAGAAAGTGACAAACAACGAAAAGTCACCATAAAAATAGTAGATAATAAAAAAAAACAACTTAATAATTATCAATTAGTTATATTATATCAACCAAATGAAAAGTTTAATAAAATAATCAATCAATTAAATAGCAGTAAATCATCTTTTATGTTGATTACAGGATCCAAAACAGATTGGTCATTTTTAAATAATAAATCTCTAGGAATTAATAAGAAAAATATAAATCAATTAGAGAATTACTCTGCAAGATTTCATAATGGTTTTTTAAACTTTTCGCAAAAAAATATTGATTTTGAAAATTTTCCTCCATTAATAGATTACTATGGGGAAACAACTGTATCTATTCCACATCAAACATTGTTATATCAAAACATCAATGGGTATAATTCTCAAAATCCTTTATTAATTACTGCTAACCAAAATAATCAAAAAAAAGTATTTTTATTTGGTGAAGGATTATGGAAATGGAGATCAACTAGCTTTGTGAAAAAGAATTCTTTTCAAAATTTTGATGAATTCATAGGTAACCTTGTTCAGTATTCATCAAATAAGAAAATTAGAAATCGATTAGATTTAGATATTGCCTCTTTTTACAATGCAAATTCGAGTATACAAATTGGCGCTTTTTATGTAGATGAAAATTATCAGTTTGATGATAGGGCTACTATATTGTTTACAATAAAAAATAAAAAATCGAAGAATAAGAAAACTTACCCTTTTTCGCTCTCAGGTACTTCTTATCAATTAGAATTGACTTCTTTAGAGGTTGGCGAATATGAGTATACTATTAAAGTAGATCAGCAGAATATTTCAAAAAAAGGAACATTTAAAATTAATGAGTTTCTGATAGAAGAGCAATTTACCAATGCTAACAGTAATAAATTAGATCTTTTGGCACAAAAAACAGCTGGAAAACTTTATTTTGAAGACAAATACAGATTAGTGATTGATGATTTAATTAATGATAATAGGTTTTCCACTATTCAAAAATCTAAAAAAATAATCGATGAACTTGTTAATTGGCAATGGCTAATGCTCCTAATTATTGGCTTATTGTCATTAGAATGGTTCATAAGAAAATACATAGGGAAAATTTAAAATATTTTTTTTCATAGTTATTATTTATATAAATATAAAAGATGATTTCACATAACGATAAATAAAAGAACATTAAGTTGTAAATTTGTTGAAATAAAAAAATAAAAAAATGGCAAATAATCAAATGGAATTTAAATTTCCCAAAGGAGCTATTGTTACGATAGCTGTAATTTTAACAACAATAGTACTGATTTCTAAATCTGCTGTAACTATAGGATCTGGAGAGCGAGGTGTCTTGTATGAATGGATAGGAGGGGTTGTAACAGATAATCCTCCCTTAGATGAAGGGTTTAACTTAGTAATGCCTTGGAACAAGGTTTTTAAATACAATGTTAGACAGCAAGAGTTATTTGAAGAAAAGATGTCTGTATTATCATCAAACGGATTAGAAATTAAATTAGACGCTTCGGTTTTATACCAAGCTACAACTGCTACAGTTGCTTTACTGCACCAAACTAGAGGTGAAGCCTATGAAGATGATGTAATTATTCCTGCAATTAGATCTGCTACTAGAAGTGTTGTTGGTAGATATACACCAGAACAATTATATTCTACAAAAAGAGATGCAATACAAACAGAAATATTTGAAGAGACTAAAAAGATATTAGGTCCTCAATATATCCAATTAAACTCTGTATTAGTTAGAGATGTAACGCTCCCTCCAACAATTAAAACAGCTATTGAACGTAAGTTAAAACAAGAACAAGAATCTTTAGAATACGAGTTTAGATTGGTAACTGCAAAAAAAGAAGCTGAAAAGCAAATTATTGAAGCTCAAGGAAAGGCAGATGCCAACAGGATTCTAAGCGCTTCATTAAATGATAAAATTCTTCAGGATAAAGGAATTGAAGCTACTATTAAGTTATCTCAATCACCAAATAGTAAAGTAGTAATCATTGGATCTGGAAAGAGTGGAATGCCTATTATTTTAGGCAATCAATAATAAAATATTTAAATAAAAAAAAACCAGCTTA
>Ga0206677_10002309_pt1 | contig 16927 bp, 6 predicted proteins | sample M130m12015metaG_FD_155475 | JGI IMG/M metagenome (GOLD analysis project Ga0206677, IMG submission 155475) | Ammonia-oxidizing marine archaeal communities from Monterey Bay, California, United States - M1 30m 12015 | ecosystem: Environmental > Aquatic > Marine > Intertidal zone | place: USA...
ATTATGATATGGCTATGAAACATTTAAAAGAAGTTGATCTCAGTAACATTGTAGAAGTTGAAGATGAAACAGATCTTTCAGGTGAATTAGCTTGTGCAGGAGGAGCATGTGAGATAACATGAAAAAGTTAACAATAATTGCCGGTCTTAGCATGATGACAGCTGGGACCGGTTATATGGTACATCACAAGAGCGCACCAAGATTTAATATGAATCCTAATACAATGGCAATAGCTACTGGAGGATTCTTTGTTGCGTTTGGTTTAAGTTATAGATTTTAAAATGTAAAGTTATGTGCGGACTATGTCTAGGCGGTACTTGCGAATACTGCAAGGATTAAAATAATAAAAGGGGAGGTCATTTACGACTTCCCCTTTTTGGTTACAGGAACTTTTGGGTATGGTGCCCAGTATTTTTTGTTCCTTATCTAGCTTTTCTACCAGATCTTCTAGAAGATCTTTTACTTTTTGACTTGCCTTTAGACTTTGGCTCAGGCATTATGTTCCATTTTGGCCAACCAGCTAGCATAGCCACCGTTTGCCAAGTATCAGCTTTTTCGCTCATTGCTCCAGCTATGTTATCCACTTTGCTATACACTCTGTCTAACGGCAGGTTTGTGGTTGCTGAAATAACCTTAGCAGCTGAACCATAAGCTGGATTATCTATATCAAAACCTTTTTTAAATACCTCTTCTCTACGCTTTTTGCTATCAAACTGCCAAGCAGCTTGTTTTAGTCTTGATATTTTACTACTTATAGGTGGAGAAACTCTTAACAACTCATAAACAGCGTCAACATATTCAGGTCTATCTCTTCCAGATCTTTCATAAACATTAGTTAAGAAATTTTTAACAACAGCGGTTGTAGCACCTGCTATTCCTAAACCTCTAAGTTGAGAATCTAACATGCCGTTAGCTGTCTTTAAATACATTTTCTCCTTTTCTTTATCATCTTCATCTTCAAAGCCTAGTTTAAACAAAGCAGCTTGCAACGTGTTAAATATTAAGTTTTGAATTAAAGCATAGTATATTATCTTGCTAACATTTGTTTTAGCATCTCCTCTTCCATTAACTAAGTCTTGAAAAGCTCTTTTCTGTATTCTAGCATATTGCATAGGTGTATTAGCAAAAGCTAATATAACTCTACCTAAATCACTAGCTTGTTGAGAAGATATTTTGCTTGGATCAGAAGATTGTTGAGAAACTTCAGCTGTTTCTCTAAATTCTAACATAGCCTGCTTTTCAGCTTCTGAAACACTCATGTCTTGGTTTTTAACTAAGTCATTAATCCTGTTTCTGTAAAAAGTGGCTCCTCCAGAAGCAATAGCAAAGCTATCAGCAAATTGAGTTGGTAAGAAACCTTTTTGTAATATATAGTTTAAAGCTGCTTTAGCTTTATTTTTACTAGTAGCAGCAGCATCAGCTATTTCAGATTCAGATATATTTAACTTTAAACCATTACGTCTATCCATCAAGTAATCAGAGTTCATTAACTTCATAAAGTCTTTCCAATACTGTGGTTGATTAGCAAATGCAGCACCTGCTTTTATAGGATTATTAAAACTCCAATTTAAAAAGTTAACAGCAGATATTGTTTGCAATATTGCAGATCTAGTGTTAAAAAACATTATAGCACCGGTAGATCCGTTTATATAATCTAAAACTCTATTACTAAGTCTATTACCACTAAATATTCTGTTTTTACCAGATTTCATTCTGCTAAGAATATTCTCCATTGCTTCTCTATACTTGGAACCATATGCTGCTTCTAATTTATTTAAATTTTCTTTACTAAACACTAAATCAACATTAGCATTGTAGCCAGATTGTTCTAAATACTTAGCTCTTTTAACAGTGTTTAATACGTCAATTAAATCAGTTGTTATCGTACCTACAAGCCAAGAATCACCTGGCTTAGCATAACCATCACCTTTAGTTAAATTAAATATTTGATCTCCAAAAGCTTTTAACTTAGGATCAGAATTCACTAATTCAATTAACTCGTTTAAATCAGTTTTAGATATTCCAGGAACCTCATAACCAGCTTTATCAAATAAATAAACCCTTACAGCTTGCTCTTTCGTAAAACCTGAATCTGTTTTTTTCCTAAGATCTTTAGGAACGTCTAGTGCTTTTTTAAGAGCTTTAAAATCTTCCATTAACTGCAGTCTATCAGTAGATAAGTTTTCCATTGCTATTCCATAAGGGTTTAATAAGTGCTCTTTAAACCACGCCATCTGGCTATCACCTAGTTTACCTTTACTTAATAATGGATATATTAATCCCATAAAATCTTCAGCTGAGTAAGGTATAAAGAATTTTTTATTACCTTTATTGGCGCCTCTTACTTTTGCTTTAGCCTCTGAATATCTTTTTTCCGATGCTATCCCTGTGGTTTGTTCAATTATTTTATTAAAGTCTTCATTAACAGATTTACTAAATTTAATTTTAGCTTGTTGAACTTTAGATTTAACATCTACAACGTTTAATACTTTTTCAACTGGAGTTACTTGCTTTTTTCTAGGTTTAGTTATTTCAAAATCATAACTACTATTTTCTGGTGTAATAAAGTTGTTACTTTCCCATACATCTGTATTCCAACCTAGTTTTTTAGCAATGCTATTCATCAATGTAGTGTATAATCTAACTCTACTTGGTTCTGATTTAAGAGAAGAAAATTCAATTTTCTTTATTTTATTGTTTTGATCAATTGCATCTAACAAGCCGTTATAAACAGTTCTAATAACTTTAACAGCATCACCAGTGCCGGTAATGTCTATTCTACCGCCTAAGTTAAATTCTACGTCAAAACTTCCTTTACTATCTCTAGCATCTAAATTAAAATTATATTTTTTGCCAGCTATTTCAAAAGTAGTTTTTATATTACCAGCTTCATCTGTTTTAAAATTTAGTTTTTTACTACTTGTTTTACTAAATTTAATTTCATTTTTTCTTACTAATTGAGCTTTAGATTTTACATCTAACATATTCATTGATTCTCTAACAGCTTCAACATTTTGCAACGCGTCATCAGCAAAGTAGAAATCATTATAACCATCGGCTGCTTTTTCAACCATCCACTTAGCTTTAGCTGCTCCAGTAGAATTACCTAAACCTGTTATATTTTCTAATGGAATGTTTAATCCTACACTGTCTAAGAATTCTTTAATAGCTACTTGAGCTTCAGGTGCTCTAGCTGTTAAAACAAAAACATCTTCGGTTCCTCTAGCTGCTTGTATTTTTTTAGCTATATCTAATAATGGACCAGGTTTTCCTTTAGTGACTTTATTAAACTCAGAAAAATCAAACACATATCCTTCTTCTAATAATCTAGATCCTTCTTTAGCAAACTCTTCAGCGTTAAGCTTACCTTCAGTTCCATCAGGCGCTGTAAATAAAACATCTGATTTAGTTGTCGCTAATGTGTCATCAAAATCAAATACTCTAATTTTCTTAATAGAAGCATTTGGGTCTCTTGCTACTCTTAAAGCTTCGTCAATTGTTTTAGCATATCCAATTATATTATTATTTGTTTCAGTTTTGCTAAAATTAATAACAGAGTTTGATAATTTTTTTATATTTGAGTTTTTAGCTGGAACTTGAGCCTCTAACATTTTAACAGCCTCTGTTTTCATTAAAGAAGAAACACTTGATGCACTGTCTAAAGTATAGTCACTTTTAGGAATATTTTTTAACTTACTTGGTAATATTCTTAAATTAACAGTAGTCATCATTACGCCGTCTTTGTTCACTGAAGATTTACCTTTACTTATTCTTAATGTAAGATCAACATTACCTGTTAATTCTGTCAGCGGTAGTAATAAAGGATTTTCTCCCATAAAAAATAATCCACTATCTTTTAATTGTATATAAGAAGTTGGAGGTACTTTGTTTTCATAAATCTCTCTCACTGGAGTTATGTCAAATTCAGCTTCTTGAGTTACTGTCTTTTGAAATCCTTCTCCTTCTATTCCATCTGGATATTTTTCTTTTATTGAAGCATATTTATCGCCTAACCTTTCGATTGCTTCTTTCTTCTTTCCTTCTCCTAAAAGTAAGTATATTTCAGTAGGAAGTTTTCCTGTTCTATCATACACATCTAAATCAGCACCTAATTCACCTGCTCTTTTTCTATAAGCTTCTAAAGCTTTTGTTGCTGGTTCAAATAATTCTTTTTCTATTCTTTTTTTAAAACTATAGTTTTTCTTTTCAACATTTTTGTTAAATTTTATTAAACGATTTCTAAAATTTAAGCCAACATCTCCATATTGAGCATCCGCTAATTTAACCTCTACATTAAGAGCATTTTCAAATAATGTAGCTGCAAAATCTGATATTCCTTTTTTGTTACCTCCAGCTTGAGTTGAAACTTTAAAACCTTTTATTTTTAAATCTTTTAATTTTTCTATAATAACATTTTCATAAGCAAACCCTCTGTTTGTGCCTATTTTGTTATATTCAAGTTCTATAGCTTCTTCAAGTGTTATCCCAGGGTTATTATCTACTATTTGTCCAACTCTTTTTACAAATGTTTTTTCTTGCTTTGTACTTAAGTCTAAGTCATTTATTTTATTTTTTTGACTTTTACTAAACTTAACACCTTCAGGTCTAGCTATTTTTTCTCTTACTTGTGGCGCGCCTCTTGTAACTTCTTCTTCTGATATGTTTTCAGATAAATCTATAGTATTATCAGTTTTATTTCCTTTAGCATCGTAAACAGGTTGATTAGTGTTTTCTACTATTTCATTAAATTCGTTTTTAACTACAACCTCAGCTAAAAACTTAGGTATTTTTCTTTTTAAAACATCAGGTCTTATGCCCATTAAATAATCAACTACTTGATCTACACTAGGGTCTAAAGTTTTAAATAAATCTAAACCAGATTTCAAATTAGAAGTAGATGGAATACGACCTTCATCAATTGCTTTTTGCATTTGAGTAGGATTCATATTTTTTATTTCTAACTCATAGAAAGGATTCCATTTAGATCTTCTCATAACAGATGGATCTACCTTATTTAAAGCTATTAAATCTTCTGCTATTTTTTTAATAAAAGATTCTCTATTTTTAGTAGACAACTCACCATTTTTTGGTAAACTTAATTTATCATATATTACATTAGCAAAACCACCTGGTTGAACACCTTTTCCAGTAGTATAATCAATCAAAGCTTTGAAAAACTTTTTAGCATCAGTCATAGCTGGTCTATCAGTTTTCCTTAAAAAGTTTATTATATCTCTTTTAGCTAAGTTAATTTCATTATCAGTTAAATCTATTTTTTTAGCTATTTTAGATTGTTGAGGTTTAATTTTCTTTAACTTGTCTTGAACAAGCTTCATGTCAGTGTATTCTTCTGGACTTATGTCATCTGACACTAAAGTTTCAGCTACAGTTGTTTTAGCATCTACACCACCTATTTTTTTATCAGCAGAAACTGTAGAAGGTTTTTTACCTCTTTTAATTTGTATATCTCCAGATGCTCTATTTATTAACGGTTGCCCGCTTATATTCTTACCAGTTAACCAACCAAATAAACTATTTTTAGAAGCATCGTATTCAGATCTATATTTATCGCTTATTCTTTCTTTAACTTCTTTAACAAAGTCAGGGTTCATATCTAAGTATGACTCACTAACAGTATTACGTATAGAAGCATCTAAAGTGTTACTTTGTTCTATTTCTAATAAAGCATCAAAAAACTCTGGAGATTTTTTAAATTCTTCTTTAGATTTAAATTTTCTATTTTCAGCTGGCCCAGTAAACTTGTCAAAAATTTCTTTTATTTCTTTATTTTCTTTTGTTTTAGAAAAAGATATTTCTTTTTTAACTGTAGGAGTTTCTGATAATTTTAATGCTCTTTTGCTTACTTCGCCTTTTGAAACACTTTTAGAATAATCTTTCATAAAATTGTAAGCTTGTCTAGCATTGCTAAACTCTTTATTAAAACCCGGAAGAACTTTTCTTAATATCTCATGAACAAAGTTTAATATCTTATTACCAATAGACTCATCAAAAGTTATTTCATTTAATTCTATAGCATCGGAAAAAGCAGTAAACCATTCTATAGAAGTTTCTGGATCAAAACCTTCTATTCCCATGTAAGCGTCTTGTATCCTTTTATTTATAACTTCTAATTGTTCTTTACTTAATAATTTTTTAAAATCTTTAATCAACGTTCTTCTATCTTCTATATCTATACCTTGAAAATAATCGTCTACAAGAAAGTGAAAAGTTTCATGAGAGCCAACAGATATAGCGCCTCTCTGTTTAGATAAATTTTTATTTATAACAGCTATGTTACCTACTTTCCAAGCTTCTTCATTAGAAACATCCATAGGTTTTGCTCCTGGATTTTCTTTAACATACTCATCATATATTTCTTGAGCTTTTTCACCTGCTGACTTAACTAAATTTCCATCAGCATCAAACTCATCTTCAACTGTGTAAGTTTTTTTACCTAGTTTTTTACCTTGAGTTTCTAAAAATTTTATAGTTTTATTTAATTTTAATTCTTGAATACCTTCCTCAACCTCTACTCTTTTAGAAGCAATATCAACGTCAGATTCGGACACGCTTGATATTTCACTATCTATTTCTAAAATTCTTTCTTTTGCTTTCTTAACAGATTCCTGGTTTGGATCTAAACCTTTTGTTCTCTGGTTTAATTGATTTTTTTCATAGATTAAATTAGCTACTTTTTCTTGTTGATCATTTGACAAATCTGAATCTGTCTGATCAACTGCTTGTTTTAATTCATCTATTTGCTTTATGAGCTCATCACCTTGTTGTTTAGAAATGTTACCTAGTTCTTGTTCTTTTCTTATTTGTGATATAGCACCTTGTTTAACACTATTGTTTCTTAATAAAGTATTTTTACCAGAATTTAATGTAATTCCAGTGCCTTGAACTACACCACCCATAAAAACGCCTAAAGCTCCAGCATTTAAACCTCTTCTCATGTATTTTTCAAAGCCTAAGTTGTGAACATTTAAAAAATCATCAGTTAAGTCTTGAGCTAAAGAAGTAGTAAATTCTGTTACACCTTCAGCACCTGCACCTAATCCAAAGGATTTTGCTATTTCTAGCGATGTCTCTTTACCTAGCTCTTTAGCTAATCCTTTAGCAGCTGTTTCACCTGCCTCTATACTAGTTTTCTTAACTAAACCTTTTAATCCTTGAAGTAGTATTTTTCCACCACTTAAGCCTACAGGTCCCATTAAACCTTCAGGTATACCTTCAGCTAAACCTCTAGCTGTTCCTCTAAAAAACTTTTCACCTTTTGAAAGCTTTTGTATATTAGGATCTTCTGAAACTAAAGTTTGAACATATTCTGCCGGAGTTAATAAAGCTGTCATAGTAGTTGCGCCTGCTAAAGCTTGAACTATAGCTGAATAGCCTCCAGTAGCGTAAGCAGCTCCCATTGAAGCAAGCATTAATGGAGCTGACTGTAAAGTTGTATTTAACCCCATTTTGGCGGCTCTTGAGAAGTTTAAGTTACTTAATTCATCTATAAAATCACCTTCTGTAGCTCTTATTTTTGTTTCTAATTTTTCAGCTTTTTCAATTGCTTGCTTGCTTAATTCGTTTCTAGCTTCTCTATCTATTATTTTGTTAAATTTAAAATCTTCAAAACCCATTAAGTTTATGGCATCTTCCACATATGTTTCAGCGCCTAAAACACCTTGAAGAGCTTGATTAAAACCAATTTGTATAGATTCATAAGCATCACTCCAAGCGTCTCCAGAATTCTTTTGTTGATTAGCTATAGCTTTTAATCTTGAATCGTTTTCTATATCAACTGTTATTTCACCTTTTTGAAATCTCTCTACAAACTCATCATCATAAAGTCTTTTTGTCATACCAGCTTTATCTACTTCTATACCATTAACCAAGTACTTTTGCTCTAAATCTTTTTCAGGAGATAATTTGTAAGCTTCTTTAATAGTAGTTAGCTTGGAATCATCTAATCCTTCAGGATCATATTTAGAATATAGATCTGATATTAGCATGTCATAATTATCTCCATAGGTAGATAATATAGAATCTAGCTTTTCTTGACTTATTTCCTCGTTGTTTTTCTTAGAATAGAAGTCAGTTAAAAATTTCTCCGGGTTCACTTCAGTCATTATAATAATTTAGAAGGATTTTTTTCGTATTCATCTTTTAACTCTCTAAATATTTTTATATAAGTTCCCCAATCCGGGTCTTTCATATTTATACTAGACAGGTCTGGTCTATTTGTTTGTTTTTTAGTTTCTTCAAGAGCTTCTTTCATTAAGTCTCTTTTTGCGTCCACTGGTATTTTTCCAGAATTAAAAGTTTTACCTTCGTCTTTTTCTACTTCTTCAACTAAATTTTCATTATCTTCTTCAACGAAGTTTTCAATAGCATTGATTTTTGAAGAGAAATTAGCCATCTTTTTAGTTACGTAAGGTTTTATCTTACCCTGTTGTGTCGTTGTAAGATTATCATATACAGTTTTTTTATTTAAAACGTCTATTAAACCTACATTATCTTGTATACCATCAACTAAGTTATTATCTGCATCTACAATAAAGAACTCGTTTGCATCTTCGTCAAATTCAAAAACACCTTCATCGTTTATTATTCCTGAGATAGACTTAAAACCTAACTCTTTTATACCTTTAGCCTCGTTAAGAAGCTTAGCTGTCATATCAGATCTTTCCTTACTTCCTTTAGGTAGTTTACTGACTTTGTTAGCATGTTTCAAGTTTCTATTTAAATAGAAATCAACAGATCTTCTTAAGTCATCTTCTGTTTTAGCTGTTTGTATTTGTTCTACAGTAAACTTCATTTTTTCAAAATCAAGAGCTTTTTGCCTCTGTAATCTTAACCTTCTTTGACCTTCTGTTTCTTGAGATTCTAACTTAACGTCTTCTGCTGTTTTTTGAGTAACTCCAGCATATTGATTCATTATTAAGTCTACTTTTGCTTCTTGAGCTCTTTGTATTTGTTCTGGCGTACCTTTAAAAACTTCATTTACATCTATGCCGTTATCCGGCATTTGTGATAGATATTGCCATTCATCATCGCTTACACTAGTTAATAAATCTGGGTCTTTCATTAACTTATTTCTCAATATAGCATTAGCTTCTTCATACTGTTTAGTTGTAGTTATCATTACACCATTTTTCTTAACTTCTTCTTGTATTTTAGAAATTAATGGCTCATAGTTTTTAGAATACTTACTGTACACCGCTTTGTACTCTTCACTTGGATCATCAACAAACTGTACTAAACCTGGAGATCCCATTTCTCTAGCTTTTTTGTAATTACTAATGTCTAGATTAAAACCATCGCGACTTAATATAAATTTACCGTTTTTATAAGAAACAGATGTTCCATTTCCATTATTAACAGCTATATTTCTGCTAAAATCTCTTGCTTTTTCACCTGTTCTTCTTGATATTTTGTAAGGAGCTTGTCCATTTATTTCATACTCTTTTTGTTTAGCAGCATCTAAATCTAAAATAGCTAATCCTTCTTGAAGATTTTTTATACCATTTAAAAGATTTGATTGAGCTTTTATGTATTCTGTTTGATCTCTACCTATTGAGTTGTAACCTAAAGTATGCACGTTGTCTATTTGAGCCATTATCTGTTTTGAAAGCTCGTCTTTAAAGTCGATTTTGTCATCGGCGCCTATGCTAGACATCATCTGCTTCATTTCAGCTTCATTTAAAGCTAAAGCGTTTTTACTTTTTTCAATATTTGACATTTGAGTGTCAAACGAGGTTACAGTGTCTTTAATACTTTTAGACAAGTAATCAGCACTTCTGTTTATTAAATAGGGGTTTACATTACCTATGTTTCTTTTTGGCATAATTATAAATTAGATTTTTTATGAACTCTACTAAATAGTAATTGATTTTGAGCACTGGCATCAAAAACACCACCAAGGTTTATATAAGGATTAATACCTCCTTGTCCTAAGCTACCATCAGGCATTATACCTAAATTACGATCTGCAGCTAATGGATCGAGTATATTTTTATTAAAATCAATATAATCCATTTTATTAGCTATATCAGAAAGCATAGTTTTATTATCTTCAAAGCCTAACGTTCTTTGGTTTAATGGAGCTTTCGTTAAATCGGGAAAATCTGGTTGTTTTTGAAGATTAGGCGTGTACATATCATTTTCATTACTAAAGTAAGAACCACTTTTTGTTGTTTTTTCAGCACTTGATCTTGTGTTTGCTTCAGTTTCTAAACCATCTTTTTTCTTTGGAACAATACCTTTAGTTATAACATCTCCAACATCACCTAATGCAGACATGGCACTTTGTTCTGAAGCTATTTGTTGAGCTTTTAGTTGATCTGCTTGAGCTTGAGCAAAATTTATATCGCCAAGATCTCTTTGTTCTTGAGCCATCATTCTCATATACTCTCCCTTGCCCTTAGCTAAATCTACTTGAAGTTGACCCTGAGCTCTTAATTTTTCATTATTAACTTCTTGTTTTTCAATATCAGCAGAAATACCTTGCTTAGATTTTAAAGCTGCTTGAGCTAAAGCGGTTGCTCCACCAGCAGCAGCACCAGTCTGTCTTAATGTATCCAAAGTGTTAGCCAGTGAAACATCAGCTTGTTCAGCTTGAAATTTAGCTGCTTGAGTAGCTACACTTAAGTTTTCGTAAGGATTTTGAACATCAGCAAAAGGATTATCTAATTGCTGTCTTTGATTAAGTAGTGTTTCTACTTGTGTCTTTTTTGCGCCATATTTTATACCAGCGTTAATAGCTTGGTACCCTGCTAAAAGTGCAGGTGCTGCAGAAATAGCAGCTTTCCAACCTGTGCCTTCTTTAATTTCAAAGTTATCTGAAAATCCCATAATTATAATTTTATCTTGATGATACTGAAAATTCTGTTGATGCAGCAAATAACTCTTTTACTCCACCAAAATCTGTTGTAGCGTCAGTTGACATTTTAACTGTCGCAAAAAATCCTTTAATACCTGTTATAGAAGAACCAAAGTTAACTTCTTGAGAAGATATTGAGCTATTGTTTATTAAGTTAGCTACATACTTATTATCTTTTCTACCAAAACCAATCCTGTATTGAACGCCTTTTTCAACATAAACACCTTCTTGGTAGCTCTTAACTACATTCGTTTGATCGTTGGTTTCTATTAGTTGACCATTTACTATGTCACCGGTGAAATCAGAAACAAAACTATCTACTTGCCAACCATTACTACCTTCGTAGTTTATAGTTTTAAAGTTTTTCTGCATAGATGGATTAGCGTTAAAAACAAATTCTATAGAAGAACCATTGTCGACGCCATAAAAATTATTATGTCTTGTTCTAGTAAAATTACTATCATAGTGCCTGTATAGAACACCATCTTTACTAGTGTATAAATTATTTTTTAAACTAAAAATATTATTTGGTCTATATGTATAGAACGTTGTCCAACCGTTTACAGCCTCATCGAATGTAAGCGTACTATAGTAATCACTTGTTTCATCAAGTGTTTTACTACCTGTAAATCTTTGCAAAGATAATATGTAATTGTCTTTGTAATTATCAAAGCCACCTTCTATCTTATCTTTCTGAACATATATAAACCTCACATAAGGATTTAAGTTTAAAGCATCTATAGGCATTGGAGTTCCACTTGTATAAACTATAATGTCAGAACCAATAGTTCCAGTTGCTAAAACAAAGCAAGGTAAAGTTATCCAATTATCTGGATTTGAAGAATAATCAGGGTTATACTGTATTTGTGAACCAATTATAGCATCGTCTGGAACTCTTGCAACTATAACTTTAATCCAAGAACCAAGTGGAGCTTCGACCAAGGTATTTGAAAAATCAATAGGACCTTGAACCGCGTGACCTGTGGTACTATTGTAATCTAGCCTTATTGGATCACTATACACAAGTTGACCTTCAGATATTTTAACTAATTCGTCTCTAAAATAATCTTTCATGCCATATTGAGATATCTCAGTTAAACCATCTCTAGACAACCTTAAAACAGCGTTTCTATCTTTATCAGCAAAATATCTTCTAAATCCAAAGTTGGCAAAGCTTTCTGGATTTCTACTAATACCATAATCACCAACATAAGGTGTTACAGGACCTATCACCTTCGATGTTAAAGCTGTAGTTTGGTTTCCTTCTGTAGAATATATAGCGTCTTTATCTATTAATGCCTGACTAACCTTGTTTTCTTGAAATATCGCTAGGTTGTTGTCTAAAGCATGTATTAGCTGTATACTACCATTATGTGGATCTATTGTTCTAGTTATATCTTGACCTACGCTAAATACATTTGTTTCATTTATATTTGTTCTTGAATTAAATATTCCAGAATATATTAAACTACTTTTCCTATGTTTTATACCGCTTGAATCTTCTTTTAGATATGCTCTAGGTCCTAGTTCTATTTGAGTATTATTATAACCACCTCTGATTCTAGACTCTTCTATGAACCAATTAGAACCATTTGAACTATTATAACCTATAGTATTAACTCCTGGCCAAGAATTAGTATAAGGAGCATTAGTACTATTAACACCATCTGGAAAATTAGGAAAACCATCGTTAACATAGTTTAAATCTTCAATACCTGGAAAAACTTTAGTAAAACTTGGGTAACTACCTGCTGTATTAGTTATTTTAGGAGAAGTAACTTGCTTCAACCAAAACGAATTGTAATATTTTATTTCTAAATTAAAAGCCATTAATCACGTATTAAAAAGTAAATATTATAAGTTTCTGACGAGTCAAACCCAATTCCAACACCTCCAGCATCTTTAATTAAAATTTCAACAAAGTAAAGCCAAGCACCATCTTTTCCGCCTATGTCACTTCTGTTTATTGTGCCAATAAAATCATAGTAAATGTAACAAGTATCATTGTAAGGGTCAACAAAAGCAGTAAAAGCTGGTGTAACATCCATGGAGTTTTGAATAGCTTGACTTTGGTTACTACCGTATCTACTATAAACAACACCTCCAAAATCCATTTTTCCACTCGCATTATCATCGTAGTACTTAGCGTTATATCTAGTAGCTTTTTTAATTTCATAAATAATTCCTTGATTTCTATTAGCTTTACTGTTGTCTCCTGCTGGAAAAATAACCCTACTGTTGTCGTTAAACTCGTTAAATTGAGTTAAAAATCCACTTCCATTAGTTAAGTGAGATATGTAACAAACAAAATTTCTGTTACTATTGTTTATATCATTTTTTTCAGTAGACTTAATATTTACTTTTGACTGATAATTAGGGTATGGTTTTAGAGATCCCATGCCAGGTACAGGTGTTTCTGCTATAGTTAAACCTGTACCACTAATAAACGCGTTTATATCAGCAGATGATTTGTTTTCAAGAAAGTATTTTGTAGTTGGAAGTGCATATTCTTGGTATGAAGTTATAGATTGATAAATTATTGGTTTAACATTTGTAAAAGGCACCTGAACAGTTTGAATGACATCTTGTTTACCATCAGCTTTTATTATTAAGTCTATTTCGTAATTATCATTAGAGCTATATATTTTTACAGAATTAGTAGTTAACTTGTAAGTTGCAGGTATATTAAAACCTGGAGCTTGAGCGACGACTAAATCAAAAGGTGAAACGGTGGGTGTGTAAGAAGCACCTGTAGAAGATCCACCTGCTAACACTCTTACTTCTGCTATTGCTATAGTGGGAGAGTTATCTGTTATTTGATTACCATTTGAATCAACAGTGAAAAATATATTACTAACATCAACTGGAAAATTAATGTCTTCTTTAAACTGTGGGGTAAAAGGCGATATACCTACTGGTTGACCATTTGGGCCAGTTGGGTAATCAACCTCATTATTAAATTCAGATATTAACCCAGAACTTGAAGACTCATAGTATATATCTATTTCAGATTTAAAAGGTTTTGTTTCAAAAACATTTAATTTTTTAGAAAACTTCCATAAATTATCTTCTTGATTACCTGCAGTGTAACCTACTCTAAATTTTGTACTTAAAGTTGCTATTAAAGGGTTTTTGTTATTTTTTAAGAAAAAAGGATCTGTTTGCCCTTGAGGACCTGGATAAATGTATTTAGGAACTAAAGACCCAGGTGAAGTTCCCGTTTTTGGCTGTATATATGGACCAGTGACAATTAAAGAATTAGTATCGTCTATATTAGTTTTAGCATCAATCCAATTAATATCAACATTTTTCATTGTTGTCCATTCGCCAAAATCAACAAACGGTTTAACTGTAGTAACTTCTATTTCTTTATCAATATGGTTTTGCTCGTTTATATCTGGAGCATTATTATCAGCTCCATATATATTATTTTTAACTCTACTGTATAAAATACTGCTTGAACTATAAATCTTATCTGTAGGTCCAACCTCTTTTAAATCTCTAGGTATTTTATTTATATTATCATTAAAAAGAGCTATATGAGAAGTGCTAGATGTCTCTGAATAAGTTAAACTTTCATTTAGCTTTTCGAAATTAACGTTTCCAGATAAAGAACCAGGCGTATATACATTGTAATAATCTTGATCTTGCTGTTTCACTACAAGTTTATACGAATACCAACCTAAAGGATTTACGTTATCTTGCCAAACGCCATTGTAAGTGTTAGTCTTTTGACTTGGAATTTTTTCATTAAATATAGCTCTTAGAGAGTTACCAGGCCAACGAAGAGTGTCTGAAACACCAACACCGTAAGGTGCAAAAAACGTAGAATTTAACACAGAAGCTCTTGGATCGTCATTTATAATAACATTGGAAGATCTACCATATCTATCTTGTAAAACAATACCAACTTGATATGTTCTACCTTGCTTAAGCGTGTGATTTAAAAATTCTTTTTTATTAGAAGTATTAATATTACCTTTTTTAACAGAAGTAACTTCGTAGCTTAAAGAAAGTGGTGTTTCATTGTTTTGTAAAAAATTACCATAAACAATTCTATTTCCAACAACTTCTTGAGTTTGAGCTCTTAAAGGAGTTATATCATTTACTCTTATTACTTCTTGATCGTCTAAAACTTTTATAGGTTTTTGAGAAGAGTAATTGTGTATAAATGTAGAACTTAAAGACACTATATTAAAGACACATCCTGTTCCAAGATTATCAAATATACTTACAGTATCACCAGCTAAATAACCTGAACCATAGTTGTTTATTACTACTGTAACAACGCTTCCGTCTTCACTACTCGTGGTTATATCTACTGTTAGCCCTGTTCCAGAACCTCCAACTGTGCTTAAGTTATTTGAATCTGTGTAATTTACACCAGCAGTCTCTATAGATATTTCACTTACTTTAGAAGAAATATCTTCTACTTTTATATCTGATATAACTTTTAAAGAGGTTTCATCAGATTCTTTATAAAGTATTTGTAATTCTTTTACTTTTAACTTTGATTTTAATTCGTTAGACTTAAACGGTAGATCAATTACTAAACCTGCTGTAGTTACTTGATTTTCCATAAAGTCAACTATGCTTGATTCTTTTGTTTTTTCATCATCATCACCTATGAAATAACCATATTGCTTAGGAATAAAAGCATGTTGAGAAAAAGGAGCTATCAAAGAGTATTCGTTGTCGTCATATTTAAACCTATAACTAAATTTAACAAACTTTTCTCTTAACAAGTCTTTATCTCCAGAAAAGCTTAAATTATAACTAGGGTTTCTTATTTCAAAAGCATATGTTTTGTTATTAGCATTTGTCCATCCTAATTTGTCAGATATATCAATTATAGGGTTTGCACTAGGAAGCGTAGAATCTTTTAATCTAACTTTAACTTTGTTCGTAGATGTTTCTAACTGAAAACTTCTAACATAAGCATAACTGCTATTTTCGTCATTTAAACTATATATTCTTATGTCAAAGCTTGGGTTAGAACCAAAATGTTCCATAGGGCTAGCATATTGACCAACTGGATCGCCAAAGGTAGAATCGTTTGAAAAAAGAATAACGTCATCAACTCCAGGGTCTACATTTTCATCAAAAATTAAACCTGGAGCTATGAAAGAAGCAGGTAGCCATTCATCAACTTCATTTTTTAAAGTGCTAACACTGGGTGTTACAGTGGTGTCTAAAAAGCCTATAGGAAGGTAAGGAGCGTATTTAGCTACAGATACATGATCTTCGTGTGTGTAATAAGTTAATGGATTTGCTATAGCTGTTTCTACATTTATTTTTCTAGGTTGGTTTCTATTATCAGTGAAAAATAGTAAATCTTCTAAAATATTAACACCGGTCATTGGATGAGTCTTAGAAAAGTTTAAAAAAGCACCTTCAACTAAAACATTACTAACTATAGTGGAACTGTTTAGATTAACATCGTCTTGATAAACCACTTCACAATAAGCTATACAATTTTTAGCACCTGTTCTAGTAAATAAACCTATGTTACTATTAGATGTGCTATTAGTAGATGTTAAGTTTTCTAATTGATTTGTTGATCCATCTACAAAGTTTGTTATAAAGAAATATATCCTATTTTTGGCGGTATCGACAACAGTTCCTATAACTTCCAAATTAAGATCTGTTAATCCAAAATTAGTTAAACTAAAATTACCTCTAATGTTTTCTAAAGCGCCAACATCAGAACCTTCTGAAGTGCTTATGCTAACATTTTTAGCATCTCTATATTCACCGTTTGGTATTATTCTAGAGTCTAAGTCTTTATTCATCTTAGACTTTAAAAAAGTATTTTTAATTTCTGGCATACTTAATGTTTAATCCATTTAGATTTGTTTCTAAACACTTGAGCTATCTCTTCAATCTTTATATTACTTAAACGTATCTTAGCTGTTCTAAGAGCACTAGAACGATCTCTTTTAAATCTATTTACTATATACTCAGGAACATTAGCTCTACCTGATAATATAGAATAAGCTATATGCATGTACATCGCTTGCTCTGCCATTTTAGGTAATTTCATGTCTAAAT
>Ga0206677_10002311_pt1 | contig 16925 bp, 40 predicted proteins | sample M130m12015metaG_FD_155475 | JGI IMG/M metagenome (GOLD analysis project Ga0206677, IMG submission 155475) | Ammonia-oxidizing marine archaeal communities from Monterey Bay, California, United States - M1 30m 12015 | ecosystem: Environmental > Aquatic > Marine > Intertidal zone | place: USA...
CCGCAAAAACGGCACAACTGTAGGTAGTATTGGAATACAAGGCACTGGTTTTTATATAGATGGTGAGGCTGAACATGCAGGAATACGCTTTGGTGGTTCGGCAGTTGTACCCAGACATAACAACGCAGACTCAAATAACTATATTAACTTAGGTGATTCATCCAACCGCTTCAAAGACGCTTACCTATCAGGCGGAATATACCTCGGCGGTACTGCGGCGGCTAATAAGTTGGACGATTATGAAGAGGGTCTATATACTGTTTCTGTTGCTACTTCCGGTGGTAGTATTACTTTAAATTCCACTAACAATAAATATTCTTATGTAAAAGTTGGTAAGTTAGTAACTGTTACAGGTAGAATAGATGTATCATCCGTAAGTTCACCTTCAGGCCCTCTATATTTAAGTTTACCTTTTGCCGCGTCTACTGGAGTAAAATATGAATCAGCAATTAGTTTATTTATATGGAACGCAACTTCTTCTGCACCAGAAACTGGCCTTTGGATTGGTTGGGTAACTAGCGGCAGTCCCCAAATACAAATACGTTATGGAAACTCACATGCACCTTCTGCCAATGTTGCTAACTATATTCAAGCAAGTACAGAATTTAGAATAAGTGTAAGTTACGAAACAGACGCATAACCCACTCAGAGATTGGGTTGGACAGGTGGCAATAACGCCACGATAAAACAAAGGAGGCCAACATGGCACTAACAGAAACACAAGTTGAAGATAAGATTGAAGTCGTTGGAGATCACAAGCATGTGCAAGTTCGTACAGCTACAGTGATAGCCAGAGATGGCACAGAAATCAGCAGATCATTCCATCGTCACGTCTTACAATGCTCAATTAAATCAGGTGATACATGGGGTGACACTGACATCTCAAGTGAGTCAACAGAAGTACAAGCAATATGCAATGCAGTTTGGACAGACGCAGTGAAGACTGCATATCAGACTGCTATGGATGCAGCAGAAATATAGGAGACTAACATGAGTCGCGCAAGAGATACCGCAAACCAAATCAATAGAGTAAACTCTAGCGCGGCTGATGCTACCGCCATAACTGTGGACAGCTCAGAAAATGTTGGGGTTGGAGTTGTTCCAAAAACTTGGAATGTTTATGATCAAGCTTTGCAAATTGGTGATGGGGCGGCAATATGGACTTACCAAAACGCAGAAGCCCATTATTCTGTAAATAGCTACTACAACTCTGGTAATAAATATATCGGCACTGGCACTGCGTTACAATATGAGCAAGCCGCTGGTGCGCATTCTTTTAAAACAGCTACTTCTGGTACAGCAGATGCCGCAATTAGTTGGAATACAAAAGTTAATATTGACAGTGACGGACTAAAGTTTAACGGAGACACCGCCGCCGCTAACGCTTTGAATGATTATGAAGAGGGGACTTGGACGGCTACTATAAATGGTCAAACAACTGCACCTAGCTCACCACAGACTACAACTGCATATTATACTAAAGTTGGTAATATGGTAACTGTTTTTATGCGATTTAATAATAAAAATACAACAGGGGCTTCTGGAAATTTGATGATAACAGGTTTGCCTTTTTCATGCTCTGCGGTAGGATCAGAAAATCAAGCGGCTGTACCTATGGTTCATAATCTTCCTGTTACTGAAAAGTATATGACTGGTTTTATTTCAAATGGAAGCACTACAATTTTTTTCATTAACAATAAAGACAATACGTCATGGACAACGGCTCAAATAAGTTCAAATACAGGTGTGTATTTAAACATGAATATAACATACCAAACAACATCATAACCCTTTCAGAGATTGGGTCGGACAGGTATTAATTAAAGGATACAATAATGAATAAAAGAACTATATCTTCTGCGCATGACAGGCTTGACGAGTTGGAAAAGCAAGTTGTTGCAATTAAAACAGAAGTTAAGATACAATTTAAAGATCTGTTTGGACGAGTTAAACGTATGGAAAGCATTATGATTGCAGCAACAGGAGCAATAGTAACCTTGCTTGTTGCAGTCTTGATGAAGATGTAATGTTAATAAGGCTATTGTTTCTTTCTCTGCTTGCAGGTTGCACTCAGCTAGAGTCGCCAACCTTATCATATCCAAGTGTATGCATGGGCGATAAGAACTGTGAAAGAAATCAGAACGCTAGAACAATGGGTGGTATGGGTTATCCTGATGCTGCCCTTACAATTATGTGTAGTGACGATACCTTTAGGAGCGCACTGGAAGAACAATGTGGAGATGTATAGCTTTATTACTTCTCTTCTCTAGCACAGCACACGCTGAAACTGGAGAGAGTTCTTCATTTAATACAAACTCTGGCAATGACGATAGTGTAGTTGAGAGCTATAACGAGAGCGATACAACTAACAATACATACAATGGGGCTGGGTCATCACCTAAGTCGCAGCCAGTTTATACCAGCAATGCACCTACAATGATGGGTGGTGGTGGTAATGATTCATGCCTAGTACCAAAATCACATGGCATACAATTATTTACATTAGGTTTATCTGGTGGAGGAATGACACAAGATGAATCGTGTAATAGAAGGAAGGATGCGCGGCTAATAGGTACGCCGCAAAACTTAGGAGGAATGGGGCTACAAGTTTCTGGTATCAGTATAATGTGTAGCTCCGAGAATGTATTTCGGGCAATGGCTTTAGCTAGCACACCCTGCCCTATTACAGATATTAAAACAGGACGCATACAAACAGGTCGTAAAGCTTACGAAATGATGCGTGGAAATCCTGAGATATATGTAGTAGGGTACAAAAAATCTAAAGTTTTTTGGGATGCTTTTTTATTAATGGCAATAAAGGAATTACCAGATGTTGAAACAGATAAAAGTAATAAGCCTAGCTTGTCTTCTAGGTTCAGGAGCAAGCGCACAGCAAGCCCCAGAGATTAAAGACTTATATGATGCTGCTATTATTATAGAGCAGCAAGTAACATTAGGTGCAGTCTTAGTGTTAGCTGCTACTGACTATGCTAATGCTAGTAATATCATAGCCGATGGTTCGTTTACTCAAGCGCATGTAACATCAGCGCAACTTACTAGCTACAATGATGCAGTTGATGTGGTTGCTGCTATGGATTTTTCTACTGCAGAAAATGCTACTGAGTTATTCGCAGCAGAGTATGACAGTGCAATGATTATGTTGGGCATGTCTGTTGATGATCTTTCTGCTGCTAGTGCAAGTGTGATGGCAGCTAAAGTAATATCAGAGAAAGCGCTAATAGCAGACACAAGACCAGAGTCATTAGCATTACAAAACTATTTAAAAGATATAGATATAACAGAAGAGATGCGTGTTGATTACAACAATGCATTAGACGCTGTTGGTAAGTGGACGCAGCTATCAGGTGCATACTTAGCTGCATCTAATAACTCAAGCCTTACAAGTTCTATTGATAACTACGCACATAGTAACAACATAGTTGTTGGTAACTATACTGCTGTTGAGTATGACTATAGTAAAGATGAGTATTTAATTACTTGGTCAGGTGAGGGTACAGGCTGGACGCAATACACTATTTCAAATCAAAAGACTGCTGATGATTTGTATGATTTTGCGTCAGCATATACACAGGAGTAATGAGATGTCTGAAGATATTGAAATCAAAGCTGGAGGATTTACGCTTAGAGGTTGGCATTTATTGGCTATTACTTCTGCTATTGGTGGGCTTTCTTCCAGTATTTACTATGGTTACGATGTTGTTAATAGGTTTTGGGATGTAGAAGCTACAGTCACAGAGGTGGTAGCTGTTGAGCCACGCATTCAAGCACTTGAACAAACGCTACAATCAAATGACGTTGAAGGTTTGGCTGCATCCCTAGCTAGAATAACTACACAAATGACACAGATCTTAGAGACACAGGCTACGCTTGTTGATTTAAAATCACAGGTCGAGAAGTCTACCATCTTAACTGATGGCATTGAACAAAACCTTAAAGATTTACAGGCAGATATAGATAGCACATGGGATGCTATCGATGCATTGGAGAAACCACTATGAAAAAATTTGAAGACTTCGACAAGGATGGTAATGGAAACATTGATAAGTCTGAATGGGATGCACTTGAGTACGAGGATCGTAAGCGCCGCCTAGAGGATGAAGATGCCCAGCGTGATGCTCAACGTAAGATGACATGGTTCGCCCTGTCAGGGATGCTCCTATACCCCTTGGCGGTGGTACTAGCAGATCTCTTGACTTTGATTGAGGCTGCTAAGATACTTGGTAGCATGGCAAGTGTATATTTTGTATCGGTTGCTGGTATAGTTGCTGCGTTTTTTGGTGCGTCAGCATTCTCGAAAGGAAAGTAATATGTTTGGACTTAGTTTAGTAGGTAAGGTTGCTGACTTAGCTGGTAGTTACATTGATGGTAAGACTGCCGTGAAGAAAGCAGAGGCTGAAACCAATATGAAGATTGCAACTGGTGAGATCTCTTGGGAACAAGCAGCTATCAAGGCCAGCGACAATAGCTGGAAGGATGAAGCTTGGACTGTGTGTTTCATTGCAATCGTTGGGTGTTCATTTGTACCACCGCTGCAGCCCTATATGAGGGAGGGCTTTGCTAATCTCGAAGCTGCGCCGCAGTGGTTTCAATGGTCGTTGTATGCCAGCATAGCAGCCAGCTTTGGTATCCGTACAATGAAGGGATTTAAAAAATGACTGAGGCAATGAAGATATTGCAGACTCGCATTGGCTCAACACCTGATGGTAACTTCGGCCCCAATACAGCGAGAGCAATCGTTGAACACTTTGGTTTGAATCGTAAGCGTGGCGCACATTTGCTTGGTCAAGCAGCACATGAGTCAGGAATGTTTCGCTTAACCAGAGAGAATCTTAATTATTCTGCTGAGTCTATGATGCGTGTGTGGCCTAAGAGATTTCCAACTATGGAATCGGCTGCACCTTATGCGCGTAACCCAGAGGCACTAGCTAATAAGGTGTACTCTAATCGCATGGGCAATGGGGAGAATGAAGGGGCGTTATGGGTAGGCCGCGGCTTCATCCAGTTGACAGGCAAGGCAAACTATAGAGCTTTTGCTAGTGACATGGGGTTGCCTGATGTGATGACTGACCCTGATCTTGTTGCAACTGAGTATGCATTTGAATCTGCCATGTGGTTCTTTGAATCCAATGGCTTGTTCGAGATGGCTGATGATGGTGTGAATGATTCAGTTATCACTAGCATAACCAAGCGTGTGAATGGTGGAGTACATGGGCTTGATGATCGTATGGAGCAAACAAAGAAAATACATTCTTGGATTGCACACGTTGGTGTATAGGTATATAGATTTCTGGCGGAGCTTAATGCTCCGCACGAAGCATATCCGCTATCCTTGGATGACTAGAAAATTTTGAAGTAAATCCTGGTAAGGGCGGTCTATTATTTTTTGCAGCTTGTGTTAGTTCAAACTCATGCAGCACAAAACCATAAGTAATTTCTTTACGTTCAGCTGCTGTCTTTGCAGTCTTTAGTATCTCTTGGTACTGCTCGTACCTGTTGCGCTGTACTGTTGACTTATAAATAAGTTCTTTCTCTTCGTACTCTTTATCTGTTTGGTTTCTGAATGCACGCTCAACGCCTGTGGTGTAGCCTGTTGTAAATTTTACATTGTGATTCTCAACAGCTACTCTGATTGCGTGACGCGGTATGCCATAGATCCTGTTGGCTTGTGCTTTTGTCATGCCATTGTTTGCATAGAATCTTATGCGTGCGATTAGTTCTGGTGTGATTGTTGTAGTCATAAGTCCTCCGTGTGTGAGCGAGCCGAAGCTCGCCCTAGTTTTTAGAATGGTATTGAGTCATCATCTACATCGAGATGTGCTGTGCTTACCTGCTGCGCTTGCGGCTGACCGCCATGCTTCTGACTGATCTGCATAGAGAGATAGTTGTTATCATCTTTCTGTTTCTTCCAGCCAGCAATTTGCATCTGTGTTTTTGCAGCGTAGTCTTCCATTGGCCCAGAATAATCTGGTGCATTCTCGTTGCCACGCTTGTCGTTCTCAAACAACACACCTACCTTTTGATAAACCTCAATGATCTTCATGCCATTCTTAGTTGTATCTGCTACGAGTGTAACCTTACGATCATTACCTTCTAGGTTTATCTTGCCTTGCAATATCATCTTCATGCTATCGAAAGGTTTGAATGCTGCGCCTGTATTTGTGTTATCATATGCCATGCTTCTGGCTCCTTTATTTGTTTAATGTTTTATGCGCAGCGGTAATTCTGCGCACAAGTTCGTCTATAGTTTTTTGTTGTACCTTATCTCTATCCTTATCTTTTGGGTACGTTACACCTAGTGCCAGTAGTAGACATCTTGTATCTACTAATGACAATTTTATACCAACCCTAGGCATTACCAGCTACTACCAGCCGACTTAGTACCAGTGTCAGCGGCGTACTTGTTGCCATCCATCTCACCTAGGAACACATCAGCGTTACATCCGAGATGCGATAGGGCTTTGGTTAGGCCATCAGTGACAGCCATCTTAGGTGCATCCTCGGCTAGTCTGCCTTTGGTTGCATCGAAAAACTTACGACACCCTGTGAAGGGGCCGAACATATTCATTTGCTCGCCATGCCAAACAGATATGTGTGCTAGTATACTGGCATCGCCATTACTTAGCTGCACTATTTCTGTGTGTGACTGCCAGCCCCAGCCCACACCAACAGGGCCGAACTGCTCTGTCATCATGCGCACTTGGTATTGCGGATCAATAGCTGTAAAGCTACGCGACCCGAAGCTAACCTTCTTCAGATACTTGGGGTCTGACTTGGATAGCTTGTTCCATATATTTAAATTGTCCATTACTTGCTCCTCTTACTGATACGTAATGCGCCACGTTTATCGCGGCGTATGGTTAATAAATCTGAGTATACCTCACGTTCATTGTCTGCAACTATAGCCTTGAGATCTTTCTTAGCTGACTCGAATGACTTGGCTGCAGGTTCGAACTCTAAATATTCTTGTGCTAGATATGTGAAATGATTGTCTGAACTAGCGTCACGCTTGATCATATCATCTATAGGTATCTGATTAATCGGTGATGCTATCGGTTGGTCGTGACCAATAGGCTCATCGTCACTTTCAACGTGCGCCCAAAAATCAGTACAAGCATCAAGCACTACACCTATGTATGAGTCATGCTTCTTAACGTATGCACATTCCCATCTGTTGTTGCCAAAGAATACTGACATGTATGCACCATCCATATTGGATAGCCATAGGTACAGCTGCACCTGTGCCATGTAGTAGTCACACACCTTGTCTAATGTATTGTGCGCAAACGTATGCTTGGCCTCAACAATCTCGTTGGTATCTTCTAGCACACCATCAAGTGTACCTACATACGGCACGCCATTGTGTGTGCGTGTGTACTTATCTTGCTTGTCTAATATTTTTTTGCTGTACTCTTTTTCAAACCAACTAAGGTTCATGTCCTCAGTAGTAATACCCATCTGTACTGCTACCTTATGTGACAAATCTTCTGGCTCGACACGACCTGTCTTGATCTGCCATAGTTCATACCAGTTACCGTTCATTATTTTAACAGCGTCACTGCCGCCAATAAATCCTTTACGTTCCATTTTTATTCTCCTCTTCTGATAAAAAAGAACGCAGGTTCTTTTCTGATATTTCACCAAGCAACTCCTCAATCGCGGTCATATCACCTGTTTCCACATCTTTTTTGATTTGCTTTAGAACTTTATCAAGCAATACATTTACATTATCCATTTTTATTCTCCTCTTATATGTACTTATCTACTGCATTGTTGCAGTAGGATCAAGATATTTATTGAAGTCAGACTCGACAAGATCTGTATCTAGCAGCAGTCGTTGCCGATAGATAGAGTCAGGGTCAAGTATCCAATCTGGTATTGCGCCGCCAGATTTGATTCGCTTGACCATGAGTACAGCTGCGTCGAGCTTGCTCTGTGATGTCACCTTCAAGCTCTCTGTATTGCGCGAGTATTCGTCGACAGCTGCCTTCGTCGACATGATGAATGTCTTGATTGTCGGCCACGTACGAGAAGCTTGATACTGACGGACGTGACCATCGATCTTTTTTAGTGTGACCTCTAGGTCTATCTTCTCGTATGATGATGGTATATTATTGTTGATGTCCTCGACAATAAGCTGCAGCTCTTGACCGAGCGTGTCACGATCCATGCTAGATGGTGGCGTGTAGCGTTTTAAGATAGCCTGTAGCCAGTTACCTATCATTGATGTGCGTTGGTTGTAGTCCATATGTTACTCCTTATCTATGGCTAATTTTTTCTGTGACATATCATTGATAATGTCATCTAAGAAATCTGTGTTGGTTCTGTTGCTAGGTGCAACGTCCTCGATGTCGTCCTCCCATCTCTCACCATTGAGCCATGTCGTAGGGTGAGGGATGAACTGTTTGTCTGTGCCTTGAGTAGCATCAGCAAATTTTCTAACGGCAGTAAGAATTGCAGTTGGGTCTGCAATCTTACATGCCTTATCAAATGCCTTACGAGCGTGACCCTTTGCTACCTTGCGTGGGTAAGCTGACCAGAACGCATCGAAGGGGAGTGTCTGTGTGACACTCCAAGTAGTATTACTATTACTATTAATATCTATAACATTAGATATAACTTGGGGTGTCTGTGTGACACTGGTCTTTTTCATATTATCCTCCATTAAATGTTTGAATCTATACACACTAGCTATGCCAGTGCGTCCAGACTTTCTCGTTATGTAATCGTTATCTATGCACCAGTTGATAGCACGTATGACTGTGCTTCTACTGAGGCCAGTAGTCTTAACTAAAGTTGGTATGCTTGGGAAGCATTCACCATTTAGATCTGTGTATCGAGCAAGCACAATCAAAATATATTTTGCATTAGGATTGTTTACTTGCCAATCAATAACATCTCGTAGTAATATGTCCGCGTACATTAGGTCTTTCCATTTCTTAATGTCCTCTTACCTGTTGAACCTCTAGTATCATGAGCCGTACTAGAGGTTTACTTTTGTGTAGCAAGCAATTGACCTGCCGTTATCTAGCTTAACCATTTCTTTCATAAAAGGATAGCCACTTTCTTTAAGGTCATGCATACGTGCTGCTAATCTAAAGCAATGAAACATATTCAATGCTTCAATAGGTGTAATTGAATTGCCTTTATCAAGGTGTGCTTTAATCATCTTCGTTTGGTTTTCCATTTGTCTCTCCTAGTAAGTGTTCAAATAATTCCGCTGGCATTATTACCAACGACTGTGGTTTGCCTGTCTTTCTTTTATAGAAGGCTATGTCCCTACCATCCAGTACAGTAAATGGACTAGGGAAATTAGATTTATCTCTGTACTTTACTTCGGCTACCAGCTTTCGTCCGCCCAGTGTGACGTGGATGTCACCACTCCACTCTCCTCCGAGCGCACCTGAGAGCGGGACTCGATAGTTTTCGATGCCGATTTTGTCGAGCCATTCGCAGAATCTTTTTTCGTGGTAGATTCCTTTAGACTTATTTTTGTTTGCCATGTTTGCTCCTCATAACAAGTCATACATATAGTATGATAGGTAGCTGGATTAGTTGTTGCCATTATCTGCACAAAAAATTCAGTACGATTATCACATGCATCACACGGATACGTGAGATTATTTAATATCTTTCGTGCTGATTTCGATCTGACAGCCAAGTGCTTCTACCCAACAAGCGAACATGAAACCTGAGGGAACTCGCTTGTACTGCTCCCATTTGTGAATCAATGATGGCGTACAACCTATACTAAATGCAAGACCTTCTTGTGAAATACCTAATTGATTTCGTCTATCAATCAGACTTGTAATCATTTCGTCATATGTTGTGGTAACATATGTATCTTGCTTATAGTTTGGAAACTTTTGCATTTAGTTTACGCTTGTCCCTGCTTGTGGGATACGCACCTTCCATAAGTTCCATCACTCTCATCACCTTAACTGCTGTATCATATCTCAATTCAGTGCTGCCATTTAACGTGCGATAGTACGTTGATGTTGGAAGACCTGCCTTGGTGAATACTTTATGCAAAGGAATATTAAATTCCTTATGCTTGTCTTGTATAATTTGCCAGTAACTTTGTATCATACTGCGGTTATGCAGCAATCAATCAAGCCAGTCAAGTTCATCCATCTCTACAAATCCAGCGCCGTTGCAATTACTGCACGCTCTCATTGGTATGTCATCGTTGAGGCTGGAGTATACAACTACTCCAGTACCATCACACTCAGGACAATCATTAAACTTAGCTACAACTTCAGTATGGAATTGTGTCATCTAACTCTCCTATCTTTTGGTTATCCTCCCATGCTTTAGTTGCTCGATCAAGAAATTTCTTGCGCACAAATTTAGGATTAGATTTCTGTAATGCGTCAGCAATATCTATGAGATGAGAAGGCCAAGCAACCATTGGCCCCATCAGATCTGCTATAAATTCGTAGTGTTGCCGTGTCATCGGCGGTGTTTTAATGTTAACAGTTTTCATCAGGCAATGCCTCCCATTTAAGTTGATGATCATTATCAAAGTAAATACTTATGTACTGATCGTTGTCCTTGGTATCAGTTACCTTTAACTCAATGACAGTAAAGTTATTAAAGATCTTACGTTTTTGTCTGATCTTACTTACACTATGTATAGTTACATCCATTATATAATCTCCTCTATATCTGTGACGGAATAGTCTCTGTGTACTGATTTAATGTAACCAGTACAGTCTGTTCCATCGTCTGCAACACGACAGAAAGCAATTCTTTTTGCATGTTTTTCATTGTTAGCTATCACGTTTACAGTAAAGCCTTCTTCGTAATGCATGCTTACTATGTATTTATTTAATCCATTTCCTGACATTGTTATCTCCCTGTTCCTCTTATTTGGTACTCTGCTTTGCAGCTATATCGACCTGCATCATGCGTGTCGTTCCATTGTCTGCAAAAATCCACAGCCTCCTCTTCAGTAAAGAAGGCATGTGTTTCTTTACCTATCTCATTTCTGAAATAGAAATTCTTACGACCAGCATGAGGTTCTAAACCATCAGGCCAATCGGCATTGTCTTTCCACCATGTACGTTGGAAGCAATCATATACTTCTATCATGTTAAGTCCTTTCTTCTGCACACTCTGGACACACGTTGACTACTGCATCAGTGTCCATTGATAGATATGCACAGTCATCACACCCATCTGTCGGTGTGTTGGTTACAATAAAGTTTTTAATTTGCATCAGTGATATAATTGAAAATGGATTGCTTTCTTTAACTTCTTTAGCTAGCTCACAATCATTGTCATCTATGTACTTGTCACATAGTAGATTACATGAAACCATTTGTTTATATATAGTGTTAAACAAATAATCTAACGCCTCGTAATCTGGTGTGTTGAACATCGTTTCTTTTTTCATTTGATTCTCCATTATGTTTTCCATTTCTATTCAGTATGTTAGCACTAGCAAACGCGCAGTGCAAACAATTCCTTGGCGTGTCTTCTAAAAGTACACACCAATAAACAAGGCAAGGCCAAGGGTTATACCCATGACCAAGCCTAAGATTATATCTTTTATCAAAGCGTAATACCTAGCGACGCTAGATCTTGCGCTGTCTCTGAGTCTATCTCTGTCGGTGCGCCATCTGGTGCAACGTTAGAGTTAGTAACAGTTGTATATACCTCTTCGTTCTCTGCTTGATACGCAAGCTGCGCATCATCTAGCTGGGCTTGAAGAAACTCTACGTTGTATTGGTCAGCCTTCGCCTGAGCCAATGATGCTTGGTAGTTATTCTCTGAGATCTCGTCACCATTGCGGCGTCTTGCCCAATGTGATACCCAACCTTTTTGCTGATCGAGCCTACGTTCTTGTCTTGGTATCCAATACTCCAAGAAACGTATCTCTTGTTGTAGCTTCATCTTACGCAAAAAGGTCATGCTATCTGCGTGATACCAACCATCTTTATCAGATAGCGTAGGTCTGTTGTTGAATAGTTCTGTATTGTTTACATATGTTTCAGTCATTGTTGTGATTAAATTAGTCATTGTATATATCCTTTATATATTACTGTTTCTTATATCTCTGGCCAGCACCGAAGACTAATGATAGTCAAGGGCGCAAGCCAAAGGGAACCCTTGACTATTGTTAGTCATCGGGGCAGGCGAACTTCTTATATCTTTATATTATTTCTATCTCTTTCTCCTTTACTACCGCGTAAGTGTATAGATTGTTCTGATACAACTTACTGTTCTTGTTATTATGGTCAGCCATATGCTGCGCTGCTTCTTTTGTTGTGTATGATGTTACATCTATACACTTTGAGCCTAAGCATTTTACTAATGTATACATTGTCTTTCCTCTTATATTAATACTCACACAAGACCACCTTGTGGATATGCCAATACATATGCACGGAAAATACTGTCAGTCATTGGGATTAAGCATAGCGACCATTTTTCTAAAGGAAAAATTGATAATCCCATTACCTCACACGCGCAAATGAACACTTGTGAATGAGCATGTGGGGTTGACGGACTGTATTTTATGTTGCGAAGCGAGGCAGAATCCGCACGGGGGTTCATGTGTGTGTATGTTAATACATTTGATCTGCGAATAAGGATGCTACTGGAACTCTGTTCTCGTTGGACAACATGAAGTGTAGCCAACTTGCTGAAGGCAAGTTGCCATGTAATGTTGTTCACCGACGAACATAGTTCAAGCATCCTTGTAGAGCCGATCAAACGGCTAGTGTTCAGCGCAGAAGAAGAGATAAGCACCGGACAAGAGAAGACAACAACTCGTCTTGTTGTCTTTGGTTGACACTCACCCGAAGGGCAGAGACTTTAGGCTCTGTTCATGAGTGGCGCGGTTCTGTCTGAAGGACAGAATGGCCCACTAACTGTTTTGTGCGTTGACACAGGGTATAATTGATGTGCTAAACATGGGGGGAGAGAGGGAGAGGGGGGCTACAGTTGGAGTTAATATGAGCAACATCACACAAAGAAAACTAACACGTAAACAAACAGCATTGGTTGAGGCGTATGTAGCAAATGGTGGAAATCTTACACAAGCCTCACAAGAAGCTGGATACGCTGAAGGCGACAGCGGAAGAGTTACTGCACAGAAGAGTATGAAGCTAGCCCATGTGCAACAGTACATGATGGAAGTGGTGGCAAAGGAGTTTAGTAGACATGCTCCAGCAGCTGTGCACCAGTTAGCAGGGCTAGCCAAGCAGGCTAAATCTGAGTACGTGCAGCTAGAAGCCAGCAAGGATTTGCTCGACAGGGCAGGGTTTAAGCCGATAGATAGATCTCAGGTGCAATTGGCTGGGGACATCAAGGTGTCAATAGACTTAGGATAAGGGGGTGGGGGGTCAAAACTCTCGGGCACTATGTTATGTTACGTCCCCCACTCACATGATTGTTAAAAAAAGCTCGCACAAAAGAGCTAAAAATATTTGGATTAAAAAGGGTTTTGTAAATGAGTAGATTTGGTGATAAGGTTCCAGAGACGTTTGACAACAGTGCTGATAACGAGACAGCTAAGAAGGCGTTAAAGAGTAGTGGATATACAAAGGAGACTGAATGATGTGTGGCGGCAGTAAGACTACCTCTGTATCGGCTAAGACTGAAGAGTTTTATAAGGCTGGTAAGAAGGACTATGGTGACTTACCTTCCCTAGCAATGGGTGATAAGGTAGAGCGCACTGAGGATGGTATGGCTGATATACCTAAGAAAAAGAAAAAGGACGTTAACAAGTCGGTTGCTAATGCAGCTAGGTCATTGTTAATGCCGTATGCGAAATGACTTTAAAAGCACATAGAAACCCGAATGGCGGCCTTAATGAAGCAGGTCGTAGACACATAAATAGAACTACAGGATCTAATCTTAAAGCTCCTGTTAGATCTGGAGATAACCCAAGAAGAGCTTCTTTCTTAGCACGAATGGGCGGTATGGAAGGGCCCGAACGTGACGAAGATGGCAAACCCACTAGACTTCTTCTTAGCCTAAAGGCATGGGGAGCATCGTCAAAAGCTGATGCTAAAGCAAAAGCAGCAGCCATTAGCAAAAGGAATAAAAAGAAAAATGCCTGAAGGATTATATGCAAACATGAATGCGCGTAAGAAAAAAGGGATTAGTAGATCTAAAAAAGATTCTACTATTAGCGATAAGGCTTACAAAAATATGAAAGCTGGCTTCCCTAAGAAGAAAACTTTATTGAAAAAGGATAAATAATGGCTTGGACATTTAAAAATGGTGACGCATATACAGGCGACACACACGAATTAGCTGGCATGACTTACTCTGGAAAGACGCGCACACGCGATTCTAAGCCTCTGATAGAGGTAAAAGAGGCAGCAAAGCCTAAGAAAGAACGAAAAACTAGAGCGACACCCTTTAAAAAGGAAAAGTAACCTTGAGTTTTCTAAATACATTGCAGCCGAAAGAGCGCGATACATTGCGTAGGGTGGTGCGTATAGTACATATGAAGCACCATCCTAAAGATTTCCAAACAGATCACGAAGCTGACAAGATTATTGAGGCTATTGGCCCCGAAATTGCAGCTAGAATGATTAAAGTTGGCATAGATAATAAGATATTAGATAAGTGATAGATTTTAAATACAGGCCAGATGGCGAAGTTGTTAAGGCGTTTATGAAAGATGACACGTTTTTTCGTGGCATTCGTGGGCCTGTTGGTTCTGGCAAGTCAGTATCTTGTTGCGTAGAAATTTTTAGACGCGCACTAGCACAAAAGCCTAATAAGCAGGGCATACGCCGCAGCAGATGGGCAATAATCCGTAACACAAACCCACAGTTAAAGACTACAACCATAAAAACTTGGCTTGATTGGTTTCCAGAAGACCAGTGGGGTAAGTTTACTTGGTCAGTTCCCTATACACATATGATAAAAAAAGGCGATCTGGAGCTTGAAGTCCTCTTCTTAGCACTTGATAGGCCAGAAGATGTCAAGAAATTGCTATCTTTAGAGCTAACAGGCATATGGGTTAACGAAGCTAGAGAGATTCCTAAGTCAATTATTGATGCATGTACCATGCGTGTAGGTCGTTTCCCCTCTATGCGTGATGGCGGTGCTACTTGGACAGGCGTTATCTGTGATACCAACGCTCCAGAAGAGGATCATTGGTGGCCTATCATGTCTGGCGAAGTGCCAGTTCCTGATCATATCCCTAGGGAACAGGCTAAAATGCTGGTGAAACCCGACAACTGGTCGTTTTATACCCAACCTAGCGGTATGATAGAAAAGTTTGACGAAGATGGGGAGATAGATGACTATGTGCCTAACGATGTTGCAGAGAATAGGGAGTATATGCGCGAGGATTACTACCCAAATCTGATACGCGGTAAGACAAAAAGCTGGATTGACGTATACGTTATGAACAAATTAGGCTCAATCCAAGAGGGTAAACCTATCTATCAGATGTTTGCAGCCGATATGCATGTAGCAAAAGAAGAAATACCTATCGCTGCTGGCGCACCTCTATACATTGGTATAGATTTTGGGCTTACACCTGCTGCTACAATGGGGCAAAAGGTACGTGGTAGGTGGCTAATACAGCAAGAAATCGTTGCATTTGACATGGGTATCGTTAGATTTGCAGAGGTTTTACGCCAAGAGATAGCGACTAGGTTCTCAACTTGCTCCGAGGTATTTATATATGGCGACCCTGCTGGTGATTTCCGCGCTCAAACTGATGAATCAACGCCGTTTCATATACTGCGTGGTGCTGGTTTGCGTGCTTTCCCTGCTCCTTCTAACTCTGTTGACCTAAGATTAGAGAGTGTTGCGTCCCAATTACAAAAAATGGCAGACGGAAAGCCAGCATTTCTTATAGATCCTCGCTGTCAGCAGCTAATAAAAGGCTTTGAAGGTGGGTATCAGTACAGACGTATGGAGGTTTCTGGCGAAAGATACGCTGATAAGCCTGATAAAAATATGTTTTCACACGTACATGACGCATTACAGTACCAAATGTTAGGAGCTGGAGAGGGCAGAGCCTTAATAAATAACCAGAAACCAGCGTCTGCTACTGTTGCAAAGTCAACATTTAATGTATTTGATAACCGAAAGAAGCCACAGCGTAGACAGGGATTGTGGTCAAGACTCTAAATTGTGCATTGAAAATTATTCTTTTCTGTGCCAACCAATGTAAAACAACCAAGGAGAATAATATGTGTTTTGGTGGCGGAAGCAAAAGAAGCCAAGCTGATATAGATCGTGAAGCTCAAGAAGCAGCTGATGCTCGTATAGCAGCGGAAGATGCAAAGCGTGAAGAAGTTGAAGCAAAAGCAGAACAAAAACGTGAAGATATTGGTGAAGCAGTAGAGTCACGCGCTGAAAGCAAAGGTATGCGTGGCGGTAAAGGTCGTCGTTCTTTGTTCAGAGCTGGTGGCGGTGGATTCTTAGATCGGTTTAGTTAATGGAAAAAGTTGCCAAGCAGTACATACAGAAGTATGAGAAAGCCAAGTCCTTTCGCGAGAACTGGGTTCCGTTGTTCGAGGAGTGTTATGAGTATGCACTGCCTCAACGTGAAAGCTTTTACGCTGAAACTGCTGGGCAAAGACGCGATGACCGCATATTTGACGAGACTGCGGTGGTTGGTGTTCAAGAGTTTGCTAGTCGCCTCCAATCTGGGCTTGTACCTAATTTTGCTAGGTGGGCTGATCTCATGGCTGGTAGTGAAGTTCCTCCAAATCAGCGCGAATCTGTTGATAACGAGCTTGACGAGGTAACAGAATACGTCTTTGAGATACTACAAAACTCTAACTTTAGCCAAGAAGTACACGAATCCTTCATGGATTTAGCTGTTGGTACTGGTGTTTTGTGCGTAGAAGAGGGAGATGCACTCAATCCTGTTAACTTTTCTGCCATACCATTGCCTCATGTGGTTCTAGATACTGGCCCAG
>Ga0206677_10002316_pt1 | contig 16880 bp, 16 predicted proteins | sample M130m12015metaG_FD_155475 | JGI IMG/M metagenome (GOLD analysis project Ga0206677, IMG submission 155475) | Ammonia-oxidizing marine archaeal communities from Monterey Bay, California, United States - M1 30m 12015 | ecosystem: Environmental > Aquatic > Marine > Intertidal zone | place: USA...
ATTCAATCTCAGTCTTTTTATTCTATTCAAGAGGTTTGATTTTAACTTCAATGCTTTTCCTTTTTTATTTAATTATTATTTATTTTGGATATAAATCTTGGACTCAAATAAGAGACGAAATGAATGGAACAACTTAAGAAAATTATTTCAAATATTCCTCATGAAATTAAAATAATTTGCCCTTTAAAAAAAGGACTAATATCTGAAATTTATCTATGTAATTTTAATAATATTAAATCTGTTATTAGATTAGATTTAGAGATACCAGATTGGATAAAAATTCAAAGAGACTCAGAAATTAGAATCTTAGACTTGAACAACAATGACAAGTCAGAAAAGAATATTCTTTATCATGATTTAGAAAAAGGAATTCTCATTAGAAGATTTATTGAAGGCAATAAATTTATTTTAAATAAAATAAATTCAGATCAACAATTAGAATTATTAGGAAGAGCAGTAAAAGAAATTCATAAAACCAATTATGAAAAAGATGCTGTTAATAATTTTAGTAATGCAATTAACAGATACAAAGAAATACTCAAATACAAAATTCTAAAAGACCCAATCTTAGAAATTGGTTTTAAGATGTATCAAGATCTAAATCATGAATCTTACCCAAAAGTTTTTTCTCATAATGATCTAACTCAAGAAAATATAATTTGGAATCGCAAATATGTTTTTATCGATTGGGAGTATGCAGGACTAAATAATCCTCTTTTTGATATAGCCTCAATTATTTCTTCTTACAGCCTTAATGATCAACAGATTGATAGTTTATGGCGTGGATATGGCAAAAAATCTGATGTAGATGATGAAATTTTAAGAAAATGGATCAAATTTACCTATTTTTGTGACTATATATGGAGGATTTGCTTAATTGAAACATCAATCTATGATGAAAAATTTCTTAATTTAGATGATTTAAAGAAAAATCTTTCTATTTTTCTATAAGTTTGTGTAACTTGATGAATTTTTATCAGTTTCTGATAATTAAAGAACAAATTAATACTTGTCACAATTGCACACATTATTTTTTTATTGCTAATATATAAGAACGATGGCCAAATTTAATGAAATACTTTCAGATCATATTGCTAAATGGAATATGGTGTGGTTCGGTCTAATTTTTTGGGGAAGTGTATTTAATGCGGTTGCAAAGCATTATGAAATTCTAACTAGTTCATTATTGTGGTATTCAATTGGTTTGCTTTTTGGAATCATTGCAAAGCTTAGGGGGACTTGGTTATGGAAGGTTTAAATCAAGTATCAGAAGAATTTTCCTTTGAGAAAGAAAAAGAAATTGCTCGAAGTTTTTCTAAGCGTTTTCAATGGGAAATGATGTTAATTGGTGTAGGGCAGGCAACCATATGGCTATCTTTATGGCCATTAGTCATTTACGGCTATATTTCTTTAGCTTTTGGATCTTTTTTGGCAGTCATCTGTGCATGCTTTGCATACCTCCCATCTCACGAAGCGCAACATGGGAATTTCTCAAGAGGAAATCCAAAGAGAAGATGGATAGATTCTTTTATAAGTCATTACACATTAATAACCATAATGTTCCCTCATGATTTAATGAGATGTACTCATATGAAACATCATGCATACACCAACAATCCTGAAAAAGATCCAGATTATGATACTGCATCTGCTAAATCAATATGGGAAGTTATTGTTGCTACACAAGCAGGCATAACAAAATATCAAGCAATAGCTAATAACTTTTCAAGTGATGCTGCATTCATGAAATCATTCAACAAAGGAGTTGTTATTGGAATGCTTTATAGAGTTATTCTTTTAACCCTTGTTGTAATTTTTCCACTAGAGACTTTGCTCCTTTGGTGGATGCCAAGCAAGGTCGGGATAATTTATCTTTCTACTTTTTTTAGCTGGTATCCTCACTACCAAACAGATACTGGCAGATATAAAGATACTAGATTTTGGAGTCATTGGATGCCTAGATTTTTGAATCATTCAATGCAACTTCATTTTGTTCACCATCTACATCCGGGTATTGGGCATTATGATGAGCCCAGAGCTATCGAAGCTTTAAAGCCATTCTTAATTGCAAGAAAGGTTCCCGGCGCAGAAGACATACCCGATAGGGTTAAATATAACCCTCTTATAAAGTTATAAAACTAAATATATTTTTCTTGTTTTTTTAAATAAATTCTGTTCTAGTTAATAGTAAATATTTTACATATGGGGAGAAAATATGAAGATTTTATGTGTTTTATACGATGATCCGAAAACTGGCATGCCAGATAAGTATGCAAGAGATGATTTGCCGACAATTGAGAAGTATCCAGATGGTATGACCTTGCCTTCACCAAAGGCAATAGACTTCACTCCTGGCGAGCTTTTGGGATGTGTTTCAGGTGAGTTAGGTCTTCGAAAATTTTTAGAAGATGCTGGTCATACTTTGGTAGTTACTTCAGATAAAGATGGAGAAGGATGTGAAGCTGACAGAGAATTAGTTGATGCTGATATTGTTATTTCTCAACCTTTCTTTCCCTATTACCTCACAAAAGAAAAAATGGAAACTGCTCCTAATTTGAAAATGGCAATTACTGCTGGAATTGGATCAGATCATGTTGACCTTCAGGGTGCTATGGATCACAACATAGATGTGGTTGAGGTTACTTACTGTAATTCAAGATCAGTTGCTGAGCATATTGTAATGATGATTCTTTCAATGGTTAGGGATTACCATAATCAACATAGAATTGTTAACGAGGGTGGTTGGAATATAGCTGATGCAGTTCAAAGATCGTATGACGTTGAGGGTATGCATATTGGAACTGTAGCTGCAGGAAGAATTGGTATTGATATGTTAAGAAAGATGAAGCCTTTTGATGTTCATCTTCATTATTTTGATATTCATAAACTATCTGACGAAGTAGAAGCAGAATTAAATCTTACTTACCATGATTCTGTTGAGTCATTGGTTGCTGTTTGCGATGTAGTAAATATTAGTTGCCCATTACATCCAAAAACTGAACACTTATTTAATGATGACATGATCAACAAGATGAAACGTGGTGCATATATTGTTAACACTGCTAGGGGAAAAATCTGCGACAAAGATGCTATAGCTAGAGCTTTGGAATCGGGTCAATTAAGCGGATACGCTGGAGATGTTTGGTTTCCTCAGCCAGCTCCAAATGACCATGTTTGGAGAACAATGCCTAATCATGGAATGACTCCTCATACGTCAGGAACTTCTTTATCTGCTCAAGCAAGATATGCTGCAGGTGTAAGAGAGATTCTTGAATGCTTCTTTGCAGGCGAGCCTATTAGAGATCCATATTTAATTGTACAAAATGGTGATCTTGCAGGAATGGGAGCTCATTCATACACAAAAGGTACTGCCACGGATGGTTCAGAAGAGGCCGCAGAATATAAAAAGTAAAACTTTAAAAATTCTTAAGTCTTGAATTTATAATTTCATCAGCCTGGGACATAATTCCATCAATTAAGTCCTGGACTGTTGGGATGTCATTGACTAGCCCAGCAACCATTCCACAAGACCAAGCTCCTGCTTCCATAGTTCCCTCGTGCATAATCTTTGGATAGACACCAGCCACTTCATCTATAATATCTTCAAATTTCAGATCAGCACCAAGTGCTTTTTCTTTTTCCATCAGACGTTCTACAGCTTCATTATTAAGAACCCTTTCAGTATTTGTTAATGATCTCATAATCAATCGAGTATCAAGTTCTGTTGCATTAACAATAGCTTCTTTAACATTTTGATGAACTGGAGCATCTTGTGTCGCTATAAATCTTGTTCCCATATTCATTCCTTCTGCTCCAAGTGCCATCGCAGCAACTAAACTTCTGCCGTCAGCCATCCCACCTGATGCAACAAAAGGTATTTCTAATTCATCCGCAGCTCTAGGTAGGAGAATAAAGTTAGGAATATCATCCTCACCTGGATGACCTCCGCATTCAAAACCATCAACCGATACAGCATCACAACCAATGGACTGAGCCTTAATTGAGTGTCTTACAGAGGTACATTTATGAATAACTTTAATTCCTGCTTCTTTTAAGGCAGGAAGATATTCTGCAGGATTTCTTCCAGCAGTCTCTACAACCGGCACACCAGCATCGATTATTTCTTTAATTAATCCTGGATAATCTGGGGGTGTTAGAGAGGGAAGAAAAGTTAAATTCACAGCAAAAGGTTTATCTGTCATTTCTTTACATCTTGCAATTTCATTTGCTAACTTTTCTGGGGTACCTTGAGTTAAGCCAGTAATAGTTCCTAGTCCACCTGCATTAGAAACAGCTGCAGCAAGTTCAGCAAATCCTACATGATGCATGCCACCCTGAATAATCGGATGCTCAATACCAAATAGTTCTGTTATTTTAGTTTTCATTTTTCTCTCCTTTATTTTGATCAGCCAAACTTTGATAAAATTCTTCAAATTGTTTTTGCAATCTTTGCATTCCAGATATCCATCTATCTCTATCGTTGCCTTTTCTTTGAACATATTCACCAACTTCTTTATGAGGTAATACTAAGAACCTTTCATTTTCAATTGCATCTAAAACATCTCTTGCAACCACATCAGCTTCAAGCATGCCATCTACTCCAGCAACTCCAGCACCTTGAGCAGTCATAGCGGTTCTTACTGCTTGTGGGCAGAGACATGAAACGCCAATTCCTTTATGACCATATGTAATTTTTACCCATTCAGCAAAACTTACTGCTGCTGATTTTGTAACAGCATATTGAGCGGCGCCTATTTGAGAAAGCAACCCTGCAGCTGATGCAGTATTCATTAAATAACCTTCGCCTCTTTCAAGCATTTGAGGTAATACATGTCTTGCTGCATGCACGTGAGACAATACGTTTACGGCCCAAGTATTATTCCATTCCTCAGATGTAGTTTCTAAAAGCATTGGAGTTCCACCGATCCCGGCATTTGAACAAAATATGTCTATTCCTCCTGAATATTCATTTGCTTTTTCAATTACATTAACAATATCTTGCTCATTAGATACATCAGCAGCTACTGCAATACCATTAATTTTTTCTGCAATTTCTTTTGCACCGTCCTCATTCATATCAACGCAAACAATTGACTGAGCTCCGCTTGCATGAAATTCTTCACATAGAGCTAGCCCAATACCACTTGCAGCGCCAGTTACTACGATTCTTTTGTTTTTTATTTCCATATTTTTATCCTAGTAATATTTCACACCCAGTTCCATTAAGAAAAGTTTTAACTCTTAACTGATCATTTTCACTAAGTGCTTCGAATTCTTCTTTAATCCACTTCAAACATTTGGCTTGATAAGGAAAGGCTTTTTGTGTCCATAAAGACCCATCAATTTCTGTTTCCCATGTTTCCTCACCCTTCATAATTGCATTTGAATTTGCAATTAAAGCTGGAACATACATTCTGCCAAATTCTTTCATAATTTCTTTTAAAGAAGCTGGGCTTTCTTCAAGAGGAGTCCAGCTGCTATTCTCAACATCATGACCGGATAAATCAGCCATTACATCTTGCCAAGAAACGAGCCTTAACGAATTATCATAGGCAATTTTTCTTGACGTAGGTTCAAAACCAATGAGCTGGGTTAATTGTCCATAGATAGCAAAATCAGCAGAAGAGGGCTTTTCACCAAAAAGAAATTTACTAATAGATAAATGATCATCCATCAATTTTAAGAATCTTTTAAAACTAGCATCGATTAAATCAGCTGTTGTCTCATTTGAACCTACAACCCACAATCTTCCAGTCTGTCTATCATGAACATATTTTTTTGCATCCTTTAGTATTTCATTAGGCATATTTACAGCAAGATCAATCAGTGGAAGAAGGGTTGATGCATTATCAGCATCCTCATCAAAATACCATCTGTAATGGAACATATATTTAGTAACCCATTCATCACCAAAATCTTCCAATAAATAATTTACGAAAGATAAAGCGGGATCTTCAGGTAATAATTTTCTATCAGCGTATTCGTTTTCAAATCTTCTGATAATTGGAGTAGTATCAGTAGTAGCCTTTAATTCTCCACTATCATCTTTTAAAAGAAGGGTAGGTAGTAAGATTGGTTTTGGTGGCTCTATGCCATCTAATCTATTCAATCTTCCTGGAACATCTCCCATGAAAACTTCATAGGCAATATGGCGATATCTCAAGATGGATATCATTTTTTGGGTATAAGGTGAGGCCGGAACTCCAAATACTTTTATTTTTTTTGTCATTATTTTTCCTATTTTTATTGGAATAATTTATTAGTTAGACCAATAAATATATTCGTCACCTTCTTCATATTTTTTTCCATCATATTTATCGATCATTATTGGGGTATCATATGATGACGGGAATAAAGGATCTTTTTGTTCTGAATTAAACTCAACTAAAAGCTCTTCAATTTCTTTTACTACATCCGGATAACTATCAACCAGATTATTTTTTTCTGTTGGGTCCGCTGAAGTATCAAACAACCATCGAAAGTTTTCCTTTTTACTAATTATAAATTTCCAGTGTTCATGAAGGACTGATTGATGATTTCCAGATCGCCAAAAAAGTGTCTTGTGAGGCTTAGAAGAGCTATCATTTTTTATGAAGGGCATTAAATCTACACCATCTAATTCATTAGTTGATTCAATGCCTGCAGCCTTTAAAATAGTTGGAAAAATATCAAAATGATGTACAGCATTTTCTGATTTTTTTCCTGGATTGATCTCATCTGGCCAACTAATAATATAAGGAACCCTTATTCCGCCATCAAAGAAACTAATCTTCCAGCCCCTATATGGCTTATTGATATCATTCAATTCAATGTAATTGGCGCCACCGTTGTCACTAGTAAATATGATTAAAGTTTTACCATATATATCTAATTCTTTTAGCTTTTCAATAATCTTTCCAACACTTCTATCTAAGGAATTTATCATCCCTGAGTAAACTTGCAGATTATGGCCATGCATATGACTCATTTGTTCGAAATCACTTCTTAGTGCTTGAAGTGGATTATGAATCGCCCAGTGACTTAAATATAAAAAGAAAGGCCTGTTTTTATTATTTTCAATTACTTTTAAAGCCTCATCGGTGTAGTAATCAGTAACATATTTATCAGGAGCAAATAAATCACCCCCATTAAAGTTTGCAGAATACTGGCCCATACCCCATATCATTTTATCAATTCTCGTATCAAACTTTGCATTTACAACATCAGGATGATCCTCGGGTAAATAGAGCGGCCCAACCAAACCCAAGGAATCTTGAAAGCCTTGACTCATAGGATCCATGCCATACTCATGACCAAGGTGCCATTTTCCAATGTGTGCTGTGTAATATCCAGCATCTCTTAAAACTTCTGCTATAGTTATTTGTTCTGTTGGCATTCCCTGTTCCATAAAAGGAGGCATGTTTGAAACCACTTCTCGATCTATTCTTTGCTTTAATTCAAAGTTATCTTCTTCGGCAAGCCAGCCCAGAACTGTTCTTCCAAAAGCAGGTATTGGGGTAAATTCATAGCCAAATCTAGTTGGGTATTTACCAGTCATTATCGATGCTCTAGATGGAGCACAAGTTGCATTAGCAGCATAGCCTCTAGTAAATAGAATTCCACTTTTTGCTAATGCATCAATATTTTTAGTTTGAAGGGTTCCATCAGCTGCTCCACCATTATGAATAGATATATCGTTATAACCCATATCATCGGCCAGGACTAAAATTATATTTGGTCTATTATCATCAACTGGTGTATCTGGACCCTTAGACCAAGTGGTTGGAATATTTTCTTGAACTGTAACATTTGATATTTTGGGTATAGCCCATACAAGAATATTTACTTTATATTCCCAGGCAACAAAACCAGAAACTATTAACACCATTAAAGAAACCATGAGTTTTTTAGCCATCACCTAGCTCCACAATGATTCCTTCATTTGGATTTATATCTCCGCATACAAATTTTTCATAAGTCGATATAAAATCTTCAAGACCAATAATTTTTTTCACTTGCATCCAATCAGTGCTTTGATTAGATCTAGTTTTCATAAATTCATTTATCTTTTGGTTATAGCCTGCATGGCCCCAATCTTTAACTCGTTTTTGAATATGAGCTGGAGCAAAAAAGAATTCTGTTCTTTCTCTAAGCATGGCCTGACCAAGAGCATCTTCTGCAGTAACTTCGTTATCCCAATGAGTCATTCCAACGGTGAGACATTTGAGCATGTTATCTCCAAGAGAGCCATGAAGAGTCCCTAGAATCTCACGACTTCCTGCCATATCGACCATCACAGACTTAAGATTGATATTTACCTTAGATATTTGATCATAGGTAATTACCTCATCATAACAATCTAAGTTATTAACAAAATCTAGATTCTTTTGAGAAGTAAGGCCTACTATTGATGGAGCACCAGAAGCTTCTTGAAGCCCCTGAGCAACACCAATTGCAGTCTTACTTGATGCACTGACTATAATAATTTGATCAGCACCGAAATAGCCCTCAACTTTCAATGCATCACATATACAAAAAGATGTTATGTGCAATGGAAATAATAATGATCTAATGTCATCTAATGAGTTATCGTAATTAACATCCCCAGACAATCTTAAATAGTTGTTATATGTCGCTGGGAGATCTTTACGATGTTCTTTGCCATCAGCAAATCCTTGATTAGTAATTTTAACAGGATTTAAATTTAGAATATCGCCGGGTGGGAAATATCCAAATAACCGCTCTCCAACAACCACTTCTTCTACATTTGATTTAATAACTTTGGCAAATCCCCATACTGGTATGCAGCCCCAATCATCATTTTTATCTTCCGTTGCTTTAAAGAATTGCCAATAACCTATAGTGTCGCCAGCTACACCATAAGTAACATTGTTTGAAGTAAAAGCAAAACTTTCTATTGATACCGAGATTTCTCCTTCATCAATTTCTAAGCTTTGTGTCTGAATAATCCTTGTTTTTGAAAGATCATTTTTTAATGATTGTAATTGCTTCAAAATTATTATTCTTTAACTTCTATATTAAGCTGTCCAGCTAGTCCTGCTACTCTATGTTTGTTACTTTCTAAGTAATCAGGGTCTGTAATCATTTTGAGCATTGCCTTTCTGCTTGGATATCTTGCAATACCTACTTTATCCCAAAGCTCTTCCACTTCTCCAAGCATCAAGCGACTTACAGAGCCACCAAAAGACCATTCGCCGCCAACTTTTTTTAAGTGTTCAAGGACTTCCTTGCCATATATAGCATAGGCTTCTTCGCCTGTGAGATCGCTATCTCTTCCATCTTCGTATTCAGCTTTTTCTTTAAACTTTAATAGGTTAACCATAGCAATTGGAGTATCAGTATCACCTTCAAGAAATCCTTCCATTTGTTCTTTAGTGGGATGAACGTTGTTTTTAAATTCCATAATTATTCACCTAATGTTATAGCTTTTTGAAATGCTGGCCTGGCTTCAATTCTAGCTACATAATTTTTAATATGTTCCATTTCATCTGAAACACATCCCAATCTATTAGCCATAAAACATGAATGCCCAAGCATAAGATCGGCTGCTGAGAAATCCCCAACTAAGTAATCTTTATCTGCAAGATTGTCGTTAACTGGCACAAGAGATTTGGCTATCAGATTTTGCGCTTGTCTTAAAACATTTTCATCTCTTCTATCAGGCGGCAATAAAATTGTTTGAACAACAACTTGATTCATTGGAGGCATAACCATCCCTTCACAATAATGAAACCATTGAAGATAATATGGGAACTCTTCAGAATTAGAGTCGGGTTTTAAACCACCATCTTTATGACGCTCAAGAACATATTGAATAATAGCTCCTGATTCAAAAATAGAAACTTCCCCATCCTCTAATACTGGCACTCTTCCTAATGCATGTCTCGACCTATGTTCGGGTGACTTTAGTCCTTCTTTAGTAAATGGCATTATATTTACCTCATAATCCAATCCTAATTCTTCGAGAAGCCAAACAACTCTTCCAGCTCTAGTGCCAGCAGTAAAATGAACCTTTAACATAAATAATCTCCTTTTATTTTTTTACCATTTTTTGTGCATTTTTTATAAATTCTTCTTTGTCTTTATTATCTTTTAATATACTTTCCCTATCTACAGGCACTTTAGTTCCTTTAATCATGCCTGGCTGTTCATACATCCTGTCTTTCCATTTTTCTAAATGAGTTAACCCATCAAGAGATACCCCAGACCAATTATGTGTTCTAACCCAACACCAATTAGCTATATCAGCTATTGAGTATTCTCCTGCGAGCCATTCATTTTTAGAAAGATGAGTATCTAAGACCTCAAAGAGACGTCTCGACTCATTTTGATATCTATCAATAGCAGGTTGAAGTTTTTCAGGAAAATATCTAAAAAAAACATTTGCCTGACCCATCATCGGACCAACACCACCCATTTGAAACATTAACCACTCTGTAACTTTTGCTCTACCTACAACATCATCTGGTATAAGTTTCTCAGCTTTGTCTGCCAAATAAAGCATGATTGCACCTGATTCAAAAATGGAAAGATCATTATCTGTATCTATAATTGCAGGAATTCTTCCATTAGGACTTATTTTTAAAAAATCAGGTTTTTTTTGATCACCCTCTGCCAGATTCACTGAATGAAATTCATAAGGCATTTCAAGTGCCTCCAATGTGCAAGACACTTTATGTCCATTAGGGGTAGATGCGGTATATAGATGAATCATAAAAAATTACTCCTTGATAAAGTCCACTAATACCTTAGATAGTTGCTTAGGTTTTGTCCACTGAAAAAAATGGCCCCCACCTATGTGCGGGGCGCTTGTCGCATTTGGAGCCATCTTGAGAACATCTTTCTCTGCGCCGTTTGTAACTGGATCGTTTCCAGCAAAAACTGCTAAAAAAGGTTTTTCTGATGTTTTAAAAAATTCTCTAGCTTTTTTTTGAGCATCTAAAGATTGATCAGGAATCATTGGAACTTGACTGGGCATCGCTCTTGGACCCATTTTGTATGAAGGGCTGGGAAAGGGTGCTTCATATGCTTTTATTAAATCAGTAGAAAAAGGTGAAATTTTTTCAAGCCCGAGGCTCTGTAAAAGAAGATGAATACTTGCCTTAACAGGCGATTTTGCTAATTGAGCCTCCATTTGCATTGAATTGATAAATCCAATAGGTAAATTATTTGAATCCCATGTAAATTTTTGCCAGTACATAAACTTTGTAGCCATGTGTTTGGTATTATCCATTTTTCCAACTTCTTTAAACATTTGAAAGAAATTTATTTTTTTATTGGATGCTCTAAATTCTTTTACTTCATCTATGACTTCTTGAGGAGCATCTGGATTATATGGAAGGCCTGTGTTACCCATAGCAATTTTTATAAATCTATCTGGATCTGCTGCAACCATCCTTAAACCAATTAAACCTCCCCAATCTTGTCCAAAGAAAGTTAAATTTTTGAAATCATTTTTCTTTAACCATTCTCCCATCCAATCAACTTGATTTTGATAAGAATAGTCTTCTCTAGAAGCCGGTTTATCTGATTTTCCATAACCAACTAAATCAGGAGCAATAACCCTTATTCCTGCTTCAGTTAAAATTGGAATCATTTTAGCGTAAAGATAGCTCCAAACAGGCTGCCCATGCATTGCTAGAAGTATAGGACCATTTTTTGGTCCCTCATCAATATGATGAATTCGCAAAGTAGTTCTATCTTTAGTTTCTATATCTGTATAAACAGGCTCAAATGGATAATCTTTAATACTTTCAAAATATTTATCAGGTGTTCTTAAAACTTTCATGATTTAAAGATTCTATTACACAAAACTAAATCATGATATGGAAAAAAAAATATGTCTTCGTGCAAAAAAGAAGGAACTCTAGCAAAGGTACCAATATAATCTATTGATAAAATATGAACATTCATAGTATATTGTGTTCATATTTAAGGGAATAGTTTAATGCTTGACTGGGGCAATTTAGAATATTTTATATCCTGTGCAAATCATGGCACTTTAAGTGGCTGTGCTAAAGAGATGGGAGTCAATCATTCAACGGTATCTAGAAAGATTGAAAAATTAGAAAAAGAATTAGCTCTAAAGTTATTTGAAAGAAAAAATTCTGGATACACATTAACGACTCATGGTCATGATCTATACAAAGAAGTTGCAAAGATCGACTATAAAATTTCAGAATTAAAAGAAAGGTTCATACCAAACCCAGAACTTATGGATGGAAAGCTTGTTATTTATAAGCAAGGCGAGGGCGGCAGTAATATGACAAATCTTATTACAAAATTAAGATCCCGTTTCCCCAATCTCAAAATTCATATAATGAATGCTTCAGATGATTCTGATATGAGCACTGAGGTTTATGATATTGGGTTTATCGGAACAACAAGACCGCCTGAGGACTCAATAGCAACTTTGCTTACAAATATAGACATGCGAATTTATGGCACAAAAGATTATTTTGATAAGAATAAAAATCCAAATGATTTTGAATGGGTGGCTTACAAAAGGAATGATAAGTTTGATACTGATTTTATTATTAAATCTTTTTTTAAAAATCCAAATATAATAGTTTCATCAAACTCATATCAAGATGCACATTCTATGGTTGCAAACGGAAATGGAGTTACATTCCTAACTGATCTTGATGGCGAAAGTGATGATAGGCTTATTCCTTTCGAGAAGGATGAGTACTCATTTCAAATAGGGTTCTATCTAATTCAGCATGAGTTATCTCGATCTAACCCAATTGTGGCTGCTGTTAAAAAAGTTATTCTTGAGAATACCAAGGACACACTTCAAGACACAAACTTCGTTTCTCCGAGTAGTAAAAAGAAAAAACAATAAATTTTATCTTTTTGATGAATTTTTAACACCATCTGATAGTATACAAACAAGACCAGCGCCGTTCATTACGCTATCTTAGTATATTAATAAGTTTTATTGTCTTAAAGGGGGACATGTTAATGAAAAATCTAATACAAACTACTTTATGTTTGGCAGCAATGTTAATGCCATTCAGCCTTTTAGCTCAAGATTCAGATGGAATCGAAGATGTTATTGTTACAGCAACAAAAACAGAAGCTAACGCTCAAGATGTTCCTATGGTTGTCGAAGTTCTATCTGCAGCCCAAATCGAAGATATGAATATCACAACAGCTAGAGATATTGACTCTGCCTTGCCTTCTTTAATTGTTAACTATAATGTTGATCCATTTAATGCATCAATGAGAATAAGGGGTATTGGTACCAGCCAAAGTGATGCTTCACTAGAGTCAGATGTAGCCTTGGTGGTAGATGGAGTTTATCTCAATAAAACAGGCCTAGGTTTAAATGATCTAATTGATATAGAGAGAATAGAGGTTCTTCAAGGCCCTCAAGGAACTTTGTATGGAAAGAACTCAAATGCAGGTGTTGTAAACATAACTACAAAATCACCAAGACCTGGTGATTCAGATGGCTTTATTCATTATGAAAGTGGTGATTTTAATTCAACAAGAATTACTTCTGCGATGAGTCTTGGTCTTTCTGATACTACTGCAATTAGATTAAGTGCAAATGTAAACGAATCAGATGGCTATATGACTAATTTGGTTGATGGACAGCCTGCAAATGGTGTCGATGATTCAGTTTTAGGTTTAAAGATTTATCATGAAAACGAAAAACTTAGTTATGTATTTTCCCATTCAGATATTTCAAAAAAATCAACATGTTGTGCTGTGGATAGTGTTGCTACATCTTCACAGACAGCAATTGGAATTCCGTTACTAGGTAGAACACCATCTGATAATGATTATACAAATTATAAGTATGCAACTTCAGCCGGTACACCAAATTTTAACTTAGACTCAACATTAACATCTCTTAAAGTAGATCAAGAAAGAGAAAATGGAACATTAACTTATATAGTTGCAAGAAATAAATATGATGCATATAGACATTGGGATGCAGATTTCACATCTCTGGACATGCTTTCACTTAAGAGAAACATGCCAGGTAAGTCACTTACTAATGAAATAAGGTTCAGCTCAAATATGATTGGTAATAAAGAATACACGGTTGGAGTATTCTTCCTTGATGCCGAATATGGAGAATCAGGAGCATATCCAAATAAAGGTGCTATAGAAGTTGGTCCTGACTTTTCACCAGTATGGGGCACATGGTTTACACAACTAAGTACTCAGGCTTCACAAATAGGAGCTTTAGCTCAAGCAGGTCTTGCTACTCCTGCACAATTAGCTGCACTTCAAGGACTTCAAGCTGCGCTTCCAGGCGTTGGTGGCTTTTTTGCAACAACAGAAGCTGGAGATATGATTGCTCAAGATATGACATGGTCTGACGAAACAGCAGCTATATTCGGAAGAATGACTGTTCATGTTTCTGATACTTTGAGGTATACAGTTGGTGCCAGATATACAACTGAAGATAAAGAAGCTGATTTATATGGTCAGGCTTTATTAGGTGGCGCCGTAAGCCCAACTTTGGCTGGAATATTACAGAATGCTAATCTTGTTGGTCTTCCAAGACAAGCAGTTCTTGGAAATGCTTGGCCTTTTAGTGGTTTCTTACAAAATGTTGATGATACATTTTCAAGATCTGACAGTGCTACAACATGGTCACTTAGCGTACAAAAAGATCTTTCTGATGATGTAATGCTATATGTAGCTGCTGCAACTGGTTATAAGGCTGGTGGTTTCAATTCTACATCTGGTGATACAGGAGATATGAGAGCTTTTGACAAGACTGAAACAACTAATTTTGAAGTTGGTATCAAATCAAGATTAATGAACAATAGAGTTCAGCTTAATGCTACTGCTTTTTCAATGGATACAGATGGGCAACACTACATTACACAAAGTCCAACTGGTACTGGAACAATTGTCGGAAATGCAACTGAAACAGCTGAAAGGCTTGGATTTGATCTAAATGTTGTTGCTAAATTAACATCAAATCTAACATTAAATATGTCATATTTTACTGTTGATGATGGTTCACCAGATATTTTATCTAATGCCGCAGCAAGATTAACTCCAGATGATGCATACACAATTGGACTTTCTCATAATTTCCCTCTTGGAAATGGCAATATATTCTCAAGAGTTGACTACTCATATGATGGCCCATACGAGTATTCTTCAGCTCCAATGCTCTCACCAACATGGCAAGCTCAATTACCAGCTGCTTATCCAGAGCTCGCAGAGAAACAAGATCAAGAATTTTTAAATTATAAAATTGGTTGGAGAAATGATTCTTGGGAACTTGCTTATTCAGTTAAAAATGCTACTGATAACAACTATGTTAGGTTGGTATTAATAGCAAGTGGAATTAGCGGAGTTAATGGTATGACTATGGGTGCACCTGAAACTCATAGCTTCAGTGTTAAATATAATTTCTAGTTAATTAGAATAATAAAAAAGGGAGCATTAGCTCCCTTTTTTTGGTTTATAAAAAGTTATTTTCCTGACAAAGATCTCATGGTAAGTTTTGCAAGTTGGGACATGTGAACTTCATCTGGACCATCTGCAATTCTACAAAATCTACTTGTTGTAAATATATGAGCCAGTGGAGTATCTTGAGATACACCCATGCCTCCAAAGATTTGTATCGCTCTGCTAGATACATCTTCACACATCTTTGGTGCTACTATTTTTAACATTGAGATATAGTCTCTTGCTGCGTCTATGCCATAGTTATCCATTTTTTCAGCAGCAGATAGAACAAGCAATCGACATTGTTCAATATCACATCTACTTCTTGCTATCTCATGCTGAACACTTGTTTTTTTACTTAGTGCCTCACCAAAGGCAACCCTGCTTTGTGCTCTTTCACACATAAGCTCTAAAGATCTTTGAGCCATTCCTACGAACATCATTGCATATTGAAATCTGCCTGGGCCAAGTCTACCTTGAGCTATCTCAAAACCTCTTCCTTCACCAAGTATTAGATTAGAAGCTGGAACGCGAACATTTTTAAAGACCACATCACCTTCACCTCCTGGTGAGTGTAATTCACCAAGAGATCTTAGTGCTCTTGTGATTGTAAAACCCTCTGCGTCAGTAGGAACAATAATAGTTGAGTGTTGTGTATGACGAGGGTTTTCTGGATTTGATTTGCCCATAACCAGCATAAATTTACATTTTGGAGTTATAACATTTGTAGTCCACCATTTTTTGCCATTTAAGACATACTCATCGCCATCACGAGTAATTTCTAATTCCATATTAGTTGCGTCTGATGATGCTACATCAGGTTCAGTCATAGCATAGGCAGATCGAATTTCACCTGCTAGCAGGGGTTCTAACCATTGTTTTTGTTGCTCTGGAGTTCCATATTTGGCTAGTACTTCCATATTGCCTCTATCTGGCGCATTACAATTAAAGATTTGTTGAGACCATGCTGATCTAGACATGGTTTCAAAAAGACCAGCTATCTCAAGGTTCGTCAAACCAGGGCTCCACGGTGCATATTCTTTTGGTAAAAATAAATTCCATAAGTCCTGTTTCTTTGCCTCTTCTTTTAATCCCTCATACCAGTCTGGATACTGCCACAGATTATTTTGATCGCTCGTGAATTCATCATAATCTCTTTCACGAGGATATATATGTTCATCCATGAAGGCCTCTAAGCGCTGATTAATTTCTTTTGCTTTTTCGCTAATTTCAAATCCCATCATGTCTCCATTTTTATACTTAATACTAAGTTTAACTTCATATAAAACTTCTTTATATATATAATTTTTATCAGGCTCTTCTAAATAATTAGTAAACAATCTTAAATGTTAAAAAATATAGTAATAATCGGTTCAAGTGGCGCGATAGGCAATTCGTTTGTTGAGCATTATGTTAATGAGGTAACTGTAGAAAAAATATTCACATTTTCTAGA
>Ga0206677_10002317_pt1 | contig 16878 bp, 15 predicted proteins | sample M130m12015metaG_FD_155475 | JGI IMG/M metagenome (GOLD analysis project Ga0206677, IMG submission 155475) | Ammonia-oxidizing marine archaeal communities from Monterey Bay, California, United States - M1 30m 12015 | ecosystem: Environmental > Aquatic > Marine > Intertidal zone | place: USA...
AAATCCTACTCCCGCAACCAAAAACAAATAACGCTGGCTCAATGAGCTGGCGTTTTTTGCGTTTTAGGACCTATTGGAATCACAGAATAACGGCTGCATTAAAACGTTGCGTGTCTTAAAATGCTTAAGGATGCTCTATGGTACTGTTGTCACAAGTAACCCCGAAACGCGTTCTATGTGCAAATCGAGATCATCGCCTCTGAAGTGACGGCCCGTAAAATCTCAACCCACCCGCTTCGCCCGTCCGAAGTCACCAAACTGGTCGAAACCCACAAAGCGGAGGTGGCACTACTTAAGGCCGAAGCCCAGAAAGAGAAGACGTCAAAGATCCAAGCCTAGCGAAGCTTGCGGCAGCGACAAAGGTGCGGGTTCTGACCCGCGCCTTTTTATTGGAGGAAACGGCCCATAGCTGCCGTTCGAAACTTATCCGGACGCTGCAGTGCTGCCCCCTCAAAGCGGACATCAATTGATCGCGCAGCATTTTTGGATGACGGGATCGCGGGACGAAGCCATCGATCGCCTTAATGTGGAAACAAACGTAGCGAAAAGCAGCAGCGTTGGCGAAAGATAATCGAGGAAACCAATTCTACATTCGCTGTTGTGGTGCCGCGACGAAAGAGCTGCCATGAGTGTCTGACGTTTGCGGTTATGTATCCTTTTAGGGCGATTTCCACGAAGGCATTTTCCAACGGCCTTGCAGGGCACCAAGCAAACGCCGCCACGCTTGTTCAATCAATCGAGATCGGTACCCCTTGCTCGAGAGATTTAGCAGCCGCATCTGCGATAACTTGTGCCTGTAGGCCGTCTTCGATTGTGGGAATGGCAACGGTGTTGTCTAGCAGATGCGCGACGAACGATTGCATCTCAATGGCGTAGGCAGCCTCATAGCGTTCCAGAAAAAAGTTCATCGTCGTCGCGGTGCGGAACCCGTCCGCGGTTGCCAGATCAACTGTATTTTCCAACACATTAGCGGCGCGGAGCATACCGCCGGAGCCGTGCACTTCGATGCGTTGGTCATAACCATATGTTGCACGGCGTGAGTTGCTGATTTGGCAGATTTTGCCGGACGCGGTGGTGAGGGTCACAGCCGCCGTATCCACATCGCCTGCTTCGCCGATTTCTGGATCAACCAGAGAAGCACCCACGGCGAACACAGACACGGGATCCTCGCCGAGGAGGAAGCGCGCCATATCGAAATCATGGATCATCATATCGCGGAAAATGCCGCCAGAGCTTTTGATGTAGCTGATTGGGGGTGGAGACGGGTCGCGCGACATGATTGTAACGATCTCAACAGAGCCAATCTCACCAGCAACGATGCGTTTTTGCACGTTGGCAAAGTTCGGGTCAAAGCGGCGGTTGAATGCGGTGAAGAAAGCAACGCCTGCAGTTTCCACATGACCGATCAGTTTACGGATGTTGTCGGCGGACATGTCCACCGGCTTTTCGCAAAATATTGCTTTACCTGCCTTCGCGGCGGCCTTGATGATGTCGAAATGGGTGTCCGTGGGCGTGCCGACCACGACAGCGTCAATGTCTTGACTGGCGATGATTTCATCCGTGGTGCGCATATCGGCGTCGCAAGTTTTTGCAAGTTTTTCAGCGGCTTCAGGATAAAAGTCAGACACTGCCACAACGGTTGCAGTGTCCATGCTGCGTAGGGTGCGCGCGTGAACCTGGCCGATACGGCCACAGCCCAAAAGTCCGATGCGGATCATGAGGTTTCTCCTTTGAAAGCGCGCAAGACGCTGCGTGTCGTCGCGACCAAGGGGTCGTGCGTGTCCTTGAGGATGATGTTGCGATCAAAACGGGTACTGTCGCTAGTTACAGCGTCACGCAATGCGGCCCCGAAGGCCATGCGCAACTCTGTGCCAATGTTGAATTTGCAGATGCTGGACGTGCGCGCGAGCGATGTGCGCTGTGCCATGGGCACACCGGACCCGCCATGAATAACCAGCGGCGTGTCGGTGACAACCTCGATCGCTCGGATACGCGTTTCATCCAGCCCGCCGTCTTTGTCTTGTTGCAGGTGCACGTTGCCGACAGATATTGCCATGGCGTCGACACCTGTTTCAGCGGCGAATTTGGCGGCCTCATCGGGGTCTGTGCCCGCGCTTTCTTCACCGCCGTCATATCCGACAAAGCCGATTTCGCCCTCGCAAGAGATTCCCGCTGCATGAGCCATTTCAGCGATTGCAGCGGTCTCGTCGATGTTCTGATTCAGTGGTTTGCGTGAGCCATCAAACATCAGCGAGGTGAAGCCAGACTCCAGCGCCTCCTTGCAGTCTTCGAACGTATAGCCGTGATCAAGGTGCGCGACGACGGGGACGCTCGCGCTTTCAGCTAGATGACGAAACATCTTGCCCAAAATCGGGAGTGGTGTGTGTTCGCGACAGCCCGGACCCGCTTGAAGGATAACGGGGCAGTTTTCTGCCTCGGCCGCGGCGACATAGGCACGCATATCTTCCCAACCGAGCGTGACAAGTCCGGCAACAGCGTAGCCATTCTTCAGCGCGGGCTGAAGCACATCTGCTAACGTCACAAGGGTCATTTGAACTTGGCGATCATGTCTTTGATCCCTGGGATCGTTTCGATCTGGTTGGCAAAGGTCGGCTGGAAGAACTGAACAAGGCTGCGCTGTGACAGGCCGCCAAGGATGGTGAAATAATACATCTCGTAGCCGGGCATGACAACGCAAGGGTGGTAGCCGCTGCCCAGCAAAATGGTTGAGCGGTCCATCAGTTGATGCGCATCGCCAGGCTTGCCGTCTTCGTGCTGGATGATCTGCACGCCGGATCCGTGGTCGGGGCGGAAACGGAAGTTGTAGGTTTCGTCATGGCGGGTTTCGATGATATTCCCATCCGCGTCTTTGCGGTCTGTGTCGTGCTTGTGGGCCGGAAAGCCGGACCAGCCGCCTTGGCCAACCGTGAATAATTCGCTGACCAACAGACGACCGACCTTGTCGTGGTATTTCGTGCCCAAGATATGCTTGATCTTGCGGTGGGTCTTGGTGTCGTCAGAGCCGTATTGCACAAGGTCGAGTTCGGCTTCGCGCACATCAAACGGGTCGAGCACTTTGTCATACCGCGCGCCCGCGATGAAAACTTCGGTGTCGTTGACCGCTACCATAGTGGCCTTTGCGCCGACGGGAACGTATACGCCCTCAGGTTCGCCGTCCCACACATCGGTGCCGCGATTGCCTAAGGCCTTGAATGTGACGCCTTCGATGTCAACATCCACAGTGCCCGTAGCGGGAGCAATGCAGGTTTCATAGCCTGGCACCTGATATTCGAACGCCTCGCCTGCTTTCAACTTTACGATATTGAAATAATTCAGTGGGACGGTCGGGTCGTCCGCATCAACGATTGGTTTGTTCTGGTTGTCATGGGGCGCGATATGCATGGGGGCGGTCCTTATTTGGCTGGGCCAGAGGTGGGGCCAGGATGGTCGAGCAGGAATTGGTCGAGCTGATCTGTGTCAGGCATGGCGGGCGCGCAGCCTTCTTGCGCTACCACGATGGACGCGCAGGCAGAGCCGCGCAAAATAGCGTCTTTCATTGGGCGGCCTTCGGCGAGGCTGGCCATGAAACCCGCCATGAAGCTGTCGCCTGCGCCTGTTGGTTTGATGGCCTCGACGGGGTAGATACCCGTGGGGATTTCTGCGTCAGCGGCAAAGGTGATCGCACCCTTGTGGCCCATCTTGTAGACGACGATATCGCAATTGCTGGCGGCCAAGTCGCGCGCCTTGTCGAGGCCCTTGGCGATGTCACCTGCCATAAATCCGAATTCTTCGTCATTGCCGACGATCACGTCTGACATGGCACCTGCGCGGGATAACACATCGGCGGCGACCTCTGCTGAAGGCCAAGAATAAGGGCGGTAATCTACGTCAAAAACAATCGGAATACCTGCGGCGCGGGCGAGTTCAAACGCGCGGAACGCAGCGGTACGCGATGGTTCTGCGGCAAAGACCGTGCCGGCAGTGATTAGCGCGGTGAATTGGCCATAATCTACGGATTCGACGTCTTGCAGGCACATCTGAAAGTCGGCGGCATTGTTACGATAGATCACTGATTGGTGGTTTTCGACGCGGGTTTCATAGACCGCGAGGGACGTGCGTTCCTCGCCCTGAATGGTGCGCACATGTGTGCGTCCGACGCCATAATTATCCAATTGGTTCAAGCAGTACCGACCCACAGCATCGTCTGAAACGCAGGTTACCAGATCAGCGGAAAGGCCAAGTTTTACCAGCCCAGCCGCAATATTGGCAGAGCTGCCGCCCATGGCTACAAACATATTCGTCGCCGTTTCCGTCTGGCCACGCCCGATTGGCGAGAGGTCCATCCCCACACGTCCCACGACAATGAACTTGCCGCCTTTGATGCCAACTAAAGCGTTCATGCTCTACCTTCCGCGTTGCCCGCTTTGGCGGTGTCCAGAACCTCAGGATAAGGGTAATTCATACCCAAGAGTTGACGAATGTCAGGGCTGGCCGCGTCGATGAATGACTGCGGCAGGGCGGCGGGCATGTCTTCTAGCGGCTTCACCCATTTGGGGAGATAATTGGTCAGCACGGCGGTGCGCTCGTTCGTGGAATTGTTTGGCATGGCGCAATGCCACGCGGCACCAAAGAACAGCACCACATCGCCCGGTTTACCTGTCATGCGGGCGCAGTTGTCGTAGAAATTGTCCGCCTCAGTGGGGTAGCGCAGGTCTTTTTGCGTGCCGGGCATATAGGCGGTCGCGCCACTTTCTTCGGTGAATGGGTCCAGCATGATGGTGACCTGAGCGTTCACAGGAAAACTGGCGTTCAGGCGTGCTGGATGGCTGTCGCGGTTGTACATGTCCCAATAGGGGTAATCGACGTGGGGCTCTTGCCCCGGGCCGCCGGGCAAGATGCGATTGGCCGCGATAGAGCCCATGATAAATTCGGTACCCAGAAACTTGCGCAACACATCCATCAACACTGGATGCGCGGCCAAGTCCGAAAACACCTCGCCCTTGGCCAGCAGGTTCCAGACGCGGCGCTGCAAGGCGATATTGCCTTCTGCTTCAGCCGCACCCTGAAAATGGGTCACCTTTTGGACCGCGGTATTGGAATGCTCCATAACAATCTCGCGGGCTTGCGCGATTTGGGCGTCGCTAAACAGGCCTTTAAACCGTACCGCACCGGACCCGCCGAGCAGTTCCTTCACGATTTCGTCGGCGTCATAACTGTCTGCGGTGTAAGACTTCATCATACGCCTTTTCGCTGCTTTGGTCGTTTGGATTCCCAGTCGTCATGGGCGTCACGCACTTTGGCGCTCTCGGACACCTCCGGCGTGCCAACTTCCCACCATGCGTGGCCTTCGGTTGTCCAGCCATCATAGGCGTCGACCTTCATGACGATGACGGACGTCTTGTCTGCGGCCTTTGCGCGCTTGAACGCCTCGCCCAATTCAGCAGGGTTTGACACGGTGTCGGCGTTAGCGCCCATTGCAGCGGCATGGGCCTCAAAATCTACACCAACCTGATGGGTCGCCGTGGGCGTATCCGCGATCAGGTTGTTGAAGCTTTCATTGCCGGTATTGTTTTGCAGCTTATTGATGACAGCAAACCCGCCGTTATCTAGCACGAGGATAATAAGTTTCTTCTCTGTCAGAACCGAGGAATAAACATCCGAGTTCATCATCAGATAAGACCCGTCGCCAGTGAAGACGATTGTGTCTTGGTCAGGCTCGCGCTCGCTTTGCGCGATGCGTGCGCCCCACCCGCCTGCGATTTCATATCCCATGCAAGAGAACCCGAACTCAACGTCCACCGTGCCGATGTCTTTCGTGCGCCAATTGGCAGTGACCTCGGCAGGCAGCCCACCAGCGGCAGCGACGACACGATCACGCGGGTCACACAATTTGTTCACGACGCCGATAGCTTGAGCGTAGGAATTCGGGCGATTACCGGGTTTGACGTTCTCGGCGACATAGGCATCCCACTTCGTGCGCTCGGCCTTGGCAAAATCGGTCCAGCCCGTCGGTGTTTGGTAACCCGTCAGCGCGCCCGACAAATCCGTCAATGTTACCTTGGCATCCCCGACGACAGGCAAAGACATGTGTTTCATCGCATCGTGCCGCCCGACATTCACGCCGATGATTTGCGCGTCTTTGGCAAAAGCGGTCCATGATCCGGTGGTGAAGTCTTGCAGGCGCGTGCCCACGGCCACAATCACGTCAGCCTTTTCGGCCACAGCATTTGCACTGTCGGATCCGGTGACGCCGACAGGGCCGATGTTCAGCGGGTGGTCGTTAAGCATGTTTGCGCGGCCCGCGATGGTTTCGATGACCGGGGCGTTTGTGGCTTCTGCCAGCGCTGTCAATTCGGCCACGGCACCGGAATACTGCACGCCGCCCCCGGCGATGATGACGGGACGTTTGGCTGATTTGATCAACGCGGCGGCTGCTGCAATTTCGTCCGTGTCGGGGCGTTGGCGACGTATCTTGTGGACCCGTTTCTTAAAGAATGCTTTGGGGTAGTCATAGGCCCAGCCCTGCACGTCCTGTGGTAGACCGATGAACGCCGGTCCACAGTCAGCAGGGTCGAGCATTGTCGCCAGCGCATTCGGCAAAGACTGGATAATCTGCGCGGGATGCGTGATGCGATCCCAGTAACGGCTGACGGACTTGAAAGCGTCATTCACACCGAATGTCGGATCGTTGAAATGTTCCATCTGCTGCAAGACGGGGTCCGGCAGGCGGGTGAGGAACGTATCCCCACAAAGCATCAACATAGGCAGGCGGTTTGCATGGGCCAGACCAGCCGCGGTCAAAAGGTTTGCAGTGCCGGGCCCAGCAGAGGCAGTGCAAAACATGAATCGCTGACGCAGCCATTGTTTGGCGTAACCAGCCGCTGCAAACCCCATGCCCTGTTCATTCTGCCCACGGTAAAGCGGCAGCGTGTCTTGCACTCCATAAAGCGCCTCACCCAGACAGGTCACATTGCCATGGCCGAAAATGCCAAAGCCACCGCCGCAAACGCGCAGTTCTTGCCCGTCGATCTCGATAAACTGGTTATTCAGGAAATGAACAATGGCCTGCGCTGTGGTCAAGCGTATCGTTTCGTTTGCCATGCCCATCTTAGCGGCTCCCATTGAGATGTTCTTGCGCAAGACTGATTGCGGCTTGTGAGTCTGATATTTCATTGATACAAGTTTCGCAACCGGTTGCAAAGAGATATTCGAAAAGGGCGCCATCGTGACTGAAATAGGGATTGGGATTCTAGGCGGCGGCTATATGGGCAAAGCCCATGCCGTTGCGATGACGGCGGTCGGGGCCGTGTTCAACACAAAACTTCGCCCCCGCCTTGAGGTCGTTTGCGCCAACTCACCTGAGAGCGCGGAACGCTACCGTGCCGCCTACGGGTTTTCGCGCGCGACGGACGATTGGCAAAGTCTAGTTAATGACCCCAAAGTCGAGGCGATTGTCATTGCGACGCCACAGGGAACGCATCGCGCCGTGGCCGAGGCAGCGTTCGCCCTTGGCAAACCCGTGTTTTGCGAAAAACCCCTCGGTGCATCACTTGACGACAGCCGCGCCATGGTTGCTGCTGCCGAAGAAAGTGGTTGCGTTAATATGATAGGCTTTAATTATATTCGTACGCCAGCCAGCCAATTCGCACGGCAACTGATTGCCAGCGGTGAAATCGGCGACGTCACTTGGTTCCGCGGCGAGCACACCGAAGATTTCTACGCTGATCCAAACGCTCCAGCGACGTGGCGCACCACTGGCATTTCGAATGGTACAATGGGTGATTTGGCACCGCACATGATCAATGGGGCCTTGGCGTTGATAGGCCCCATCACTCGCCTGATTGCCGAAGTTGAGACCGTTCACAGCGAACGCCCCGGCGGCGAGGTCACCAATGATGACCATGCACAAATGATGTGCCGTTTTGAAAATGGCGCAATGGGGCAGATGTATTTCAGTCGCGTTTCGACTGGACGCAAAATGGGTTACGCATATGAAATAAGCGGGACTAAAGGTGCAATACGCTTCGATCAAGAGGATCAGAATGCGCTTTGGCTATACCGGATGGAAGGGCCAGACGCGACGCGTGGTTTTACCAAGATTCTGACTGGTCCGGCACATCCTGATTATGAGCCGTTTTGTCAGGGCCCGGGCCATGGCACTGGTTATCAGGACCAGATCATAATTGAAGCCAAAGATTTTTTGACGGCTCTTGAGACCGGAAAATCGATCTGGCCTACCTTTCGCGATGGGATGGAAGTTAACAAAATTGTTGCCGCCGCTCATGCATCTTCGACTTCAAAAACTTGGCAGAACGTAGCGTCGTTCTGATCACCTGAAAGGCTATCCAAAAATGACAATCAAGATCGGCAATGCTCCCTGTTCCTGGGGTATTGAATTCCCCAGTGACCCGTCTTATCCGACTTGGCAGTCGGTATTGGATCAATGCGCTGGCGCTGGTTATAAGGGCATCGAACTTGGCCCAATTGGTTATATGCCCGAAGACCCCGCAATTCTGGCACCTGCTTTGGCTCAGCGTGATCTTGAGATTATTGGCGGCGTGGTATTTCAACCGTTCCATGATCCGGAAAAATGGGATGAAGTGCTGGATGCGAGCGTTCGCACCTGCAAAGCGCTTGTCGCACATGGCGCAGAACATCTTGTGCTGATTGACAGTATTTCACCGCGCCGCGCGCCAACTGCGGGTCGCGTGAACGAGGCCGAACAAATGGGCAAGGCTGAATGGGTGGCCTACCGCAATCGCATCGAAACAATTGCCAAAATTGGCGCAGAGGAACATGGATTGACGGTTGGGATGCATGCGCATGCAGCCGGTTTCATGGATTTCGAACCAGAGTTAGAACGCCTGCTTAGCGAGGTTGACGAAAGCCTGTTGAAAATCTGTTTTGATACCGGCCATCATAGCTACGCAGGCTATGATCCCGTTGCCTTTATGGACCGCTATATGAGCCGGATTTCCTACATGCATTTCAAAGATATTGATCCTGTAGTGAAAGCAGATGTCGTGGAGAACCGCACAGATTTTTACAAGGCATGCGGACAGGGAATATTCTGTAATCTGGGTCAGGGCGATGTGGATTTTCCAGCAGTTCGCCAAAGGCTGCTCGACGCTGGATTTGAAGGTTGGTGCACCGTTGAGCAGGATTGTGATCCATCAATGCCCGGCACACCACTGGAAGATGCGCGGGCGAACCGTGAATACCTACAATCTATTGGTTTCTAAGGATTTTCGACATGACAAAGTTAAAATGGGGCATGATTGGTGGCGGCGAAGGGAGCCAGATTGGACCGGCGCATCGTCTTGGATCACAGGCAGATGGACAATTTGAGTTTACCGCAGGTGCGCTCGACCATCGCGCTGATGTAGGACGCGAATATGCGCAGCGGTTGGGTGTTGCAAAAGACCGCGCCTACGGCGACTGGCGCGAGATGCTGGCAGGAGAATCTGCAAGGGAAGACCGCGTTGATCTGGTCACTGTCGCCACTCCGAATGCGACTCATTTTGAGATCACCAAAGCATTCCTCGAAGCCGGATTTAACGTGCTGTGCGAAAAGCCGATGACCATGACTGTGGAAGAAGGCGAAGAGATTGTTCGCGTCGTTAAGGCGACTGGCAAAATATGCGCGGTCAATTATTGTTATTCAGCCTATCCAATGGTGCGACAAGCCCGTGCGATGGTGCGTACCGGTGAACTTGGTAAAATTCGCCTCGTCGTTACAAACTTTTCACATGGGCATCATGGTGATGCGACAGATGCTGACAACCCACGGGTGCGCTGGCGTTACGATCCAGCCATGGCAGGTGTATCAGGGCAATTTGCCGATTGCGGTATTCACGCAATGCATATGGCCAGCTTTATTTGCGATGATGAGGTAAAGACGCTGTCGGCAGACTTCGCTTCGACGATCGCCAGCCGTGAGCTTGAAGATGATGCGATGGTGAATTTCCGTATGTCCGGTGGCACCGTGGGCAGGCTTTGGACCTCCTCTGTCGCTATTGGTCGGCAGCATGGGTTTGATATTCAGGTGTTTGGTGAAACTGGGGGTGTGCGTTGGACGTCTGAACAACCCAACCAGCTCATTTACACGCCTGTCGGCGGCCGGACGCAGATTATAGAAAAAGGTGAAGGCGGTTTGCATGATGACGCGCAGCGCTTGTCGCGGGTTTCAATTGCACACCCAGAAGGCTTCCCTTTGGCAGTGGCGAATATCTATTGTGATCTGGCTGATGCGATCCGAGGCGAAGTTCGCGATGGCCTACCAGGTGCCACCGATGGCGTCAGATCGATGGCTGCGGTTCACGCTGCCGTGGCTTCTGCAAAGGAGAGCGGCGCTTGGGTAGATGCCCGTCCTCCGATGTTCCGGACTTAGGGTCTTAACGGCCGAAGGGTTCCGCGCTCGATTATCTCGCAGGCAAAAACGCGTGCCTCGGGATATCGGTCGGGGTCGTTCAGCATCGCTACCATCAATTCGATCGACGAAGACACAATTTGCTGGATGGGCTGCCGGATCGTCGTCAGGTTGATGTTCTGCCATCCGGCCATTTCCATGTCATTCAATCCTATAATGCCGATGTCCTCCGGGACAGAAAGGTTCTTGTCTTGGATCGCAGATAAAGCTCCTATTGAGAGCACATCGTCTCCGCAGAAATAAGCTTCTGCCGGCGCGTCTTCCAATAAACGCAACATTTCTTTGCGACCGGCATCAAAAGAATACGCTTCGGCAAACGAATGACTGACATCAATACCCGGGTGACTTGCAAGCTCCTCCATAAAGCCTTCTAGGCGGTCCTGAGTTGATGTCGCAATTTCGGGGCCTCCAAGAAATCCGACCATCCGGTATCCACGCGCCGCAAGAGTGCGGGCGGCCACGCGTCCGCATTCTATATTTTCGACGCCGACTATGTGTACCTGCGGCGCGCTCGAAGGTCGTCCAAAAGCGTGGATCACCGGTACGCCGGCGTCTCGGAATGCCTTGGCAAACCCCGGCGGCAGGGTTGACGAGGCAACGACGACGCCATCGACCGAATATTGCCGCATCATCTGAACCGAATTTGCAGGATCAGTTTCATCGGTCAGGTTCACCAACAGCGGGCGCAACCCTTGGTCCTGAAGCGCGCGGGTGAAAAGGTCGAATACTTCTAAGAATATAGGGTTGTGAAAATTGTTGGACACCAAGCCGATCAACTTTGTGCGCCCCGTCGTCAAACTTGAGGCAAGCGCATTCGGGCTGTAACCGAGTTCGTTAGCTGCTTTTTCAACACGGTCCCGCATCTTTGCCGAGACCGAGGCTCCTTCTGTGAATGTCCTTGAAACAGCTGATCGAGACACTCCTGCCAATTTGGCTACTTCTTTGAGTGTAACATTCACAACGCTGTCCTTCTTACTGCTTCGTAGCCGTTTCGGTTCCAGTCGCCGACAAATCAATTAACTTGTTAGTCGATCTTGTCCGGGCTCTCCGCCCATTCTCGGAAAAAGAAGTTCCAAAAAACTATCGCTCCGAAGACACCGGATATGAAACCCCAAAAGGGATCTCCCATTATCAATTCAACAATACACCAACCAAAACAAATCGCTGTCAACAGCACACGGCGCCAGATCGGTTCGAAGAACGGAACACGAAGATCGAAGGCACCCATTCAGATGCCTCTTAGTAATTCATCAAGGACGCGCGATACTGCGCGTCCCCGAAGTTGTTGGCAAATATTCATGCCGCGCTGTCTTCAAACTCCGGTTGAGTCTTTGCGCCGGTGATATAAGAAACCACGTCTTCGCCGGAAACATCCTCTTTCTTAATGTCTAGGTCGGCGCATATACGGCCGCGGCGAAACACGATGATACGGTCCGCAAGATCCATGACCTGACGCATGTTGTGGCTGACAAGGATCAGCGAATCACCGTCCGTCTTAAGCGTTCGGATGATGTTTTCCACCTGCGCGGTTTCCTGCACACCCAGCGCCGCCGTCGGTTCGTCCATGATCGTTAACTTGGATTTAAAGGTCGCAGCACGCGCAATTGCCACACATTGACGCTGACCGCCTGACATTCGCTCGATTGTGTTGTGAATGTTGGGGATTTTCACGCCCGTCTTATTTAGACCATCTATGGTTTGCTCACGCATGGCCTTGTAATCGAGTAATCGGAACGGGCCGAGCCAGTTAAACTTGGTGATTTCACGACCAAGAAACAGGTTGTCGGGCACGTCCAGGTGATCGGCCAAAGCAAGCGTTTGGAAAACCGCCTCGATGCCGGCTTCGCGGGCTTCTAATGGGCCGGAAAAGTTCACTTCTTGGCCATCAAATTTGACGGTGCCGCGAGTGCGCTGTTCAACGCCCGTGATCTGGCGCACGAAGGTGGATTTACCTGCGCCGTTGTCACCCATAATAGCGACGTGTTCGCCTTTTTTCATTTCAAAGTTGGCGCCCTCAAGCGCGTGAACGCCGCCATAATGCTTGGTCAAGTCTGTGGTTTGTAGAACCAAATCGGTCATATCAGTCACTCCTACGCCCGGTTTCGTTGGCGGTATTGGTCAAAGAGAATGGCCGCAATGATAATGCTGCCCATGGCCATCAGCTGGTACGATCCGTCCAGCTTAACGTAGGTAAATCCGGACCGGATCACACCCAAAACCATCGCACCTAGAACCGTGCCGATGATTGAGCCGCGTCCACCTTGCAGGCTAATGCCGCCGATCACGGCCATCGCAATTGCAAACAGCTCGTAGAATTCACCCATACCAGCCTGCGCCGTTTCACTTTTGGCCGCGAGGATAACACCCGCGAAAGCGGCCAGCATGGAAGCAATCACATATACTGTTACCTTGTGTCGGTTCACGTTGATGCCCGACATGCGCGCGGCCTCTTCGTTCGACCCAATTGCATAAGTGTGCTTGCCATAAACGGTGTAGCGCATGATCAGGTGAAAAATAGCCGCAAGGGACAAGAACCAAACCACCGGCATCATCCCCGATCCAATCCATTTAAAGCTTTCGGTCGGGAAGGAGATCGGATTACCACCCGACCACCATAGCGCGATGCCGCGGCAAATCAGGAACATGCCCAAGGTCGCGATAAACGGGGGGATGCGCATATAGGCAATAAACGTGCCATTGATCGCACCGATAAAGGCGCCAAAGGTCAATCCGACAATAACCGGTATCAGAACCGGTAGATCCATCGCCCATGTGCCAAACAACGCCTTGGGGTTTGCAAAGCCGTTCACCAACTCGGTCTGACCGAAACTCATCGCGATCATGGCCGTGGCCGCCACGAGGGGACCGGAGCTAAGGTCGATGCCTGCGGTGATGATTACCTGCGTAACACCCAATGCGATGATGCCGATGATGGCAACTTGCAGGATGATAATCTTGAGGCGCGCTTCGTTAAAAATGCTGTCGAAACGGTCCTTTGTATCGAACAAGAAGCTTTGATCGTTCATATAGGGCAGCACCTGCCCAAGAATTTCAAAAATCGCGATAATGACGATAAGCGCGAAAAGGATGTTCAGCTCGTTGGGCCAAGATCGCTTGGTCTTATCAAACGTTAGTCCGCCAGTGCCGTGGCTGGTATCTGTCATTAGTGCTGTTCCCTATTTAGCGCCGGAAAAAGAAAGGGCGGCACAAATGCGCCGCCCCAATTTTTTGTAATTCAGCTTAGTTCTTGCTGAGGAAGTCACCCATGTTCGCTGGTGTTACCAACTTGAACGGGATGTATACTTTTTGGTCAACGTCTTCGCCGTTGATCAAACGGATCGCCGCGTCGATGGAACCTGTACCTTGACCAACAGAGTCTTGGAACACTGTGACGTCATAGTCGCCAGCAGCCATGGACAGCAGCGCGTCCTGAGAAGCGTCAACACCACCAACTTGTACGTCAGCCATGTCCATGCCAGCAGCTTTCATCGCTTGGATCGCGCCGATTGCCATTTCGTCGTTGTTGGCCAGAACAAAATCAAACGGCTCGCCGGAAGACATCCAGTTTGTCATTAAATCTTGTGCTTCGTCGCGTGACCAGTTTGCTGTCTGCTCACCGACGACGGTCATGAAGTTACACATGTCCATGCCGATCACGTCGCGCACGTCTTTGGTCCGCTGAACAGCAGCTTGGTTAGACAGCTGCCCGTTCATGATGTAGCCCGTTGCGCCACCGGCTTTGCCAGCTGCACGCAAGTTCTTACAAACTTCGAATGCGGACAATGTGCCGGACTCGATTTCGTTGGATGCTACAAATGCCTGTGTGGATGGTAGCTCGTTCACGTTGTCAGGCTCGCGGTTGACGTAGACCAGTGGCGTGTCGCCGGCAGCCGCCGAAACAGCCGCACCCGCAGAGGTGTCAACGATGTTCACGATGATCGCATCAACGCCGGACGCTACAAAGTTCTTAACTTGGTCAATCTGCTTGGCCAGGTCGTCTGTTGCGTCTTCCTGCTGGTAGCTCAGGCCGTCGATTGTGGCCGCATACTCAACCATACCGTTACGCAGAACTGTCAGCCAGTTGTCGTCAAAGCGTGAAAATGTAGCGCCGATTTCTTGCGAAATTGCGGTCGTTCCCATCATTGCAGCAAGCCCTGCTGAAATCAAAATCTTCTTCATAGTTTTCCTCCCAAATTGGGTGCCGGTTCACCCAAATCTAAATTACCGGTGCCCAGACGGGCGTTGACAAATTCATCTCTAGGTTAAGCAGCCAAAGCCGCAAATCCAATGAATTGGTTTGATTGAACGTTTTCGACTTCCAGATCAGAGTGCCTTAGCCTCTCTGAAGAAAGCGTATAGAATGAGGTTGGTCCGCCAAAGTTGCCATCAATCCGTCGCCGAATGGGGCCTACTTTGTGCAACCGGTACCACGCGTTCAGAAGCGTACCAACCATATCGAATTTCGAAGATTGAGCAAGACCTTGGCTTGCTGTGGGTGCCTTCGCTGAGACGACTTTATGTACCACTAGGTTCGCATTTTGGTTCACGTAATTTGGGCAAGGTTCTCCAAACGAAGATGCTCGCTTGCTATTGTGCAACTCACCGCCTTGGGCGATTAACACAGTGGCAACCTCTCGGACTTCTGCCGGAGTCATCTGCGCAGTTACCGAGCAGCTCTCAGTCAATTTAATCAAGTAGTGCCCCCCCCAAATAGAACACGCGTAGCCGTATCGGCTTACGTCCCAAGGAGCATGCGTCGACGTAAGTTATGAAGTCAACCCTTTATTGCATCCGGTTGCAAACGCAAAGTTGCTCCGTTTCTGGTCCGCGACTAACTGGCTATCAAGATATCTTTCATTGATCCCGGAATTGCCCAGCAAACCTTCGTCAATACTAGGGGCTAATCATTATGTACGGACTTCAAACACATCAATTCTACGAATAATGCAGAAGGCCGTTCTACTCGAGGTGCTCAAATTTTCGGCCCATTGTGTACTTTGACCCCGCTCTTTTGAAGTAGCGGTGCGACCCGCCGAAGCAGCCTTCGGTACATCGGATTTGAAATCTCATATAGAACCAGCTTCTACCATGTAGTTGTTAGCCGAACACATGGCCGCGTCGTCCGAAGCGAGAAACAAAACCATCCGTGCTACGTAAACAGGATCGATCAAGTCAGGAAGGCACTGTCGATTGCGATGCGCCTCAAGCGCATCAGGCGTTGCCCACATTTTTTTCTGACGTTCTGTCATGATCCACCCCGGAACAACGGTGTTCACACGAATTCTGTGGTCACCGAGGTCCCGTGCCATAGTACGGGTCAAACCGTGAACTGCGGCCTTGGCCGTCGTGTAGGCAGGGAAGCCACCGCCAGCCTCCCACCAAGAATTCGATCCCATGTTAATAATCGAACCGCCACCATTTGCTATCATTGCTGGTGCGACAGACTGAATAGCGAAGAACATGTGTCGAATGTTGGTGGCTTGGCGCTCATCCCAGTATTCAGGCGTTACATCTTTCCAATCATGCCGGTCATCATGGGCAGCATTGTTTACAAGGACATGAGCGGGCCCCAAACGGTCGGTCAGCCTGGTTAGGGCTGCCTTCATCTGCGCGATATCGCGCAGATCACAAATCTCAAACTCGACACCCTCCGCGTCAGTAGCCAGATTTACGCTCGCAGTTTCGTCCAGATCAAGGAACCCGACTCGTGCCCCCTGTGCGATGAAAGCCCTTACGATTTCAGCGCCAATCCCTTGAGCTCCGCCCGAGACGATAACAGTTCTATCTTTTAGACTGGGATAACTTGCGAAGTCTGGCATTTGGTTTCCTGACGTTTGGAACAGAATGTGTTCATCCATTTGGAAGTTGGGCTTCTACTGGATGCTCCCGACCGAGTTAGGGACGATTTAGGTTGCAGGCAAGGCCCAAAGCGGACATTGATCGGTCGCGCGGCATTGTGATGGAACCGATGACTGCAATGCCGACAAAGCCGTCATTGGCGATTGAGCGCGACGTTCAGGCCAAGTGCGATCAGAACACCACCGCCAAAACCATTGGGCAATACGGTTGGCTGAGCCTGACCCCTTGAAATACGCGGTCACTTTGTGGGCCAAGACAACGCAAAGAACGTCGGCGCTGGAAAACATCACATTCACAATGGTGCCGAGAATTAGAAGCTGCATCCAGATAGCCAAAGCTGCATTTGGATCGGTGAACTGAGGCAAGAAGGCGAGGTAAAAAATCGCTGTCTTAGGGTTCAAAACCTCAACGGTGACACTTTCCCAGAAGGCCTTTCGTGGGCTTTTTAGGTCCACATTTAGGTCGGTACTGTCCAATGACGCTTTTGACGTAAACATCTTATATCCCAGCCAAATCAGGTATGCTGCACCTCCGAATTTCAACCCCACGTACAGAACGGGAACGGCCTTGAACAAAATAGCTAACCCGAA
>Ga0206677_10002318_pt1 | contig 16878 bp, 21 predicted proteins | sample M130m12015metaG_FD_155475 | JGI IMG/M metagenome (GOLD analysis project Ga0206677, IMG submission 155475) | Ammonia-oxidizing marine archaeal communities from Monterey Bay, California, United States - M1 30m 12015 | ecosystem: Environmental > Aquatic > Marine > Intertidal zone | place: USA...
TGCCGCGCAATGAAGAGTTACGAATGCGTGTGAGCATATCTGCGATAGGATCGTTCATATCTAATGCCCTTCCTTACCAGCTCGACTTGACCATGCCAGGGATTTGACCGGCAGAGCCGAGGTCCCGTAGCGCGATCCGCGAAATTTTTAGCTTACGGTAGTAAGCGTGTGGACGACCAGTTAGCTGGCAACGGTTGTGCAAGCGTACTTTGGACGAGTTACGCGGCAATTTAGCCAACTTAAGAGTAGCGCGGAAACGCTCTTCCATAGGTAGGTCTTGATTGCTTACGATTTCTTTCAAGGCTGCACGGCGTTCTGCGTACTGCTTCACAAGCTTCTCACGCTTTACTTCGCGTGCGATCATGGATTTTTTAGCCATATCTATTCCCTCCCGCTTACGAGTTGAAAGGCATGTTGAAAGCTTTCAACAATGCTTTTGCTTCGGCGTCGGTTTTCGCCGTAGTGGCGATCACAATATCCATACCCCAGTTTTCGTCGATCTTATCGAAATCGATTTCTGGGAATACGAGGTGCTCTTTTAGGCCCATGGCGTAGTTGCCACGACCGTCAAAGGATTTACCAGATACGCCGCGAAAGTCGCGGATACGTGGCATAGCAATTGTGGTCAGACGATCTAGAAATTCGTACATACGATTGCCACGCATGGTAACTTTCGCACCCATTGGCATTTCTTCACGTACACGGAAACCAGCGATTGATTTTTTTGCGATCGTAGTTAAAGCTTTTTGGCCAGCAATCAATGTCAGGTCACCCTGAGCTGATTTGGCCTTCTTGCTGTCACGTACAGCAGCTGCACCACAACCAATGTTCAACACGATTTTATCCAGACGAGGGATCATCATGTCATTTTTATAGCCAAATTCCTCTTTCATAGCGGCACGGATTGTGTCGGCGTAAGAAGCTTTTAGGCGAGGTGTATAATCAGTCATTAGATCACATCCCCTGTTGTCTTTGCGAAACGTACTTTGTTTTCGCCATCCATCTTGAAGCCAACACGTGTTGCTTTACCGTTTGCATCAAGCAACGCAAGGTTGCTGAGTGCTATCGGCATAGCTTTAGGAATGCGGCCGCCTTGGGATTCTTGAGTTTGGCGCGTTGCACGGATCGAAATATTCAGACCCTCTACAACAGCTTTACCTGCTTTCGGATCAATGGAAGAGATTGTACCCTCTTTGCCTTTGTCCTTACCGGTAAGAAGAGTAACCTTGTCACCCTTTTTCAACTTAGCAGCCATATCAAAGCACCTCCGGAGCAAGGGAAATGATTTTCATGAAGTTTTTTGCGCGCAATTCACGAACAACGGGGCCAAAGATACGCGTACCTACTGGCTCATTGTTGTTGTTCAAAATAACCGCGGCGTTGCCGTCAAAACGAATGGCTGTGCCATCCTCGCGACGAACTTCTTTTGCCGTGCGAACGACAACGGCCTTACGGACGTCACCTTTCTTAACACGGCCACGTGGAATGGCTTCCTTAACCGAGACAACAATAATGTCGCCCACGGATGCGTATTTACGCTTGGAACCACCCAGAACCTTGATGCACTGAACACGGCGTGCGCCGCTGTTGTCAGCTACCTCAAGATTTGTCTGCATCTGGATCATATGGTTTCTCCCGACCTGTAGGGGGCGATGCGTGCCTGATCCCTAGGGTTTCGATTATACTGTTAGTATTTGCAGCTTACGCTGTAAGCACTTCCCAGCGTTTTGTCTTCGATTTCGGCGCGCATTCGATAATACGAACTTGATCACCAGTTTTGAAGGCATTCTGTTCATCGTGAGCCCGGTACTTTTTGGACTTACGAATAGTTTTCTTTAGAACCGGGTGCGTAAAGCGACGCTCTACGGAAACAGTTACTGTTTGGGCATTAGCATCAGAAGTCACTGTGCCGGTCAAAATACGTTTAGGCATTGGTGTGCTCCTTATTCAGACGCCGCGGAAGCGGCTTTTTGGTTCAATATTGTTTTAACGCGAGCCGCGTTGCGGCGTGCAACACGGATTTGCGCAGGGTTTTCTAGAGAGCCAGTTGCAGCTTGGAAGCGCAAATTGAAGCTTTCTTTTTTCATTTCAGCAAGCTTTTCGCGAAGCTGATCTGGTGTCAGATCGTGTAGTTCTTTGGCGTTCATCGCCTTTTCCTTTCAACATCACCAGCTGGCCCCATGAGGGTGACCATGATTCTAGTGGAGGTCATAACTGAGGCTTGCGTATAGGAGGGATTTTGCAGTGTGGCAAGTGTCTTTTATTTTATAGGGAAAAGCCCAAATTCGACAAGTTTCCAACATTAGTAAAACGCCGATACCTCGTCGGAATCACATAGCTTCGTTTACACCAAGACATTGTAGCTGACTCAACTTTTTAGACACTTTCAGACGCGACTTAATCACAACGCTTCTTTCTGAGCGCACTCATCACCTTCGTCTAAATGGCCCTTTTGGTTAGATATCCGCCAATCGTTTCCCAATACGGTTTTAAGCCCCGTGCGGTTCATGTTCAGAATTTGGAAAAAATTGCCACGCCTTCCCCCACCACAGACACAAATGTTGTGATCAATGTCGTGCACCGTATCCGCATTACTTGCGATCAAGAGCCCGCTTTCGAATTGATGAATTGTCACCCCAAAGACCAGCTCAGTTGTTTCAGTCTCGGCAATTGATGCACAAAATATAAGTAAAGATAAAAGTGTCTTCAACTTAGCTCTCGCCTGATCAGCGTTTCATAGAGCAGATCTTACATTAGAAAACTTCAAGTAGCGCCCCTGCTATACACAATATTTAGTCCAAATGGAGATATCATGGTTCGTGTGACGTAGCACCCGAACAACACTACTGCGGGTACAACACTTTAGATGGGCACGATTATACCGGATCCCACCGACTTGGGCGGAAGACGGAAAAAAGCAATGCCATAGGCTAGAACCCAATACCTAAAATTGCTGTGGACATACAGGTTTTAGGCCTCGTTCCAAGCCAATTAACAATGCTTGCTTAAATTCTAGGGACCAGAACCTCCAATTCATGCTAGAACGTCATAGTATAAATGATCCTGGCTGTTTAAATTTGAGAGGCTCCTTGCATGGTACAATGAAAAGGAGCGTGTCTGAATTCAGAGGGATACAGAATTGGAAAGCTTGTGACTGCTTGATCCAAAGAAAGTCATTCTGATACGGGTTAATCTTTGATCAAGAATTTTTGAAACAAACACCTCCGCATCCTTATCCCCAATAAAGGTTAAGCACTAAGTTAACGCTGCTGCATTTTGTATTAATGCCGTTGGTAGCTAATGCACGCAAACAAAAAGTCCCCACCGATCACCCGGCAGGGACTTTTAATTTCTATACCAATGCGACTAGGCGCAAGGTTTTACCAGTCTTCGCGAACCACAACGCGTGTTTTAATCGGCAACTTCATGGCTGCTAGGCGCAATGCCTCACGCGCGATTTCTTCGTTAACGCCGTCGATTTCAAACATCACTCGGCCAGGTTTGACTTTGGCGGCCCAACGGTCAACCGAGCCTTTACCTTTACCCATACGAACTTCGATAGGTTTAGCTGTAATTGGTACATCTGGGAAAATTCGGATCCAGACACGACCCTGACGTTTCATGTGACGAGTCATCGCGCGGCGGGCCGCTTCGATTTGACGTGCAGTGATACGCTCAGGTTCTGTCGCCTTAAGACCGTAAGAACCAAAATTCAGATCGGAACCGCCTTTAGCTAGACCCTTGATGGAGCCCTTAAACTGCTTGCGGAATTTGGTACGTTTTGGCTGAAGCATCTTATCGCCCCCCTATCAACGACGACCGCCAGCACCGCGAGGTGTTGGGCCGTCTTGGAGTTCTTGTGCTTTACGGTCACGCGCTGCTGGATCGTGTTCCATGATCTCGCCTTTGAAGATCCAGGTTTTAATCCCGATAATGCCATAAGCAGTCATCGCTTCAACGTGTGCGTAATCGATGTCGGCACGCAAGGTGTGCAACGGAACACGTCCTTCACGGTACCATTCAGTACGCGCAATTTCTGCTCCGCCTAGACGACCAGCAAGGTTGATACGAATGCCTAGGGCACCCATACGCATCGCGCTCTGAACCGAACGCTTCATAGCGCGACGGAACGAAACACGACGTTCCAATTGCTGTGCGATAGATTCACCAACAAGAGCTGCATCCATCTCTGGCTTTCGTACTTCAACGATGTTGAGGTGCAATTCAGAGTCAGTGAAGTTTGCCAGTTTCTTGCGCAGACCTTCGATGTCTGCACCTTTCTTACCAATGATTACACCTGGACGAGCAGTGTGGATCGTAACGCGGCACTTCTTGTGTGGGCGTTCAATTATCACACGGGCGATGCCCGCCTGCTTGCACTCATCTTTGATGAATTCGCGCATTTTAAGGTCTTCGAGAAGCAAGTTCCCAAAATCCTTAGTGTCTGCATACCAGCGGCTATCCCAAGTACGGTTAACCTGAAGGCGCATGCCGATTGGATTTACTTTATTACCCATTAGCTTTGCTCCCCTGAAGTTGCTTCAACTTGACGAACCAAAATTGTAACCTCTGCGAAAGGCTTGAGGATCTTGCCGAAACGACCACGAGCACGTGGGCGACCACGTTTCATTGTCATGTTCTTGCCGACCCAAGCTTCTGCGACGATCAACTCATCGACATCAAGATTGTGGTTATTTTCTGCGTTAGCAATTGCTGACTGCAGGCATTTTTTCACATCACCAGAGATACGCTTTTTAGAGAACGTTAGGTCTGTTAGGGCCTTGTCCACTTTTTTGCCACGGATGAGTTGCGCTACTAGATTCAGCTTTTGAGGGCTGGTGCGCAACATGCGAGTTTTTGCCATTGCTTCGTTATCAGCAACACGGCGAGGGTTTTTATCCTTGCTCATTTGCGTTTCGCCTTCTTGTCAGCCGCGTGACCGTAATAGGTACGCGTTGGTGAATACTCACCAAATTTCTGGCCAATCATATCCTCAGTAACGGTTACTGGGATGTGCTTGTGGCCGTTATAAACGCCAAAAGTCAGACCAACAAATTGTGGCAGGATTGTCGAACGACGTGACCAGATCTTGATCACTTCGTGGCGGCCGCTTTCTGCAGTCGCTTCGGCCTTTTTCAACACATATGCGTCGACAAAAGGACCTTTCCAAACGGAACGAGACATATATTAACGTCCCTTCTTCTTGGCGTGACGCGAGCGAATGATAAGCTTTTGCGACGCTTTGTTTTTGTTGCGAGTACGTGCACCTTTAGTTGGCTTGCCCCATGGGGAAACCGGGTGACGACCACCTGATGTACGACCTTCACCACCACCGTGAGGGTGATCGACCGGGTTCATTACCACACCACGTACAGAAGGTCGGATGCCCTTGTGGCGCATCCGGCCCGCTTTACCGAAGTTCTGATTAGAATTGTCTGGATTAGACACGGCGCCGACGGTGGCCATGCATTCCTGACGAACAAGACGTAGCTCACCCGAGCTCAAACGGATCTGAGCGTAGCCGCCATCACGGCCTACAAATTGAGCGTATGTACCAGCAGCACGAGCGATTTGGCCGCCTTTACCAGGTTTCATTTCGATATTGTGGATAATCGTGCCGATCGGCATGCCAGAGAATGGCATTGCGTTTCCAGGCTTAATGTCCGCTTTGGTCGCAGCAATAATTTTATCGCCAATTGCAAGACGCTGTGGCGCCAATACGTACGCCTGCTCACCGTCTTCGTATTTTACGAGCGCGATAAAAGCTGTGCGGTTAGGGTCATACTCGATGCGTTCGACAGTCGCCGATACATCCATTTTATTACGCTTGAAATCGACGATACGGTAAAGGCGCTTTGCACCCCCGCCTTTGCGACGCATCGTGATTCGTCCGGTGTTGTTCCGTCCGCCTTTTTTAGTCAAACCCTCAGTAAGAGTCTTGACCGGGCGGCCTTTCCAAAGCTCCGAACGGTCGATCAGTACCAACCCGCGTTGGCCTGGCGTAGTCGGTTTATACGACTTAAGTGCCATGTTGATGTCTTCCGTTTTGCTTATCAGGTGCAGTGTGCACCGTCGTGGTTATAGGGCCCCGAAGGTCCCAGAATTGGTGTTCTTTAAGAACAACAGCAAAGCCCCAGACGAATCTGGGGCTGTGCCGATGGCTCCACCTATAAAAGACAGGGGGGCGGGTCAAGTAGTTTGGATGAGGAATATGTCAAAGTAGGCAAAGAGATTGTACCTAGCGGGAAATTATCCCCCTATGTTCGATCCCACCGCCGCAGCAACCAGTACCATTGGTCTGGATTTGCCATGATCCGTGCGGAAAGGCTGTCGTTAAATGCTTGTGTCATTGTCACAGGGTCAGTGTGTGGGATTGGTGCTTCAAACGATACGTGGAACGCGTTTCCATCCCCTATGCGGATCCCATATGCAGGAATCAAGGGCACATCATATTTGAGCGCAAGCTGAGCCGCAGAAAGTGATGTAAGTGCATCATGGCCCAGAAATGACAGTCCTGTTCCTTTCGCTTGTTTCTCGTCCATCAAGATTGAAACGATCCCACCACTACGAATATGGCGCACCAAATCTTTGGTCCCTTTCCGTCCTGTCGCCAGAATGGGTTGCCCGCCCGCTTGGATACCTGCGAGCAAACGTCGCTCATAATGACGGTTCTTGTTCGGACGATAAACAGCCCCGCTTTCTAAGCCGTTCATCTTGATTACAGCGCGAATCGCTTCCCATTGGCCAAAATGCCCCGAAACGATGATAGCACCTTTGCCTGATGCGCTGGCTTCCTTGACCACCTCCAAACCTGGACCAGTAGTTTCAAACTTGTGGGTCTGGGTATGAAATTCGATGAGGTGGTAAATCTCAAACAACGTACGCCCCATTTGGCGTCCCATAGATTGGCCCAACTTGATCCGTGCACTGCGCTTCATTTCAGGGAACACGCGCTTTGCTTCTCGGTCGAAACGTCGTGTGGCTGGCGGGAACCAACGCACAATAAATCCCAATGTAGTTCCCAACCCACGCGAGCGTAAATCAAATGCACGCCAGCGCAAAACAGTTAGCGCCGACCACAAGGGAAAATAGCGGGCGTGATGCAACATTGATTTGAGCAGCTTCAAGATCATGAACCCGTATTACCGGCTTTTGCGGTTATACCAACCGCAAACTCACTAATTCCAAAAAATGCATGGCTTTTACAGGCCGCCCACGACCCTAGCTCGTATTCTATCAAGCCTCCGGCATCCTGAAAACGGAAAAACCCCGACTGTTTACACAGGCGGGGTTTATTAATAATTTTTTAACTAGGCTTACAGCCCAGTTGAGACGTCGATGGAATTACCCTCTTCGAGAGTCACATACGCCTTTTTGACGTCTTTCCGACGGCCCAGCGCACCGCGGAACCGCTTCACTTTACCTTTAGTGATCGCGGTATTCACGGCTTTAACCTTCACACCAAAGAGGGCCTCAACAGCCGCTTTGATCATTGGTTTGTTGCTGTCGATTGCCACTTCGAAAACTACAGCGTTTGCTTCAGAAGCACGTGTCGCTTTTTCTGTGATAACCGGTTTACGGATTACGTCGTAATGTTCTGCCTTAGTGCTCATTTCAGGCGAGCCTCCAATGCTTCGATCCCAGACTTCGTGATAACAAGTGTATCACGCTTTAGGATATCATAAACGTTAGCACCCATTGTCGGCAAGATATCCAAGCCTTCAATGTTGCGTGACGCATTCAAAAAATCGGCGTTTACAGCAGCACCGTCGATAACCAACGCACGCTTCCAACCAAGGTTCTTAACAGTCTTAGCCAGAGCAGAAGTTTTGCCATCTGAGCTTGCGTCTTCAATAATCACCAATTCGCCAGCTTTTGCTTTAGCAGACAATGCGTGACACAGACCCAATTTACGGAACTTTTTAGTAAGGTCGTGGCCGTGCGAACGCACAACTGGGCCTTTGTAAACACCACCACCGCGGAAAATTGGCGCAGAACGTGCACCGTGACGTGCGCCACCAGTACCTTTCTGACGATAGATCTTCTTAGTAGAGTACTTAACTTCGGAACGTGTCTTTACCTTGTGAGTACCCGCTTGAGCGTTGTTACGCTGCCAGCGAACCACCCGGTGCAAGATATCTGCGCGTGGCTCAAGGCCAAACAGAGCCTCATCCAAGTCCAGAGTACCAGCTTTTGAGCCGTCCAATTTGATTACGTCAAGTTTCATGCTTCACCACCTTCCGCAGGCGCTTCGACTGGTGCCGCTGCAGCTGCTGATTTTAAAGCGGCCGGGAAAGGCACGCCATCAGGCAATTTCTTTTTCACAGAGTCTTTAACCGTAACCCAACCACCTTTAGAGCCAGGAACGGCGCCTTTGATCATGATCAAACCACGTTCTGCGTCAGTTTTTACAACCTCAAGGTTCTGCGTTGTTACACGAGCTGCACCCATGTGACCGGCCATCTTCTTGCCCTTGAAAACTTTACCAGGATCTTGACACTGACCTGTGGAACCATGCGAACGGTGTGAGATCGAAACACCGTGCGTGGCTCGAAGACCACCAAAGTTGTGACGCTTCATCGCACCTTGGAAACCTTTACCAATTGATGTGCCTGACACGTCCACTTTTTGGCCGTCAAGGTAATGTTCAGCGGAGAGCTCTTCACCGACGCTGATCAAGTTATCTTCGGAAACACGGAATTCGACCAGCTTACGCTTTGGCTCAACTTTTTGAGCAGCGAAGTGGCCGCGCATAGCTTTACTCACACGTTTCACCTTGGGCGTACCTGCACCAAGCTGAACGGCGGTGTAGCCGTCTTTTTCCATTGTCCGTTGTGTCACAACCTGAAGGCCGTCCAATTGAAGGACAGTAACAGGGATCTGTTTACCGTCTTCCATGAACAAGCGGGTCATGCCCAATTTTTTTGCGAGAATTCCAGAGCGCATAATCAATACCCCCTTAAGACTGCAACTTGATCTCAACGTCCACACCAGCGGCTAGGTCGAGCTTCATCAGCGCGTCTACCGTTTGTGGAGTCGGATCAATAATATCCAGCAAACGCTTGTGCGTGCGGATTTCAAATTGGTCACGGGATTTTTTGTCAACGTGTGGTCCACGTAAAACTGTAAATTTTTCAATCTTATTCGGCAGCGGAATTGGGCCGCGAATAGATGCACCGGTACGCTTGGCAGTGCTTACGATTTCTTGTGTGGACGCATCCAACACGCGATAATCAAACGCCTTCAAACGGATGCGGATATTTTGGCTTTGTGCCATTTGTCATCATCCCTAACTAGGGCTTAGATCGGAGAGGAGGATATACGCTCATCGCACACCTTCATCGCGTCTTTGTAAAGATCTACTAAGGGCGCGCAAAAGCACACCCCAACAGAACTTGGCCGCGTTTAGGTCGAGTCGCGGGCGAAAGCAAGTAATTGTTGGACGAATTCCAAAGAAACATTAAGCCGTGGGCGGTTTTGCCTTTTGCAGGTAGTCATGCATCGCTGACTTATAGTGTGTTAGCTCATCTTGTACCGCGGCATATTGATGAATGCGTGCTTCATAAGCGACAACATTTTTTGGCCACACTACCGGCAAATCAAACGCCGCTTGAAACGCTTTTATCCATGCAAAGGTTACTGCAAATCCGCAATCACAAAGCCATAGTTGGTCAGTTGGTAGCGTAGGATCGCTTATCAAAAGGGCCAACGCCTCAAGATGTTTGGAAATAACAGTACCACCAGCCTTAACGGCTTCGATATCACGTGTTTCATAAGCTACCTGAGCGTAGAGCGCCCGCACCGCGGGCTCTAAGCGTGTATCATGAAAACGCCCCTTTTCCCGGGCCTTGGCCCGCAGCTGCACTGTGTCCGGTAGCATTGGTATCTGGGCGAAGGCTTCATTCAGGTATTCAGCAATTGCCTCAGAATCAGACAACATAAATCCATCATGGATCATTGCGGGCAAATTGCCCGAGGGCACGATCGCTTTGTATTCTGCTGAACCGTATCCACCGGGCGGCGGCAGCTCCTCCCAAGCGATAGACTTGTGACGCATCATCACGCGCAGCTTGGCGCAGTAGGTCGCAACGGGAACGGTATATATCGTCAGCATATTAAACCTGCCTGTCAAAAATAAAAAAGGACCAGCCGAACGAACGGCTGGCCCAATAATAATAGAGTATGATTATTCAGCTAACAGCTGCCATTTCACGCCCAAGTCGTCAAAGAAGCCTTGCTCTTGCTTCAAGGTGATCCACGTGTTCACGTAATTGATCCACACTTGGTCTGCTTGTGGCAACAACATCGCGATTGGTGTTGGTGAACGTCCTTCAGCCACAGGCACGATCATCAGTTGGTCATACTTAGCAACTAGTTTGTTTGCTTCAACGTTTGACGTGATGTTCGCATCAGCACGGCCTGCCAACACTTCTTGAAAGTCACGTGCTGGCGCTTCGACGATGCGGTGTGTTGCATCTGGGAAATACTGCTTCACTTGTGTTTCTTGTGTTGTGCCCAATGTCGCAGCAACAGAAACATCTGCATTGTTCAGATCATCCCAGCTGTTGAAGCGGTCCGCGTTCTTTTTCAGTGTCAAAGGCACTGTTGCCAGTGAGAAGTAGCTGTTTGAATAACCCGCAGCTTTTGCACGCGCTGGTGATACAGATGCAGAACCCGTGATGTGATACTGACCAGATGTTACTCCTGCGACCAGTGTCTTCCAGTCCGTTGGGACAAACTCAACTTCAACGCCCAGATCTGCAGCCAGGGCTGTCATAACGTCGATGTCATAACCCTGATATGTGTTTGTTGCTATGTCGCGCATGGTCATCGGATTCCAGTCGCCTGTTGTTCCGACCTTTAGAACACCACCAGACAGAATTTCGGTGAGCGCAGACTGCGCATTTGCTTGGACTGAGCTCGCTGCCAGAACGACGGCAGTTGCTGCGATTTTAAAAAACTTCATCTTTTTCCCTTTTCAAACAGTGGTTAGTAGCTAGTTTGCCAGATAGGATTGGAAAGTCCCAGAGCTGAGAAAAAATTAATCGCTAAAATCGTTAACAAAAACGTGAACTTCGGAAAGCAAACTCGTTTATGACTGATCAACCAAATCTAATCGAGATGCGCGGCGTGTCCAAACACTTTGGCAACTTCCAGGCATTGCAAGACGTTACGCTGGAGGTGAAGCTTGGGGAACGTGTTGTAATATGCGGCCCATCTGGTTCCGGGAAGTCCACACTAATTCGCTGTATAAACCGCCTTGAGGCACATGAAGCCGGTGAAATTTTGGTAGATGGTGTGACCCTTGACCAAAGCCAAGACAGCCTTGAAAAAATTCGCGGTACCGTTGGGATGGTGTTCCAACAGTTCAATCTGTTTCCACACCTGACTGTTCTTGAAAACCTAACCTTAGGCCCCCGCCGCGTACTCGGCCTGTCAGAGGATCAAGCCAAGGCACGCGCCATGCTGTATCTTGAGCGCGTCCAAATCTCCGATCAGGCAGATAAATTGCCACGCCACCTTTCTGGTGGCCAACAACAGCGCGTCGCGATCGCCCGCAGCCTGTGTATGGAACCGCGGATCCTATTGTTTGATGAACCCACATCTGCCCTTGACCCCGAGATGATTTCAGAAGTGTTGGACGTTATGACCGAACTGGCGACTAGCGGAATGACAATGATCGTGGTCACGCACGAGATGGGGTTTGCTCGTCGCGTGGCTGACAAGATGGTGTTCATGGACGAGGGCGAGATCGTCGAAATTGGCACCGCCGAAGATGTCTTTACCGCACCAAAGTCTGAGCGCTTCGCCGCATTTATTAAACAAATTTTGAACCATTAGGAGCAGTTAATATGAAACGCGTTATTGTCTTTCTGCCCCTGCTTTTGCTCCTGTCAGGATGTTCTGGGAATTGGGGGTGGTACGTTGTTGATCCAACGACCACGAATGGCGCCAACAACCTACGCTTTATGGCCACCGGTGCCTACAACACGATACTTATGTCTTTAACTGCGATCATCATCTCTGTCATTGTCGGCCTGTTGGTCGCCCTGCCTGGTCTGTCGGAAAAAAAGGCGTGGCGTGCGTTCAATCGCAGCTATGTCGAAATCGTGCGCGCAGTGCCAATCCTTGTTCTAATCCTGTGGGTTTACTACGGCCTACCACAGCTCAGCGGCATCACATTGAACGTCTTTTGGGCTGGCGTCCTTGCCTTGGCTCTATCAGACAGTGCCTTTCAGGCCGAGATTTTTCGCGCAGGCATTCAGTCAATCGGCAAAGGTCAATACGAGGCCGCGCAATCCATCTCGCTGAACTACCGTGATACAATGCGCTATATTATTTTGCCCCAAGCGATCCGACGCATACTACCAGCACTAGGCAATCAGTTGGTCTATATGCTTAAAATGTCATCATTGGTTTCTGTGATCGGGATGCAAGAGTTGACCCGCAAAGCGAACGAATTGGTCGTATCAGAATACCGGCCACTTGAGATCTACACGATTCTTGTGCTGGAATACCTTGTGTTGATTTTGATTGTATCCGCTGGCGTTCGGTGGCTTGAGAGACGCATGAACAGTAGCGAGGCCTAATGATGGCGCAGGACGACCTAACCACAGGCCCAATGGTCCTGCACTTTAAGAACCTCGCTATACCTGCAGCTTTAGGCATGTTGTTTGCCACGCTCTATAATGTGGTTGATGTCTACTATGCTGGTCGCCTTTCAACAGAGGCACAAGCGGGTTTGGCGATTGGCTATCAAGCTTTCTTTATCTTTTTGGCTGTGGGCTTTGGATTGGGATCAGGCCTAAGCGCACTTGTCAGCAATGCAAAAGGAGCAAAAGACACTTCCGGCACGCGCAAGCTGGCAGCTCAGGGCCTTAGCTTTGGCGTGATTGCCACCGCGATTTTTATGGTCGTAGCCCTATGGCTTGGCCCTAAGTTAATTGAAATTGTGTCTGAACCCGGTGGCTACCGCGATGCGGGCACTGGTTATTTCCATTGGTTGATCGTTGCCCTTCCCGGTTTCATGCTGGCTTATGGCGGAAACGGGATTTTGCAAGCCCATGGCGACTCTCGTTCGATGCAACGCGCGTTGATGGGCGCATTCGTGGCCAATGTCATTTTGAACCCGCTATTGATGTTTGGCATCCCCGGGATTTGGAACGGTATGGGGTTCAACGGCATCGCCCTCGCAACCGTCATCAGCCAAACAGGTGTGATGATTTTCATCCTTCGTCAGATTTTCAAACTTAAAATCATGAAGGGTGTACTCCTCTCTGAGTTCAAACCTGATTTGGAAAGTTACCGAAGCATCCTTGGGCAAATGTTGCCTGCTACAATGGCGATGATGGTGATGTTTTTTTCGAGCTTTGTTGTACAGTACGCCCTTAAAGGCTTCGGCGAACCCGCTATCGCCGCTTATGGTGTTGCATTGCGTATTGAACAAATCTTGTTGCTGCCTGTGCTGGGAATGACGGGGGCATTGCTGCCTATCGCGGGGCAGAACTTTGGAGCAAAAGAATTTGATCGCGTCCGCGAGGCGCTTATCTTTTGTTGGAAGCTCGGCTTTGCGATGACTGCCATTGCTGCACCCATCTTCTGGCTGGGTGGTTCGATGTTGATGTCGATTTTCACCAAAGACCCCGAAGTGAACGCAATCGGAACCAGCTATCTACAAGTGGACGGATTTTTATTCCCAATTTACATGATGCTTTTCTCAATCAATTCACTTCTTCAAGCCTTGAAAAAACCCATCTGGACCCTGTGGCTTAGCATTTATCGCCAAGGCATCGCGGTTGGTTTCTTTATTTGGGTTTTCATTGCGGTTTTGGATTTTAGCGTTTGGGGCGTATGGTTGGGCATTGCAGCAGCAGTTTGCACAGGTTGGATTGGTTCGGTTTTGGTTGCTCGCACAATCACAAAACAAAACGTTGGCGGCTTTTTGCGCGCCAATTAGAGGCGGTACGTCAAAATGGCACTTTCCAGCCGATTGTGCCCGCACCGCTGACATTAGGCGCTGTGTGCGCTCGGGCGTGGAAACACGTGACACAGACGGCAATGTGATCAACCCCAAGCAGGTGGCCCAAAGTTTGCTTTAACGAAAAATTTTTGAGCGATCAAAAATTACAAAAATTCGGATCCCAACGCGATCGGTGCTGGACATCTTGCAGATCAAATTGACTGCGGTGGGCCTTCGCGCACCAGATTTTCCCCTGACAAAAACGGACTGACCAAAGACGACAGGATCGCTCTGCAAAACGTCTGACAGCCGATAGATATGAAACAGATGGCGCAAATGACCTGATTGGGCCAAATTCCCAAAAGGCGACCCGCGCCCATCAAGCCAGTCGCGGCTTAACCGCAACTGGCACACCCTCACTTGAACTGCTGCACAGTCTAAACTGAAGGCACATTATTGCGCGTGATGCGGGGCTTAGCCTCGTACCAACGCCATTGTAGGATCATAAGGCCCCGTGGGCGACACTGTTGCTTTGATAAGTTGTCCAAGCACGTCAATTTCGCACGCGGTCCCTATCTGTGCCATATCCGGATCAACAAAGGCATAGGCCAGATTTTTCCCAACGCGATGGCCCCACCCGCCAGAGGTCACGGTACCAACAACTGCCCCCTCAACCATCACCGAAGCCCCGCCATGAGCTGGCGCCACAGTGCTTTCAAGCGACAGTGTCACAAGCTGTTTGCGCGCACCCTCAGCCTGTTGTGCCATCAAAGCATTCTTACCAACAAAGTCCGCCTTATCCATCTTTATGAAACGGTCCAAACCAGTTTCGAATGGATTGAACTCCGTCAAAATATCGGCCTTCCAATGCAAGTACCCTTTTTCGAGACGCATAGACTCAACGGCCAAAGCTCCAAAAATCTTTAAGCCATGTGCATTGCCCGCTTCACGCAGAGCAAGATAGGCAGCATAGAGGGAGGCGTTTGGAATATGGACTTCGTAAGCCAATTCCCCCGAAAAGCTAACGCTCATCACGGTAGCTGGTGAAAACCCGACGAAACACTCGCGCACAGACAGCCACGGAAACCCTTCTTTTGACCAATCATCGCGACTGACTGCACTCAGCACATCACGTGCTTTGGGGCCTGCAAGAACAAGGATGGTTTGCTCATTGGTCAGCGATTTGATTTGCACATCTTCATCAGCGCCCAAATTCTTCAGCAACCAATCCATGTCATGGGATTCGGATGCCGCAGCGGACCCATACCAGAGACGATCAGGCCCACGTTCGGAAGCGGGAATATTCGCAATCGTTGCTTCGGATTTCAGCATACCGTGTTCGTTCAGCAGATAAGCCAAACCAACCTTGCCCACCCGTTTTGGCAGACGCCCGCAAATCATCCTATCAAGGAAGCTTTGTGCATCAGTCCCTGTAATCTCGTAACGATTAAAACCATTAACTTCACATAGCCCAACAGCGTTTTGAACGGCCTCAACCTCGCCTTTGACCACATCAAAGCTTTCGTCAAAACGGTAGCTGTGGGTGACTTTAAAATCAGGTGTAGGCTTGATGAACTCAACCCGCTCCCATCCATTCACCACAGTGAACTCAGCACCCTCAGCCGCCATGACAGGGGTCAGTGGTGTGGTCTTGGCCATACGGCCAGCAGGGCGATGTTCATTCGGGAAATGGAAACGGAATTCGTTTTGGTAATCCTCGATCGCTTTCAGCGCGGTGAGTTCAACATTTGTGTGCCCCGAAAAGCGATGCGGATCGATACACCATGTGTCATAGCACGCTTCGCCGTGTACGATCTGTTGGGCCAGTAGCCAGCCATGGCCACCACCCTCGCCCAGACCTGCACGCAGACCAATGATACAGAACGCATTGCGTTTGCCAGGAATTGAGCCAACCAGCGGTGCACCGTCAATTGTATAGGTAATAGGGCCGTTTACGATTGTATGAATGCCAACTTCGGTAAGCGCAGGCATACGAGCAAAGGCCCCTTCCAACACATCCGTCACACGGTCTAAATCATCTGGGCATAGAGCGTTGACGAAATGTGGGTCAATCCCATCCATGCCCCATGTTTTGCAATCTTGCTCGTAGAACCCAACCAACAAGCCGTTCTTGTCCTGACGGCAATAGTAGTCACTGATAGGGCAACGCAGCAGCGGCATACGATGACCTGCCTCAGCAATTGCGGGAATGTCTTCAGTCACAAAATACTGGTGTTCCATAGACATGACGGGGTGATGCACACCCATCATCGCGCCAACCTCGTTCACACGGTAGCCACAAGCGTTCACTACGATTTCACAGTCGATGTCCCCATGTTCCGTGTGGACCGTCCAGCTATCATCATTGTGTTGGGTCAACCCTGTCACTGGCGTGTTGCGGTACACTTCCGCCCCCGCTTTGCGGGCGCGGCGCGCCAGTGCCTGACACAACTGTGCGGGGTCGATATCACCGTCGTTACCGTCCCAAAGACCACCTATTAAATTATCAGTCGAAATCAATGGATGGCGGCGAGCACATTCAGCGGCATCGATCACTTCAAACTCAACGTCCATGCCACGAGCCATCGAGGCAAAGTGGCGGTAGCCCTCCATCTGCTCCTCAGTGTTGGCAAGACGGATGCCTCCGTCCCCGTGATTATAGTTTACCGGATATTCGAGATCAGTAGCCAGATCTTTATAGAGGTTGATCGAATGCGTCTTGAGCCCAACCATCGTTTGGTTCATGCCAAAATTCGTTACCTGCGCCGCAGAGTGCCATGTGGTGCCTGATGTCAGTTCATTGCGCTCAACCAATACAACATCTGTCATGCCCTCTTGGGTCAAATGATACAGGGTTGAGCAGCCAGCAATACCACCACCAATAACCACAACACGTGTCTGCGTTTTCATCTTTGAAT
>Ga0206677_10002320_pt1 | contig 16872 bp, 28 predicted proteins | sample M130m12015metaG_FD_155475 | JGI IMG/M metagenome (GOLD analysis project Ga0206677, IMG submission 155475) | Ammonia-oxidizing marine archaeal communities from Monterey Bay, California, United States - M1 30m 12015 | ecosystem: Environmental > Aquatic > Marine > Intertidal zone | place: USA...
AGTTCCACCAGTTGGTAATGCTATTTGTATTGCACCAGTGTAATTATTAGTTGTAGTGTAAAAATCAGCTCCATAAGGTTTGTTTATATAAAAACCACCAGTTGCTGTTTGATAAACTGATTTTGTAGCATTTAAATTGCCACTTGTTGTTATATCGCCATCAGCTGTTAAACCAGATGTAAACTGAAATAAATTACTTTCAACACCAATTGAATGATAACTGTCGCCATCATACCAATTTTCATAATATGCATTATAAGTGCCACTTGTATTGACATTATATTTATGCAACATCACACCAGTTCCAGATGCCCTAGCATCTACACCAATATAAGATCCAGCATTTGATGTGGCATACCATTGCTTTCCCGAACCATTTAATATCCTAACAACACCAGTAAAATTTGTGTTATTATTTATATAAACATTCCCACTTGCTGCTCCTATATTTAAATCTTTTGATAAACCTGTAGTAATTGAACCGTGTCCAGAACCAGTATTACTAAATTCTAAACTTCCACTATTTTGTGTAATACTTACATTTCCTGAAAAAGTTGCGTTAATTGGGTCAAGTTTAAAGGCGTTTGTTCCTGCATTATTAAAAAAGAATCCCTCAGCATTTATACTATTTAATATCATAGCACCTGTAGAATCAGTAGATATTTCAGTTGCCACTCCATTATTTGGTCTTTGTAAAATAAGTTTATTTCCACTTCTTATTTCTACATTTCCTGCAAAAGTTGCATTAGCACTTGTATCAATAGTCATAGCAACACCTGTGCCATCTGAATCAGATATTTCTAAATTTCTGCTTGATTGTATATTTGTAAATGTCCAGTTTCCTGTATTTGCGGTCAAAGATATAGAACTATTATTGCCATCTGTTTTACCAACTGTTATATTATCAGAATTTATTGTACCTGCAAAAGTTGCATTACCATTTTCAGACATATCTAAGGTAAGAGCATTAAACTCCGTTCCATTATCTACTCCACGGAAGAACATGTCAGCATTATTTACTCTTGATCTAATTTGAAAACCACTTGAATTACTCAAAGTACCAAATATAGTACCATCATCACTTAATATAATATCTTGACCTCCTGCATCTATAGTTATATCAGCAGCAGCATCTAAAAGCAAACTGCCTGAAGATTCAACTTCAGTAGTTACTACTTTTCCTGAAAAAGTTGCGTTTCCAGATGCTTCAAAGTTTGTTGTAAATATAGTATCACCATCAACATAAAAATCAGAATCAGAATCAATAGCAGTTGTGCCATTCCAAATTGCTAATCTGTTATTAACACCAGTACCAGTAACACCACCAGTACTTGAATCAATCCATTCCGTGCCTGTTCCTGTAGAAGATAATACTTGGCCCGAAGATCCAGCTGCTGCGCTTCCGTCATATAATTCGTTGGATATTTTTATACCCTGTTCGGCATCTATTTGGGACTTAAATTTTTGCGACATAAAACTTTGCTTTGTGCAAAGATACTAAATTATCCAATCTTCTTGATCAAGACTCTGTAATCACCGTCTGTAACTGAAGCTGCAAAAGCAACCGTAATAGTATTTACTGTAGCTCTTGTTATATCAACGAATATAGTATCATAATTTGAAGTATGGTACACCTCAACCATAACATCTCTGCTATTTAAAGAATGTGTGACAGTATAGGTGTTTGTGGCCTTAGCAACATTACTATCTGAAGCATCTAAGGCAACAACAAACTCCCTATCTGTAGGAACCTCAATAGTCTTTGAAACTAATCCTGTAACGTGTCCGTATGTGTCTAGAGTTACATCCTGAATAACTGCATTACCTGAGTTATCTACTGAAGCTTGAGACGAGGTGTCATCATGATTAATTGTTATTGTATCTGAATTAGCTGTTGCTTCTGTAGTTATAGCATTACCACCTGCTATAGTTAGTGTGTCTGTAGCACTATCTGCAACGGCACTATTAGTATCTCCAGAAACTGTTTTAAATGCGTTTAATACAACTGTGCCTGACTCATTTGGTAGTGATATAGTTCTGTCTGCCGTAGGATCTATAACAGTTAGTTTTGTTTCAAAGTCATCGGCTGTTGTTCCTTCAAACAATATTGTACTGTTTTCTACAACCTGTACTGTTTCATCTAATATAGTTTGTGTCCCATCTACAACTAAGTTCTTAACTGTTAGGGTTTGTGAGTTAGGATTATAAGAAAGTTTATCAGCTGCACTACCGTCTATATTTAAAGCAACATCTCCTGCTGCTGAAACAAATGCTGGATAGTATGCTGCATCTGTAGTTATTGCAGTGACATCTACACTATCGTTTTCTGGTATAGTAATATTAGTAGTTGTAACTTCTGTAATGTGACCCCTAGCGTTTGAAGTAACTCCAGTTATAACATCAAAATTAGCTCCGAAATCAGGAGTCAATGCAGTTGCTGTAGTATTAGTTCTTGTTACATCACTGTGGTTGATTGTTATTGTATCTGTATCGCTTCCTACCGATGCTAATTCAGTCCCACCTGCTATAGTTAGTGTATTACCATCTGATATTGTTTGGTTATCACCTGAATCTCCTGCTACAATAAAATCTTTTATAAACCTTCCGTCTATATCTACTGTGTATGTTTCTCCTGAACTGGTTGTAAATGTAATTACACCATTAGCGGTGCTAAAAGAAGCAGAGACAGTTGCATCAGCAACTACCCATCCAGTTCCATCGTAATACTTTAATTTATTATCTGATGCTGTAGAATCTAAATAAATCTGACCTTTTCCTGCTGTAGGAGCTGATGAGGTTACATGTAATTTAGCATTTAATAACTGATTGTCATCAAGGTTAATGTTATTTAAAAACGGTATAGCCATAATCTTTTAGTTTAAATACACTTTACCAGATTCATCTCCAGCAAAACTTATTGTTAAATTATTATTATCAACATATGTCACATCTCCGTAGCCCTTCTGCCCTGTTGACAAAACTATAGTCGCTGCTGGAAACTTATTCATATTATGATTTATTGTCCAAGGATTTTGCGCAATACTAAAGGTTTGAGAAAAAAACTTGTCGTTACTAGCAGCAACATCATACTGAAGCAAATATACTAAATATTCCTCTTCGTCTTCGATAGCTCCTATTGAGTTTACAGAAGATAATAATACATTAAAAAAGGTGTTATCGTTAGAGTCTATAGTTGAAGTCGTCCAATCATAAATACCTAAAACAGAAACGTCAGATGCTTTTTGTATTATAACTCTTGATCCTTCTAAAAACTCATATATTGAACTTATGTTTGTACCAAGAGTATCAAACTTACTAAACACTAAACTTGATATGTCAGAAAAGTTTTTTGAAACTACATTTTCGTTTAAAGATATTGTTCCTGTTGTTTTTTCTGCAGAAGTTCCTTTAAAAACAAACCTAGAAGTGTTTGATTGTATTCTTCCACTAGAATTTAAAAAATCAGATATTTTTTCAAAAGAATAATTTCTTGTTATTGATCCTGTTGAATTAGAACCGATTACTTTATCATCTTTTGTAATTATAGTGTCTAAAGGATATACGTTTATAGATGCCATATATAAATAATACTTATCTGCAAAGATAGGATTTTAATAGGTTTAATTATCTACCTTGACCTATGTACTTTTTCTTATATTTAACCTGACCTTTAGAAGCGTTTTTGGAATGACACCCTGGTCTTTTTGTTTTTTTTGGTCTAACGTACATTATTTTTTAAATAAGCTTGTAGCTTTTTCAGTTGTCCTTCCACCAAAATATGCTAAAACAACACTCATCATTACTTTTTCAAAAGTATCATTCCAAGTTTCTCCAATATGAAATGGTATTGACTCAACACTATCTAATATACCTGCAAAACTAAAAACAACTATACACCACACTAAAACTAAAGGACGTACATTCTTCGAAAGCCATGAATCGCTCATTTGGTCTGCCTTCCACCTTGAAGACACAGCTTCCATTTCTTTATTTTGTTGTTCAAATATAAGTTGTTGTAATTTTATTTTTTCTTCACCACTGACGTCTGATTTACCTATAGCGGCTATTGCATCAGCAGGCGAACTTACTCCACTTAAAACTTTTCCTAGTGTCGGGTTTATTATTGATGCTGCTCCAAACAATAGTTTTCCTACAGTAGAGTCTTTAAATTTCTTTTTATCTGACATAATACGCAAATATACTTAAAAACTTAGATGACTTTGTAAGCTGTCTTTCCATTGTCTTTGTATGCCTTCAAGCATCTTTTTCTGTTTGAATCGGCATCTACATAACTTACATGTACCCAGTCTGGATTCTCATCCGTCCCAAATTCCCATATGATTTGGTCGAAGTCTAAATTTTCTTTAATGTAATTAAACATCTCTGCATTAGTCATAAAACCATACGTATCATCCAGGTCAATCGCTCTTCCTTGGCAATGTTGTGATCGGCTCGACCCCCCAATTGCTTGATTCAACTTTTCAACCCTCATAAACGAATTTATTTTTATTGGACCATTTGCAACCTTTCTTAATGGCTCGAATATTTTTTCTGCAATCAACTCCATATTTTGAAGCTGGTACTCGTTTGGAGTATTGTCAATACCTAAACGTAAAGCTGTTGTACTTCTTATTGCTTCTTTGTAACTAATGTGTTCACTTATATTTTTCATAATTTAAATTTACCTCCTATTGTTATTGAATATGTTAAAGGAAATTCATTTGTACTTTTTGCAACATTAAAACCTATATTAGCTCTAAAGTTTTTAGTTAAAGTAAAATCAAAGTTTGAACCTCCAACAAATAAAACATCTTTATTAAATACAAAACCACTATCTAGACTACTGTAACTAATTGGTGTTAATGCAGTAGCTAACATTGGTGATACTGTAAATCTTTTCAAAGATATGGGTTTTAATCCAAAAAAAACTAAGGACGGCATAATGTTAAACTCTCCTTTACTATAGAGTATATTGTTTGAAATGGAAAATCCTCCAACAACACCCTTCCATTTATTTTCTTTCTGACCTATATAAACATTACTTATTCCTGTAGATAAATTATAAACACCGTACATGTACATCAAACCTACTGAAAGTGTTTGTACGTTAGCTATACTTCCTTTGTCATAAAAATGTCCAAACACATATTCTTTTCCGTCTTCTTTAATAATAACAGGGACTTTTTTATCATACCTATGAAAAACATGTCCTCTTGAACCACTCAAGCTTATCTGCTTTAGATTGTCCCATAACATCATATTAGCAGAATAATTAAACTCTCCATTCATAGATGTTTGAGCAAAACCAAAACTTACAACTTGATTAGCGGCACCATCTAAACCGGACATTCTCATGATATTGGCAGATATTATTATAGGATTTGTATTTTTCTTTTTTTCTTCTTTTTCTTCCTCTTCCTCATCTTCTTCTTCTGATTCTTCTTTTTCTTCTTCTTCTTCTTCTTCTTTTTCTTCTTCCTTTTTCTCTTCTTTTTCTTCTTCTTTTTGTTCTTCTTCTTCAGAGTCATCGTTACCTTCGTCAGAATCATCAGAGTCATCGTTACCCCCATCATCATCACTATCCCCTCCACTATCGTCACTATCTCCACCACCATCATCAGAGTCACCACCTCCATTATCATCGCTATCTCCCCCTCCACTATCTCCCCCAGAATCTCCTCCAGAGTCTGAACTACCACCTGAATTGTCAGTTGAACCGCTAGAATCAGTATTTGTATTTGATGTAGATGTTTGAGTTGTTGTTTGTGTTGTTTGAGCTGTAGAACATGCTGATAAAGCATACCACCATGCGTATGTTTGCTCCATCCATGTTCTTAATGCTCCGCTATAAAAATCGTTTGCTGTAAAAGTTTTAGTTCTATTATAGAAAGATACAGTAGTGTATCCCTGCATTTGTATTGTAACTGTTTTAATTTCTCCTGTACATCTATCTGAAAATGATTGCACAAGAACCTGTGAATATGCGCTACAAGAAAAAAGCAGCATAAACAATAACCGATTCATTAATGATCAAATATTCTTTTTCTAATCATTCTTTTTACAACTTTAGCTACTGCTGTTTCTAAAGCTTTTTTTGTAGAAGTTCCGATAGAAGATTGATTAAACTTAACATCCTCTAGGTTTTCATTATTTAATAAAGTCAATTCTCTTGTAGTCGTTGCCTTACCTAAACCAGAGCCAGTCATGTATGTTCCTGTTTCTGAATCTACAAGCTTTACCTGAAGACCTAATCTTGTTACTAATTTATTTTTAATACCGTCTTTTAAGTTTATAGTTTCATCTTCTGATATACTAAAGTCATATACTTCTATATAACAAAAGTATTTAGCTAAAACTATCTTACCTATAGGATTTATAACATTGGCTGTAAAACCCTTTTCACTGGCCTTAAACTGTTTTATCATTCTATCTTTTATCTCATCCTTTGTTTCTACAAACTCAAAACGAAACGTTTCATCCAAAAAAGCCACAGTAATGTTTGTCAAACCAAGTCCCACTCTATAATCTCCAAGTTCAGGATATTGATTTAATATTTCTTCAGTAACTCCAATGTTTAAAAGAGCTACAGATACAGGGTCACCATTATACTCTGGTACACTCCATATAGATTCTCTAGTTTCAAAACTAGCAACATAGTCTTCTGTCGAAGTCTTGCCTATAACCTGACTAGAAACAAAGTCCGCAACCAATACAAATATCGCACATAATATATAATTTTTCATTTTAATAACTTAATTGGCTTTGTATAAGATAATGAATCTGATTTTATAGGTTCATCAAGCCAAGGGCCTGTTGATGGTGGAGGTGGTTTACACACCCCACAACTGCATATAAAAACAAATAGTATTAATATCTTTTTCACCAATCTATTTCTCTTTCTTTCTTTTTAGGTTTTTGTATAACCGTTTTTGTAATAACTAAAGTGTCTTTAACAACTCCAGGTGGTATTGATATGGTTTGCTCCATTGATGGTGGAGGTGAATCATCTTCTGGGCTAAATATAGATTCCATGTTTGCTATAAATAGACCACCAGCTGCAGTTATAATTAACCCTATAGTTGCTATTATTTGATTTTTTATTTCTTTCATACTAACAACAATAATCAAATATTCCAAACTGAACATTATCAAATTGAGAAGGGTTTGTAATAATTTCAAATATCATCTTACCAATACCTGAAAAAGCTATAACTAACAAACCATAAGCAACAATTTTAAGGATGTAGTCTAAAACTAAGTAATCGCTCATTTGTTCATTCCAAATTTGTAATAAAACTGTTTTCATAATTTATAATTTATTTCATTGAAAAGTTTTGTCTTCCTACAAAGATATTATTTTTTGTATATAATTCCACAGTGTAAGAACTAACGGGTAGTGACTTCACATATATGTTTAATATATTGTCTCCTTCTTTTCCAGTTATTATTTCTTGACTTATTATTGTATTTGAAAAATCTAATATTTTAATCCTATACTTACCATCTCGTGGTAGCTTAGTGTTAATTCTAACTTTATCTTCAACAATATAACTTTCAAGTTTTAAACCTACAGCCTGTGGCATAAATAAAGTTTCAGGAACTTCTTGTGTAGGTCTTTCTATATAAATCGTATCCGAACAACTTATAAACAAAAATAGTATTAATAGTTTTTTCATTATTTTATTTTTAAAATTATCTTTTTTCCTGTATCAGTTACAGCGTCGGTTGTTTTAAAATAAACAAGTCCAGCTGTATTTGTAATTGTTTGTTTTGGATTAAATACAATCTTATATGGCTCACCCACCTTTATGTTTTCGTTGTTTTCTACACTAATACTACCAAAGTATATTTTGTTTTCTCTTTCTGAAGCAAAGTTTGTAAGTAAATTTCCTGTATTAAATTTAACTTCTTCAAACTCTAGTATTGATTTATCATACTCAATAATAAACTGCATACCTGCAATGTCTTCTTTTTCAATGTTCACAATCATTTCAACCTTACCATTAACTAAGCTTGTTGAAATATCTAAATCTAAATCTTCTGCATAACCTGCTACAGTTTGAGCTTTAGGAGTTTCAGTAACAATAGGCTCAAATGAATGAGAAAAATCTACATCACCAATAAGACCGTGTCCAAAATCAAAAACCTTTGTATCATCAGTAGGAGTAAAATGCTTCTTTTGTCCAAAGTAATAATCATTTGTAGAATATCCATACTGATTCTTTTCTCCCCAAACATTCTTAGATCCATTTGCAGAGCTTGTAAACCATTCACTAATGTTCTCGTTCATTATATGGCTTAAAAGCACGTAAGAGTCATCAAAATCAACATTACCACTATTGTTTACTTCTCCTAAAAGAAACTGTATAGAGTGTGTAAAAGTGTTTGTAGTTCCGCCAGGAGAACTTCCAGCTCCTATAGCTTCTTTAAATACAAGAAAAACATCTGTAACAGTTGCTACATCATCAAGCCAATCAGAAGCTAGTTCATCATCTACTTTTATGTCTATAGTGTATTCAATATCATTTTCTAATCCACTTACAATAGCCTGTGAGTTTGCATCAAAATATCCGTCAGCAACACTTGAGCCATTCTGTAATATATCGTACTTATAGTGTGTTGGTTTATCGTTGCTTGTTTTTAGATTGATAGTTACAGATCCAGCGTCCCCTCCTTCAACATCTGAAAGAGTTATCTTTTGTTGCATTGCATCTACATCATACAAGGTAGAAGTAGAGTTGTCTTCTGCTCTCATCCAGTTAAGATGTGTAACATTATTGTAGTTTGTATAATCAGTATTTATTTTGTCTTTAATCTTAAAATCTATTTCAATTAAAGTGTTACTATATGTAATACCAACACCATCTTGAATTGTTATTCTTTCTACAGACCAATCACTGTTACTAGGATATGAGTCAGCAGTCCCAACCCAAGCGTTAGAATATTGAGCACTTAAATCATTTTCGTCATAATCATCAGAGAAGTTAAATTTATAGCCGTCCCAATGATTCAAAGACACTTGTGCATTTGTATTTGTTTCGTTGTCAGTAACCTTCCATCTGTGTTCTATTTTTTGTAAAAGCTTATTGTTGTACTCATAATCAAACACATATAAATTAGGGTTTACATTTTCAGTTATCTGTATTGTATTAAACTTTATTGTAATAGTGTCTCCTACCTGAAAGTCAGGACTGTTTGTATAACTATGGTCAAGCTTCAAATCTTGAGATAAACAAATAAATGGAAGTAATAAAAGTAATAATTTTTTCATAGTTTTAATTTTTTTATAATCTTTTCACACATCTTTTTTAAAGCCGTGCTAACACTTGACTGTTTGAAACCACCCTCTTCATTTAGTATAACAAAAGAAGATTTAATATCCTTACCAACTCCTTTGACTTTTACTGACTTGTTTTTGTATTTAGCTATTGCTATGATTTCCACTATATTTTCTTTTTTTGTGTAGATTGCAGCTGTAGTCTGTGTTCTTTTATTTCCAAAGTATATAATCTCAACAAACAAACTATCCTTGCTGTTTGGGTTAATATCATAACCCTTATCCTGTACAACTTCCTCTAGTATATTTTTTACACCAAAGGTTATAGATCTATTACCAACAAGTGGACCATACTGAATACTATTCTGTACATCACTAATGCTTATGTCTTGACTGAATACTATGCTTGAGAATACAAGACTACTTATTACGTTTATGAGTTTCATACCATTTTGTTATTGTATACCCAATAGACACGAGTAATAATATTATCTTTAAAATGGTTTCTGTTTGAGTAAAAGAAACTGTAAATGAAAAAGTGTTTAGGGCGTATATTTTTATTTGTTGAATGTCCATAATTTTATCTTTTACTGCCTCCTCCTCTTGCTCTATTTGCTTTTTGAGATTCCAAAACCAGTTTACCTTTTTTATGAGAACAATCTAACTTATCCCCTTTTTTAGATTTTTTATTTTTACTATTAAATAAATTGCATTCAACTCTTTTTCTTACGGCTTCTTTTTTCTTTTGTGCTTTTGCACTAGATTTTCTATGCTTTATTCTAGCCTTGGGATTATCTCTATAATATCTAGCAGTTCTACTGAGCATAATTATTTGTTATAAGGAAACATTCTATTTAAATTATCACGTCTCTCTCCACAACCACATGGTTTACCTGTTTTTTTTGCAACGAAATCTACTGCTTGCTTAATTCCAGTAGCTTTTGTGATTCTTTCAATAGTATCTCCTAAACCTTTGTCCATAAGAATTTTATTTATGACAAAAATAGTGTTTTTTTCAATGAATTCTAGTACTTGCCTTTTTTAGATTTAGGTGATGATTTTTTTGAACCACCTTTTCCTGCCCAAAGATTTTTACAAGCCCAATACCTGGCAGTCAGCTTGTTTGTTGCGCTAGAACATTTATGTCTAGCTTTAAAAGATTTTCTAGCAGCAGCAGAATAATTATGACCATAACCCTTTGCACCAAAGTGAATTAGCTTTTCTTTTCCACCTGAACAGGCTTTTACCATTTTCTTTTTTCCTGCTCTATCTGAAGGTCTTGGCTTGTTGCAAGCCATTTTGCTTTTATCTGCCATGTTATGATACTCTAATTTTTAAAACACTTCCGTCTCTATATAATCCGTTTACTGGAACACCTGCACTTGCAGCCGCAGTATCGTCAGCGGCGTTACTTAATCCTGAAATTTTAACAGGACTTGATAAATTAGCCGCTATATGTGTAGTTAGTGATGAAACAGTATAGTTTTTTGTTTTCCCAGAATCTGCTCCTGAAGTTCCATCTGAACCGATTAACTTATCTGCCGCATCTATTGTACTATCGTTGCTGTATGTTCCAATGTTCGCCATGATTATCTTTTTGTGTATTTCTTGGTTACCTTACCTTTTTTTGTGTTGGCTACAACAGTTTTACCTTTTGCTCCAGCTCGTTTCTTTTTTTTAGCAGTTTTTGCTCTTTCAGCCTTAGTCATGCTTTTAGCTTTTGCTAAAGGCAAACATCTATCTGGGTTTTTTTTATTCTTACTTGTACCACACGCTCCTTTAATAGAACCGTCGGTACCTATTCTAACCCACTTTTCTTCTCTCCACTTTTTAAGCTCTCCCACGTCTACTTCTTTTTAGACTTAGATGCTTTTTTCTTTTTTTTCATGACCTTTTTCTTTTTAGGTCCGTATGTTGCGCTTCCGTATGGCATAATTATTTGTTTTTTTTGTGTTTTATAATTTTTTAAATACAGCTGTTTTAAAAAGGTCAATTTTACCTGTTTTTTTGTTTTTTTCAAAAACAGTTCCTATTTGTATCTTTGTGCGATCGAATTGATTGAATCTTTTCATTTGATTTTCTATTTTATTTGTAGCAATTCTACCTGGGATTCCTCGACGAATGATATTTTTTTGATTTTTGTTGTATGCTCCGCCTCTAACCTTTACTATAGTGTCGTTTTTAAAATTTATATTCTGAAACTTTTTATCTACAATGTTTATACCCTTTTTATTATAATCTTTAATAACATTATTTCTAAAAGCTAATTGATCAATATATGAATTTAGTTTCTTCTTTGGATCTGGCATAATTTATCCTTTTTTGTTTTTTCTTAGTTTTTTAAAATCTGCACCAGTTATTTTATCAAAAGGTGGAGCTAGTCTAGCTAACTTCATTTGTGCTGGTGATAATTTTTTCTTTTTACTTGGCATAATTTATTTATTTTTACTCTTAAGGTATTGATCATAAATACTACCACGATTTACATTAGACATCTTGTAAGACACTTCGTCTTTTAATAAAGCAGTTTGTAATGGTTTTTTAGATAATTGAGGATTTGTAAAAGCACCTGAAAATCTATTTTTCATTTTAAAAGTATTTGTTGCTATTACACTATTAACACCAACATCTTTTGTTATTTTTTCATACATATTATTTGCCTTAGACATTGCCCTGGCAAACTGTCTATTAGCTTTATCAGGATTTGTAGCATAAAGTTTTGAAGCTTGATACAATTTGTTGTTTAACATTGTATGTAACTTACTTGATGTTTTTGCAGCTCTATTAGCAGAATTTCTTTGAGTTGAATTACCTCCGTAATATTGTTTCAGTTTTTGATCAGTATTAAACTTTTCTTGATTATTAGCTGATCTGCCTGAATAACCAGACATTGGATTTTTAACGTTTAAATCCGTTCTAAATCTACTATTCAAATATGCATAACCTTCTTTATTGTTTGCTTTTGCAAAAACAGGTTTTATTCTTAAAACCCTGTCCATTATTTGTTGTGATGTCTTTGGATCTGGCATAATTATTTTTTAGATTGTTTTTTTAACTTTTTTCTAAATTCACTTTTAGAAATAGGTTTTTCTTCTGTAATTTTTTTAATTACTTTTTTTGATTGTTTTTTGACAGATGGTTTCTTTTTTATATCAAAAAAATATAGTGTAATACCTCCGCATACAATTAGTAATATTATAATTATTTCCATTTTATTTCTTTTTAGCTCCTTTTGCGTAATTAGGGTCTTTACAGTATTTACTTGCAGCCATATTTGCATAAGCTGATGGGTATGTGTCGAAAGTTCTTTTTGCCCAGGCTATTCCAGCTGCACAAATTTTATTACCCTTTTTTCTACTTTTTATTTTAGACGCCATTATTTATCAATTTTATCTTTACTGTATAAACCCTGGATAATATAACTCATTCTACTTGGTTGACCAATAGTAACACTTCTGTTTGGTAGAGCGTTTGCAAGTCCTGCATTTTTTACATTTTTATTATAATTTAAATTTGCAGAAACTAATGGAGACTTTGGCCCTGTCATATTACTTTTACCTTGTACAACAGTATCTTTAGGTGTAAAGTTTGGAAAATTACTTTTAATGTCAATTCCTTGACTCATGTATACATCTATAAGGTTGTTTTTGAAATTTAAAGTATCCTTGATTTTTTTATTAGGGTCTTTCATAATAATAATTTGAAACAAAGATAAATAAAATATGTTTTCATTATTTTTGCTTAAATTTAATTTATGATAGTCAAATCATACAAAAGAGGTAAAAGAAAAAAGTTTAAAAAACAACCCAGAACAAGGGACTATAATTTTCTAAAGTACTATCGTGTAGTACGTTACTATATTAAAAAAAAATACAACATAACTCTTATGGAGCTTGATATGATACTTTACTTGTATGATATGCCTTTTTTCAGGAAAGAAGACTTTAATTATTACGGTAACACTATGTCTTGGGATAAAAAAAGGTTTTATGAAATGATTAAAAAAGGATTGATTAAAGAGTGGAGGCCGGGTAAAGAACAATACGCTAAAGCAAAAATGTTTGAATTAAGTCATAAAGCTAAAAGTATTTGTAGTTTAACCTATAAAAAACTTTTGCAAGAGGAATCTATTTCTGAAAAAGCAGTTTCCAACCCTATATTTAAAAAAGAAAGTTACATGGATAAGGTTTATAAAAATGTAATTGAAAAAATGAACAGTTCTAGACCCCCTTCTGATAATTAAAAATAGCCTTTTTTAAAACAGAATAGTTTCTAATTGAAGTAAATTTTTTTAACTCTCTCATTTTCAACTTATTACCTCCTTCTGTCAAGACATCTATTGCTTCAATAGCTTTTGCGAGATCATTTTCTGATTTTATTTGGGTATTAATTTTTTCTAGTGTACTAAGTTGCTGCTTATCAAAGAACCATTTTACTAGATGACGAGACTTGTTAAGTCGTTTAGCCACAGAGGAAACTGTTATTTTAGTTTTATCAAGCCATAAATCTTCTATAGCATCATTTATCTGATCATTTGTAGGTCTGCTCTTTCTACCAACTAACATGCCAACTATTCTCATTTTTTCTTTTTTTTCAATAATTTTCATTGGATTGAAGATTATTTTCCTAAGTTTTGGGCAATAAGGCTCTTTTTTCCTGTCAAAAACTTTTTCAACCATATTTTCTACTCTATTTTGTCCATAGGTACGAATTATGTGTCCATTTTGTCTTTCAGAAAGTAAATTGAAGTGAATTTTCATTTTATCTATGTTAAAATCTTCGTTTAACCAGATAAATTTTTCTGCTATATACTCAAGCTCTGCAAATGTATTGATTCTTCTAGTAGTTCGATATAAAGAAAAGAATTTTACTCCGTCAGGATAGTGCAAATACTCCTTGCCTTTAAAAATAAAGGGAGTTTGCATAATAATTCTATCTTTTTCGTAATCAAATAACGGAATCAGCATTATCTACTGTTACTACAACGTCTCTTTCACGAATGGCTTTGTATTTTTCGCCTTTAATTCTAAGCTCGGATCCTGCAACTTTATCAAAATACACAAAAGAACCTTTTTCAACTTCTTTCACTAAATCTCCTGTAGTTATTACTTCACCAACTACGTATCTAATGTTTAAATCAGATTTGTCGCTAATAATAAGACCTAAATCGTTTTTATGAACAACCTCTTGATCTTTTATTATTATAAAATCACCTACTGCTTTCATTAGTATTGCTGCATTTTTGGTGCTCTTTTATAATCTATACTTGATCTTTGTTCGTCATTGATGTTCCACTTAGTAATAACTTGTCCTTCAAGGTCTATTACTGTATATCCTTGTTTAGTTAAAAGACTAATTGCTACATTAACGTTTTTTGCTTGTTCTCGAAAATGACTAAATATTTGATTTTCGAATGGGTGGTGATCGTGTTTTGGCATAATTTTAATTTTTATTAATTCTTTTATTAGAGATTACACATGATGTTGTAAGTATTATTCCTGCTACCGATGCTGAATTAAGCACAGCGTTTTTGGTAACTTTGTATGGATCTATAATTCCCATAGAAAACATATTCCCATATTTTTTATTACGCACATCATATCCGTAATCTTTTTTGTTACTATCCATGACGTGTTCAAAGACTTCTTCTTTTTCTCCAGAATTATCTAGAATTTTATAAAACACATCTTCAATAGATGACCATACTAATTCAAAACCAGTCATAAACGAATCGTCACAGCTTCGAGGGGCTTTTTTCGCGGATTTTTTCTTTAGCAGGTTTACTAGAGCTATACCCCCACCAGCAACAATCCCTTCATCTAAGGCTGCTTTAGTTGCGTGGATGGAGTCATCAACTCTATCTTTCTTCTCTTTCAGTTCAACTTCAGAGTTTCCTGATAGTTTTATAGTAGCTACACCACCAGATAGTTTTGATAATCTATCTTGCAGGTGCCATTTATCAGATTTATTTTTTGTCAGTTTTATTTCACTATTAAGCCAGCTAATAATTTCATCTCGTTTTTTATTTTCATTTTGATTAAAAACCAGAATAGTTTCGTTTGAATCTGAAATTACTTGTTTACAGCTTCCAAGATAACTAACATCTATGTTTTGTGAGGAGTCTCCAGACATTTCTGAAATAATTTTAGCTCCTGTCATAAGTGCTAGATCTTCTAAAAGCTCAAATCTTTTTATACCAATACCTTCTGGGCTAAAAAAGTTTGCAGTTAAATTTTTCTTATTTATGTTTTGAGTTATAAATAACTTCACTCTATCGTCAAGTTCAGCTATAATTAAAAGAGGTCTCTTTTGTTTTATTGATTGTTCGAAAGCAAAATGTAATCTATCGTGCATATCTATCTTAGAATCGCTTATAACAATAAGTGGGTTATTAAACTCTACTGTTTTCTTTTTTAAATTATTTACACTAAATGGAGTACCATATCCTCTTTTGATACGAGTTCCGTTAGTTATTTCAGTATAGTCGTGTCCTGTTGTGGAGTCGTCCATTGTTACTACCCCGTTTTTTCCTACTTGCATATAAGCATCAGAAATCATTTCACCAAGATAACTATCACCATTAGCTGATATGGTAGCGACTTCAGATAAAGTTTTATCGTTTACTTTTTTAGTAAATCCTTTTAATTGATCTACAATTTGTTTAGCTGCATATTCTATTCCACTCTTAGCCTGGTTAACATTCTCTATGTTGTCTATCTCTAAAAAGCATTTGTCGATAATAGATTTAGCAAGCACACATGAAGTGGTTGTTCCGTCTCCAGCTTCTGTAGCTGTTTTCTGGGAGGCTTGTTTTAATATACTACATCCTAAGTTTTCTACAGGGTCTGAAAGAAGTATGCTGTTAGCTACAGTTACCCCATCTTTTGTGATGTGAGGGTTTCCGAATTGATCTTCTATAATTACAGACCTACCAGATGCACCAAGTGTGGAGGACACAGCTTCTGCCAATACATCAATTCCTCTCTTAAGTTTTACTCGACCTTCTTTGTCGAAAAGTATCTCTTTTTCAATCATATTTTCTATTATATATTATATTTAATTCTTCTCTTCTTCTCTTCTTTTTATATAGGCATGTCGTTTTCAACGACTTTTTTATTTGTCCTTTATAAATTGATAGTTAACTGTCTGAAAACCAAGTGAGTTTGTTTGTCGCCAGCATGTCGTTTGCATGTCGCCTGTATTTGTACTATTATAATACCTAGTTTTCATACTCAAATATACAACAAATATTAATGTGGCGCAAATATGTAAATAGATACTACACCAATAATATAGTTAAAGCTGTTTACAAAAAAATGCCACGCATGTAAAGAAGTGTTGGGTTATATACTATAATACACTACACACACTGTATATAAAACTGATTCTCTAAAACCCACCCCCCATCAAACCCTGTATACTTTTACTAAAACTTTTAGCTTTTTCTACTAGCTCTACAGAAACTCCTACTATCTAGTCTTATGTCTGTCGTGGTAAGTCCACATTCCACAGTAAGTGTCCCTCCCACCCACCACTAGCAGTAGACCCCCACCCCTAAAGTATATCTCTTGCTTACACGTTCACAATCATTCGAT
>Ga0206677_10002326_pt1 | contig 16857 bp, 14 predicted proteins | sample M130m12015metaG_FD_155475 | JGI IMG/M metagenome (GOLD analysis project Ga0206677, IMG submission 155475) | Ammonia-oxidizing marine archaeal communities from Monterey Bay, California, United States - M1 30m 12015 | ecosystem: Environmental > Aquatic > Marine > Intertidal zone | place: USA...
ATAAAATAGTAAAAAAAATCAATATTTACATTAAACCAAAGAAAAACCCTGATCTATCAGAATATTTTATTAATTTAACGGGTATTACACAAAATACTATAGATAAAAAAGCTATTACCTTTAATGAAGCTATGAAAAAATTTTATAGTTTTTGTAGAACAAAAAATGATGTAAAATTACCTATGTTTTCATATGGTAACGATTATGATATTATAAAGCATAATTTAAAACTCAACAGTGTAAACAAAAAATCTAGATTTTATAAATGGGAAAAAAAGTTCTATGATATAAGACCTATTTTTGATCAATATGTAGACACATCTAAATACACTAGTGGCACTATTTATAAAGCATTTGAGGTAGACACTAAAAATCCTAATGTACATAATGCTTTATGGGATTGTAGATCTATATTTATTAGTTTAAAAAGTATTTTATAGCATTATATTTTATTATTAAAATATAATGGTAAAAAATGTGATAATTAGAATTCTCGGAAATGATCTTCCTGGACTACATGATGAAAATCAAACTTATAATAATTTAGACTTCACATTAAAGTATGAGTCAAATTTTTTAGATACAGATAAGGTATTTATATTAAACCGTATTGTAGATAATTATAGTAAAGATAAAATTATAAATCTTTTAGATAAGTATAAATATAAATATATTGATATATCTTTCTCAAAAAAACATTTTGATATGATACCACGAATAAATTTAAATTACAATCAAATAAAAAAAGTAAATAAACAACAGTACATAAGATTATTATACAGGTACAATTTGTATTTAATAAATAATAACAAAAGTAGAAACTTTGCCATTGATTATGGAAAGGACAATAATTATGAAAATATATTTGTTTTAGATTCTAATAGTTTTTTATTAGATAACAATTTTAATAGAATTATTAATGATATTGATAACAATAAAGATGTAGACTATTTCATTTTACCTCAGTTAAGATTAAAAGATCATGGATTAACTAATTCGCATTTATTAATTAAGGATATAGAATATAAACTACAAAGTTTATATACTCAAGAACCTCAAATAGTGTTTAAAAATAGATCAAAATTTTACTTTAATGAATTAATACCTTACGGTTATTCACCAAAAGCAGAGTTCTTAAATGCTATAGGTGTACCTGGTAAATGGAATAAGTGGAATGATCATCAAGATGTTGGTATATATAAAAGAATATTTAATGTTAAATGGTTAATAACAGATATCATTATTAGACTGCAACCTTATAAGAAAGAAAATGATATTTTTTTAAATGGAGAGCTGCGGAATTTAGGATTATATAAATTAATTAAGAGAATAGAATAATTATCTATATTATTAATATAGATGAATTTTAATAAATATGATATTATTATTATTGGTGCAGGGTTATCAGGAACAGTTATAGCAGAACAGTTTTCTAGTAAACAAAATAAAAAGAGTTTGATTATTGATAAACGTGATCATATTGGAGGTAATTGTTATGATTATCACGACAAAGAGACAGGGATACTAATGAATAAGTATGGAGCACATTTGTTCCATACTAATCATGAAGATGTATTTAAATACATTAATAAGTTTTGTAAATGGTCACCATGGGAGCATAAAGTTTTAGGGCTAATAGATGATAAACATTTACCCATACCACCCAACATCATAACTGTAAATGAAATTTTTAATTTAAATATAAAGAATCAAGAAGAAATGGAACAATGGTTGAGTGAAAATCAAGTAAAATATGATGAAATAACTAATGGTGAAGAAATGGCAAAATCACGAGTAGGTGAAGTATTATATGAAAAAATATTCAAACATTATACATTTAAACAATGGAAAAAATATCCAGAAGAATTAGCTCCAGAAGTATTGGCTAGAATACCTGTTAGAAATTCTTTTGATGATAGATATTTTTCTGATAAGTATCAAGTTTTACCAGAAAAAGGGTATACTGCTTTTTTTCAAGGAATATTAGATAAACATAAAGATAATATTGATGTAAAACTTAACATGGATTTCTTTGATATCAAAGATAAAATAACCAAAAATCAATTAGTTATTTATACAGGTCCTATTGATGCTTATTTTGCAGATAAAGGTCTACCAAAATTAGAGTACCGAAGTATAGATTTTCATATTGAACGTAAAATGAACACAGATTATTACCAACCATATTCTGTAGTTAATTATCCAGGTAAAGAAACACGATTCACAAGGTGTGTAGAATACAAACATTTCTTAAATCAAAAATCAGATCATACTGTTTATGTCAAAGAAACAACCACAGATAAGGGTGAACCATATTATCCTGTTTTGAATGATAGAAATAAAGAGTTATACGCAAAATATCAGAAAATGGCTGAAGAAGAAGGAGGGAATATTCATTTTATAGGACGATTAGCGTCTTATAAATATTTTAATATGGACCAGGCTATTAAAAATTCATTAGATTATTATAGTGAACATTTTGAAAAATCATATAAATTACCATTAGTATCTGTTATATTAACAACATACAATGTTGGTGATTATGTTGATCAAACTTTATCATCTATAATTAATCAAACATATAAAAATTTAGAAATTATTGTTGTAGATGATTGTTCAAATGACAACACTGAAGAATTAATTTTAAAATATAAAAAAAGGTATGAAAATATTATCTATAAAAAATTTCATCATAGAACGTGTGGTGGTTGTTGTAATACATCAAACTTAGGTTTAGAAAACGCTACAGGAGACTATATTATTTTTGTAGATGGAGATGATTATATAGAAAAAGAAATGACAGAGATATTAGTAAAATCAATATTAAAATCAGATTATGATATTGTTATATGTGATTATTATGAAGATATAAACGGTAGACTTCAAAATGCTTATCATGATAAAATATATAAATCATTGCTAAAAAATTATAATAAAGATGATGTATTTTTAATATCACCTGCACCATGGAATAAAATCTACAGAAGATCTTTCCTACAAGAAAATAATATAAAATTTATATCAGGAGATTACTTTTTTGAAGATAATCCTTGGCATTGGTTAAATCTTGTTAACACCAATAAAATAAGTGTTATTCCAGACAAATTAATATATCATAGAAAAGAAACTGAAAGAGAACAAACTACCACTAACTTTAGAATAGTGGACAATTATAATTTAACATATTTCTTTACAGTTTTCTACAATATACGAGAAATAATTAAAAAAAATCCTTCATACAGTAAAATATTCTCTAAATGGATTTATAAATATAAATTTTTGAAAAAAATTATGAACCATGATAGTAAACTAAATACAAAAGTAGTAAGAATTCTTAACAATTTTATTAGTGGTAAGTCAACTTATAGTAAAGATCTATCTATAGTTATACCTGTATATAAATTAAAAAACTATGAATTATTGAATAAATTAACTAATTTTTTTTCTAATTACCATAGTATTGAAATTATATTTATTAATGATAATGGAAAAAATGACAATATTTTAGAAAATTATTATAAAAAATACGATAATATTTATTTGATAAATAATAAAAGCAATATAGGTGCAGGTAAAAGTAGAAATAGAGCTATACCAATTATTGAAGGAAAATATGTAGTTTTTTTTGATGCAGATGATATTATTAATATTGATAACTTTATGAATGCTTTAAAATTGAGTATAAATAAAAATTCGGATGCCACATTTTATAAATGGACAAGAGATGATAAAAAAGATTTTAATTATGAAAAACTATATCCTGAATTAAAAAATAATTCTGAATTATTTTTTCATATACCATCATACCCTTGGCAATTTATTTTAAAATCTTCAATTCTACATGATAATTGTATATTTTTTGGTGTAACTAACATTCAAAATGATGTTAATTATTTTATATTATCAGTTTTACACAGTAAAAATAAATTATATGTTGATGATTATGTATATAATTATACTAAATCTAAGGGTATACTTAATAATATACCTAACAGACTTAATAGTATACATGCATTATATTTTACATATAGAAGCCTGAAAGATATTAATAGTGAGTACATAAATTACTACAAGAAATGTTATTGTGATATAGTTACAAAATGGAATCTAAACAAAGATAAAATTAATTCAAATAATATTTTGAAATATGCATATGAATATGGATTAACTTCTTTTTATGAACCAGAATTAGAACCTGAACCTGAACCTGAACCTGAACCTGAACCTGAACCTGAACCTGAACCTGAACCAGAACCTGAACGTAATATAAATACAGACACTATAACTCATTATCAAGCTATGTTGGATAAATATCGTCAAAATCTAATTATAAAAACCCAAGAAGCAGAGTCTAAATCTAAAACTGATCATGCTACTCAAGTTATAACTGAATTATATGAAACAATTTTTTTACGAGTACCTGATGTTGGAGGATTAGAACACTGGACACAACATTATAATAATGGTATGTCAAAAGAAGCAATAAAAAGTGTTATGATGAATAGTAAAGAAGCGAAATTATTGAAAAAAAATATCACCAAAATAGCTAATCATAAGAATAAAAATAAATTGGCGCCACAATTCGCTTTTACTAGAAAATGGTAATTAATATTTAAAATTTTATATTAAACATAATTTATAATATAAATTATAACATAAATTATGTGTGAATTTTTAATTCCAACAAAAATCAGAATATCTAAAATTCCTCATGCTGGAACTGGTAGGTTTTTTGTACATAATCATAAAAAAGGTACTATCATCCGAAAACAAATTATTGATAGCCCTTGTTTACATGTTATTAAAGATAATTCTGGTTTAAAAAAATATGATATTGAATTATTAAAACATTTTGGTCATACTAAACCTATTCATAGCAATATAACTACAAACTATGTTTACTTAAATTTCCCTCCAATGAATACTAATCATAGTATTTATAATAATATAGATTTTGAATACAATGATACCGAAAAAATAACGTATGTTACAAGAGATGTGTATGCTGGAGAGGAAATTTATCAAAATTATTGCAATTTTGATAAATGTGATTGGTTTGAAGAATTTCTACATGATCACTCTATGTTATCTGCTAGAGAACTAGGAGACTTAATTAAATAGTTGGGATAAATTCCCAATCTAATTCACTACATATTTTTTTCCAAATTTCATCTTGTTCAATTCGCTTCTCTCTATCTTTCAGCATAGGGAAAAAGGGGAGAAACTGTCTCTGATCTAGTAGTTCGCATAATTTATAAACTGTATAATAATAGTTTAAAAAATTAACCCTATCGTCAGGACAATATTTTGCATATGGAGCTTGTATATCCATAAATAAATTACACAATGTTTCTTCTAATTCTGGACTCATTATTGGTGGTTTAATTCCTAATTTATCTTTAATAAATGGTATGTGTTCGTAGTATTTATTATAGCCTAATTTTTTTAGAATATCCTTAGTCTTTTTATTGGACAACTGTTCTAAACTTATACGTTCTTTTATAATTTGAAGTTTAATATCTTCAATCACTTGAGGTGGAATTTGCGTTGACTCTTTTGCTTGAAATTGTGCCAATATTTCTCTAAAATGATTTATGCGTTTATATGCGTAAAAACAAACTTCTTTTGGTGGTTCTTTATAAGAAGGTTTTTCATTTTCAACTAAAAATACCTTATTTCGGCTACAATTATTACATACTAATAAGCCTTCATGATCTATAGGTATCATCTCACCTGTTTTGCACCATTCACAATGTTCATTGTTAATAATGAAATTATTGATGTCAATAAAGCTTTCATCAACATTTCTTAAATATGAGGTTACATCATTAATAGATCTCTGCTCGTTTTTTCTCTGTTCTTCTGATTCTTCTGTTGAAATATTAAAAAACGAGTTTAATACTTGTTTTGTATTATTATCCTTAGATATACTCTTTTTTCTCTCAAAATAATCAAATATATATTTACTATTATCTAAATAATAGTTTGTCCTAGCATGCTTTATATCTTTGACAGATTCTCTAATATTAAATAGTTCTTCTTCTAATTTCAATCTATCATCAATTTTCAAAGATTTAGATGATAATTTCTTTTTGATAATTGATTTTTTTTGTAAAAGTTTAGGTAATTTTTCTTCATTTTCATTAAATTTCGCTATCATTTGTTTATGTTTACCATCTAGGGTAACATTACTATTGACATCAACTTTAATTTTTTTAGTTGTTTTAGGCTTAAATGAAGGCATATGATTATATTATACTATGTTTCTATTTATTTAATTGAAAATGTAATAAAAATATATTTACGAAAAAAATAGTAAAATGTAATAAAAATATATTTCAACATGGAAAATATAACCATAGATAGTCTTGATTCAGATATGAATATTGATGTTATTAAGTTACAAAAAATGGCTTTAATATATAATTCTTTAGAAAATGGGTGGACTGTCAAGAAACATCCTGAAAAAGATGTTTATATTTTTACTAAAAACCATGGAGGGAAAAAAGAAGTTTATTTAGATTCATATTTGCGTAGATTTATGGAGGACAATTTAAGTATTAATAAGATCATTTCTGGTAATAATTGAATAATTATTTAATTAAATTAATTATGATAATTTTTTTTTCTTTAGCAATATTATAAAACCATGGGAGGTGGATTAATGCAACTAGTAGCTTACGGTGCACAAGATGTGTACCTTACAGGAAACCCACAAATTACTTTTTGGAAAGTAACTTACAGACGTCATACCAATTTTGCTATGGAGTCTATTGAACAGACTTTTAACGGACAGGCTGATTTCGGTCGCCGTGTAACATGCACGATCTCACGTAATGGTGATCTTGCATACAGAACATATTTACAAGTAACTCTTCCTGAGATTAACCAGCAGATGGCTAACAGCGGATCTTCCGATGTCTATGCCCGTTGGTTGGATTTCCCAGGAGAACAACTTATCTCACAGGTTGAGGTTGAGATTGGTGGTCAACGTATTGACCGTCAATATGGTGACTGGATGCACATCTGGAACCAACTTACCCTTTCTGCTGAGCAGGAGCGTGGATACCACCAGATGATCGGTAACACCACCGCTCTTACTTACATCACTGATCCTTCTTTCAATGATGTTGATGGTCCATGTGAGTCCACTGCCCCTCGCCAGGTATGTGCTCCTCGCAATGCTCTTCCTGAGACCACATTGTACATTCCATTCCAGTTCTGGTACTGCCGTAACCCTGGATTGGCTTTGCCTTTGATCGCTCTTCAGTACCACGAAGTCAAGATCAATCTTGATATCCGCCCTACTGACGAATGTCTTTGGGCTGTCTCCACTCTTGAGTGCTCCAGCGCCAGCAATATTAAAGTAACCACTGCTTATGCTCAGTCACTTGTTGCTGCTTCTTTGTACGTTGATTACGTATTCTTGGATACCGATGAGCGTCGCCGCATGGCACAGAACCCTCACGAGTACTTGATTGAACAGCTTCAATTCACTGGTGATGAATCTGTCGGTTCTTCTTCCAACAAAATTAAGTTGAATTTCAATCATCCTTGCAAAGAGCTTGTCTGGGTTGTTCAGCCTGATGAGAATGTTGATTACTGTGCTTCTCTTGAGTGCAGTGAGAATCTTTACAAATTGTTAGGTGCTCAGCCTTTCAATTACACTGATGCCGTTGATGCTCTTCCTAACGCCATCCATGCTTTCTCCACTCAACCTGGACTTGTTCAGCAGAACGCTGATGGAACTAATGTTGGATTTATCAGCGAGGACGGTTTATTCCAACAAGCTGGACCTGTTGGTTTCTCAATTACTAATTGTGTGTCTACTTTTCAACTTGCCATATCCAGTGCCCAAGCTGCGGGGGGACAGACCGCTGCACAAGTCGCTGCTTCACTCACCGCAGGATTACAGATCATTTTGGGTGCTTCTGTAACACTAACAGCACAGGACGTTACTAATATCAACTCTGCTTTGAGCGGCAACATCAACAACAATAATCCTGCTAGTGTCACAGCAGCCGAATTGTGCACTGCAGCCGGTACATCTCAATTGGCTGCTTTTACTACTAACGGTACCGGTTGGAACTCTGATGGTGGTGTCCAAACACCTCTTGGTGGACAAGCTGGACGTAAATACGGACAACCTAACTTCGGTGTAGACAATGATGAGGGTCAAATGGTCGGTGTCTCTGATGCTGGTACATTCGTTCTTTCTGAGACCGCTCTTACCATGCACTGCTGGGGACAAAACCCTGTTGTTACCGCTAAGCTTCAACTTAACGGACAAGATCGCTTCTCTGAGCGTGAAGGTACCTACTTTGACTTGGTTCAGCCATTCCAGCACCACACTCGCAACCCTGATACTGGTATTAACTTGTACTCCTTCGCACTTCGCCCTGAGGAGCACCAGCCATCTGGAACTTGCAATTTCTCAAGAATTGACAATGCTACTTTACAGCTTGTTCTTTCCAACGCCACTGTTGAGGGAACCAAGACCGCTAAGGTACGTGTCTACGCTACCAACTACAATGTCCTTCGTGTCATGAGTGGTATGGGTGGTCTTGCTTACTCCAATTAAGCATTTTTCCTTAAAATTATTGTTACGATTCTTCGTAATTAAAAAAATATTTTAAGATAATAAATTGATATTATACAAAATCATAATATCAATAAATAAAAATCATCAAATAGACGATCATTTTGTCACGCTGAGTAATTTAACTATATGGTATATTCTATAAAGTAATTATAACTAAATAATATTAATAGACATGGGAGGTGTAAAAAAATATAAATAAGTATAATTAATGCTCGCTACATAATTGTAGCTCAACTAGATAGCTAATTATAATATATAAGAATACAATAAATTTTAACAAAAATATAACGGATCTCTTTAATTTAATTTAGAATGCTAATAAAAGTGTTTTTGGAATAGCTTAAATATATTATAACAAGTTTATTTATAAGATGCAGATTTTTGTAAAGACATTGACAGGAAAAACGATCACCCTTGATTGCGAACCAAGTGATACTATAGAAAATATTAAAACTAAAATCCAGGACAAAGAAGGAATTCCTCCAGATCAACAGCGACTGATCTTCGCTGGAAAACAATTGGAAGATGGACGTACACTAAGTGATTACAATATCCAGAAAGAATCCACTCTCCATTTAGTACTTCGTCTTCGTGGAGGTAAATAAATTATTATATTATTTAATATTTATATTATATAATATAATATGCCTGAAAAACTTCATCCATTAATAGAATACTTATTATCTTATGAAAACAAGTGGTGTACTGTAATGGATATTTATAATCCTTACGGTGATCCATGGCCAATCAAAATTTCAAAAAATATGCCAGATTTTGATGGACAAGCATTTAGAAAGTATAGAAGTCACAATTATATCTATGATAAATTATTTATTGCAAAAACACAAGGTATTCATTGTGGTACATTAGAATCTTTATTAGCTAAAGAACCCAAATATATAACGTACCCAATATTTATCAAACCTAGATATGGACATAAAAGTGCTTCCAGTAAAAATTGTTTTAAAATCAAGAGTTACAATGAATTAGATAAATATAAAGATATACCTGAGATGATGTGGTCAGAGTTTATTCCAGAAACAGAAGGTATGACTGACTATTTTTTACATAACGGAAATATCGTTCATCAAATAACATACGTTTATTCAGAAACACAACATGGTACTATTGCTGATGATTGGAAATTAGTTTCTCCAAAATCAAAACCTCCAATAGCAATAACAAATTGGGTAAAAGAAAATATGAAAGGGTTTAGTGGAGCATGTAACATGCAATATAGAGGTGAAAAAATTATAGAAGTTGGTTTAAGATTGGGAAGAGGAGGTGCTTATATATATAGCACAAATAATCAAACTTTAATTAAAGCAATTAATGATTTAGTTAATTATAATAAATGGGATTACAATTTAACCAAGAAGGATTTTGATTTTAAAGAATATTATTCATTTAAATGTTATACAACCGTACCTATAATATATCTATACCCACAATACACATTGGATTATATAATGAAAAAAAATAATTGCAAAGAATTTTATGAATACTATTTTGAACCAGAAGGTAAAGGTATGAATATGGTTTGTTATCAATTTCTACATGAAGATTTTGATAAAGGTATGAAATTAAAAAAAGAATTGGAGACCATAATGAGTATTACACAAATATTGATTATTTTGCTGTTGATAATTGGTATACTTATTACATTATATTATGATAAAACTATAGGGTTAATTTCATTACTAATATTATCTGTATTATATTCAACAAGATTATTAAACCCTATAAGCATGCATGTTAATCTATGGAATGCACAAAAACAAGCCCTTTTCGGATAATTAGTATATAAAATTGAATTATTATTTATAATATATTAATTATCAAACCCTATTAATAACACATATACATTAAATATATGAATCAAACAGAATATACTCAGGTAACATTTAGATTTAAACTAGTTTATACTAGTGTCTCATGTGAACGTACTATAAATATTCCATGTTCAATACAAAATTTGGATTATAACCAGTTTATGAATTTAACAGAATCAGTTAGAAATTATATAATTAATACTATTACAATACCTTACGAAATAGTTGTTTGTGGACAACCTAATAGTGAACAAGGAATAGCCTTACAACCGAATGATGTGGAAACACCTTTTACGACGTTCAGTATTAATAACTCATCATGTGACTATATATCTTTATATATTAGACCAACAGACCAAAACTTTTGTCAATATTTAAGAGACAACTGTCCTAATGATAATATACAGCATAATTTAGGGGTTGCTGATGCATGGGAGATATATAACTCTTGTTTACAAGAAGGCGCTCAAGCAGATACAGATGATGATGATGATCCTTCTGTTGCAGAACCAGAAATAGAACCTACTTGTGAAAATATGAATTTAAATCCTATTCCGACTCAAAACAACATAGACTCTAATTATAATGGACAATGTTGTATTTGTCTAGATTCAATGGCTTTAAGCGATCATTGGCAATGTTATATACCTACAGATGCTCAGAGACATGGTGTTTGTGATGATTGTTTTAATAGATATCAAAATAGTAGTTCTAACGCTAGAAATTGTCCAGTTTGTAGACAACCATTAGGAGAAACTAATTATAATATGGTTGCACCAGATAATCTATCAACTATAAATAATCATAGTAGTTCATCATTCTCTGTAAATGATGAACCAGAGCCACAACCAACGGCTTATCCGGATTTTCACTTTGGAGGTTCTGGTGCTGCTGGGGGCCAAGACTCAGAACACGCAGCAGGACCTCCGGAATTAGAAGATGACGATGAACATTCTCATTTTGAGGTTTTACAACAATATTCATCATATGGTTCAGTATTCAATAATATAACCAACGATACATCATTTAATAATTTAACTACATCTACTATACATGATTTAATAAACTATAACACTGATCAATCTATACCACATATTGAAGTGAGAAATCAAGAGATCATTATAAGAAATATTCCTTATAATGAAATGATTAATTTACAAAATCATAATCCACATATGACTAACGTTCCTGGATATTACAATAATAATTCTTCAACTTATAACAATACAAACGAATCCATTAGAAACGAGTTATTAAATATTGTAACAAATCAAATAAATTCAATTGCCAGTGATAATAGATTAAACATCAATATATTTAATTCTTCGTTAAATGAGGATAATAATTTAACAAGTGTATATCAATCATAAAAAAATTAATATTAATTATTTTTTATGATTTAACTGTCTATGCATATGAATTAAATAACCGATTCATATTTCTAACCTCGGGTTTATTATCTGATGGTAATAGCAACTTTTTGATCAATGAATCGTCGCGAAACCTGAGTGTATATTCTTGTTGAATTTTATTTCTACCAACTCTTCCCATAGCTTGAATGGATTTTTCTTGAGTCATATCAGCAAGATCTTTACCTATATAACCATGACAGAATTGATAATTAGTACCATATATAAAATCACTAGATGCTATAATTAAGAACAATTTTTGTTTTTCAGCTAACTCTTTCATGATTTCAGTATATGTAATACTATCATGATTGGTAAATACCCCAATACCCATTAGTAATAGAACTTTCCAATTATCATCAATATCATTAAGTTGCATTAATCTAACCACAGTTTCGTCAACAATATCACATGTAAATGGATTTTTAACAGTAGTATTAGATGATTGCCATTGCTTTAAATGTGCCTTTCTATTAGGAACGAAAATATCGTGCAATGATGTAGATTTAATTTGAGAACGAAGGACATCTATTTTTTCTTTAAGACGTCTAACTTCAGGAGATAACCTATTAATATCAGACATTTTATTATCTTTCCCTTCATCCTTAGCAGTAGCATCTTCATAATCATGTTCATATTTTGTTATTTCGGTATTAAGAGCATTATTATACTTAATATCTTCCATAATATCTTTCATAATTTGATCTGGAATTTTTGCTTCTTGGATACAAAATCTAGCTATTTTTTCAACATCATCTGCTAGATAAATAGTTGGTCCATCAGTAAGAGTATATGCATCGGATGTAACCATATGAATATTAGAATTATATTTAGGTTGTCTATATTTAAGCTTAGAGAAGTGTTCAAACACTGAATTATAATCATCTTCATCTAAGTTTTGTAGAATAGTTAAATAATATTTTTTAAGAGATACCATAGAAATATGGTCTATATTATCAAAATAATTATCTATTTTATAACGATCGCCAACATATTCTTTCTTATCTACATACATTATAAAATCTACTATAGCATCAAGATCTAGATATCTCATGATAGTAGGATATGCTTCGCAATGAGCTACAGAGCGCATAACCTCTCTATATTCTGAAAATTCATAATGAGGTAATGCGATTTGATTTTTTTTAGTTAATAGAGGTATTGTTTTCTTACAATCATGACTAATAATAGATAAAATATCACCACCATGTTTACCTCTATAATCGCTAATAACATCAATGATTTCACTTTGTTTAGGTAATGTAGCAGAAGATAGTACAATATTAGGAATAAGATTTTTTGACCAGTTATTCTGGATAATCTCGTGAAACGGATGCTCATCGTAATCCATGGTAATGGTTGGTTCATCCCAATAAACAATAATATCTTCCATGTCATTGAATGCTTTCATGTAGTACATTGCTGGTAGATATGATTTAATATCACAGATCATGATCTCTACAAGATCACCAACTGAATTATCTACTTTACGAATAGCTCCACTTCTTCTATCACGAGTAAAGTCTTTAGCAGCCGAATAATGTAATCTCACATCTTCTGCATCTTTACAGTCAAACGCTAGAGCGATTTTTCTACCAGCAGAAATAGCTGATTTTGCTAGTGCTAACCCAACGTGTCTAGCCGCACATACAAATATGATTCTATATTGTTCTGCTAAACCGATTGGTGATAATGTCTTTCCTGTTGCTGTAGGCGCAATATATAATACCATTTTCCCATTATTAGGATTACCTCCCTCTCCAGAATGTTTAAATGCAGTAAATAATTTTTTTTGATGATCATATAGTGATATGTCAGAGTATTTGAGTAAATATTCATTCTTTTCAATCATTTCTTGAGATCTAGAAACAATAGTTTTCATATCCATCAAATTATCTAAGTTAGAAATGATTTTATTTACAAAGGTTTTACAATGAGGATTGCAGTGCTTAATTTGAAGTCTATTAAGATTCTTTAATGTATAATAATAGAATACACTTTTTTCTTTTCCTTCAGAATACAATTTTGTAATAACATCAAGTAATAGAAATTCAAATATCATTCCTTTTCCTACATGAGGGAAAGTGTTACTAGAGTTAATATTTTTAATTCTAATCAAATCACCTTTTTTAGGTTTAGAATTTTTTTTTCCAGTTGGAATTGAATAATCAATAGTAATATCATATTTTTTTATAAGGTTTTGGATTTTCTCTTGAAAATATTCCTGAAATAGATATAATTCCATATTATCTGATACATCTATTTTCATATATCCGATTAAAGATGGATTATTATTATATCTAATATTTACATCGTTATAACCATTTTTTATAAGTTTTAAAATTTCTTTCTCGTCGTCAGAGACGGGAACTTCTATTCCTTCCCATTCTGATTTTGTAAGCTTTCGTTGAATTAGATCCATGTTCTTAGTATTGTGTTCTTTTTATTTAATTTAAGTTTATTCATTTCAATTTTTCTAAAACAGTATATAAAGAACATTTTCCATTATTTAGATAAATATCATAAATAATTGAAACTAATAAATTATTACTTTAATCTATAACACAATGGTTACAATAATCGCAGTAGAAGGAAATATCGGATCAGGTAAATCAACTACCGTTGATCTTTTAAAGAAAAAATATACAAATGATACTGTACTAGGTAATAATGTTATATTTTTGCAAGAACCGGTTAAACAATGGGAAACTATTACGGATAACGGTGAAGGTATTTTAGAGAAATTTTATCAAGACCAAGAAAAATGGGCTTTCTCATTTCAAATGATGGCTTATATATCAAGGTTGGATATTTTAAGAACAGCTGTTAAAGAGAATCCTAATAGTGTAATTTTTACAGAGAGATCTTTATTTACAGATAAAAGAGTCTTTGCTCAAATGTTACATGATGATAAAAAAATAAATAGTATAGATTATCAGATATATAACAAATGGTTTGATTGTTTCATTGAAGAAGTACCGATATCAGGTATTGTGTATCTTAAAACAGATCCAGAAGTATGTAATAATCGTGTTCAAAAACGTGCTCGTAAAGGAGAATCTATACCTATAGAATATCTTGCAAAATGTAGTTATTATCATGATAATTGGATATTAAACTCTGATTCACCTCAATTGATTATTGATGGTAATGTTGATACAGATAGTAATCCTGCGATAATTAATACATGGTTGGGTGAGGTAGATGAATTTGCAAAAAAACTGGTTTGGAATAAAATTAGCACTATTAATTATACTGATATGGAGTCATATGTAGATACTTTAAAAGCCTTTAGTTAGTTAAATATAATTTATTTAATTTACTATCAGGTCTATATTTTAAAATATCTAGTTCTCTTTTTGTAGTTTTAAATTCATCATTTCCATAAATGTCTTGTAATAATAACCATTCAAACATACCTCCTGTATAAATATTAATATTTATAAATCCCAAATCATTCAATTGTTTATATTTTTTATATATACTTTCATCATTGCAGTTTTTTCCATAAATAATTATAGTTTTCTTTTGATCGGTTTTTAAATACGAGTTTATTAATGAAATCTCCTCATTTATATTAACAGTATTAACGATTAAACACTCTTGCATAGTTGAAGGTAATGTGTTTATTAAAATACATTCATTATTGTTTGATAGAAAATTTAAATCTTCATAATTTATTTTGTTAATAGAAGAAGCGTTACCCATATTATTAATATGTATAATATTATGTTTAAATAAACATAATGTTTTAAATATTTAGAACTAGATGGAATGATGCGTAATAACCATCAAATATTATATTATATTAAAAAATTGATATATAAATTAAATGTATTATTAACTTATATACAACAATGATTATACCAGTGAAGTGTTTTACATGTGGCAAAGTAATTGGAGACAAGTACAGACATTATTTAGAAAAAGTAAGAGAGAAAAAGCTTGCGGCAGATATGAATGTTGACAAAGTATTATATTTAACAAAAGAGTTCAAAGATAAAACAGCAGAAGGTGAGGTAATGGATGATCTAGGATTAACTGATTTATGTTGTCGTAGACATTTCTTAACTCATGTTGATATAGAATAATTTCTCTGATTAATATATATCATGGTTAAAAGTAGAAGATATAATAAGCGTAGACCAAATAAACGTGGACGCTCTAGAAAAGGAAATGGACAGATGCGTTTACAAGCCGGTGGACAGCCTGCTTTTGTTGGTGCATCATGGAATGGTGCTGATACTAATACTTGGGGAACTACCAATCATTATGCATATAATCCTCAAGGATCAGGATCAGGTGATCCTTTAGATCTAATGTTAAGCACTAGAAATGTTAAACCAGGAATTATGATGGGTGGAAAGAAACGAAGACATAGCAACAAAAAACGAGGGCGTACTAATAAAAAACGCCACAGGAAAAAGTCTACAATGAAGCGTAGACGTAAGAGAAAAACTTATAGAGGTGGTGAACTTATGGATGACTTGAATGGTCCAGGTAATTATCTTCGTAATCAACTTGATAGATCATTAGCTGGGGGTAGAAAAAGACGACGTAAAACTAATAAAAATAAAAAACGTAAACCAAGAAAAAAAACAGGCAAAAGACATAATAAAAAGAGACAAAGAGGAGGTTATAAAGGAGATGCACCATTTCAAAATGCTTTAAATTTAGTTCGGGGAGCAGGTAACAGTTTAGGAAACGTTGTACATGGATTTAGAGGATATCCAGAAGTTGCTAGTCCTTATCCTACGGATCAACCAGGTATGATCCCACCTAAAGTGCCTGTACCTATACCAGCAGATATAGAAACATTATATAAAGATGCACAAACATATGTTGGTAGTATTGGAACTGAATAATTAAATATATTCATTAAATTTTTTCTGATTATAAGATATAATGAATATTCAAAAAACATTAAAAGGTTTATGTAGACCCTCACACATTTATTTTCTAATTTCTATGGTAGCCGTTTTTATAATGGCTATTCAAAATCTAGGTAACACCC
>Ga0206677_10002330_pt1 | contig 16846 bp, 17 predicted proteins | sample M130m12015metaG_FD_155475 | JGI IMG/M metagenome (GOLD analysis project Ga0206677, IMG submission 155475) | Ammonia-oxidizing marine archaeal communities from Monterey Bay, California, United States - M1 30m 12015 | ecosystem: Environmental > Aquatic > Marine > Intertidal zone | place: USA...
CACAAAACCCTGAAATTGTTTATGCTGCCGTGTTGGGAAACATCTATAAACCCACCCAAGATCGGGGAGTCTACAAAAGCATCAATGGAGGAAAAACATGGTCCAAAATACTGTTTACTGATCCACTAGCTGGTGCAGTAGAATTAGTCATGGATCCCAACAATCCACGCAATTTGTATGCCGCCACTTGGCGTTTACAACGTACCCCCTATAGCTTAAGTAGCGGGGGTGAAGGATCTGCCCTGTGGAAAAGTACTGACCGTGGTACAACTTGGAAAGAAATAAGTACACACAAAGGGTTTGCTGAAGGAACCCACGGTATCATTGGAGTAACTGTTTCCCCTCTAGATTCCGAAAGGGTGTGGGCCATCGTAGAAAATAAAGAAAAAGGGGGGGTGTATCGCTCCGACAATGGTGGAGAAAGTTGGAAACAGGTAAATAATAGTCGTGCTTTACGTCAACGCGCTTGGTACTATACCAAGATTTATGCTGACACCCAAGATGTAGATGGTGTATATGTAATGAATGTTTCTTATCATCATTCTACCGATGGTGGAAAAACCTTCAGTTCCCATAGAGCGCCACACGGAGACCATCACGATCTATGGATTGCTCCAGAAGACAATCAACGCATGATTATCGGCGACGATGGAGGTGCTCAAGTTTCCTATGACGGAGGTGAAAGCTGGAGTACCTACCACAATCAGCCAACGGCACAATTTTATCGAGTCACCACTGACAATGCATTCCCTTATCGCATCTATGTTGCACAACAAGACAATTCAACATTACGCGTGAATCACCGTAGTTTTGGTAGAAGCATAGGAGAAGACGATTGGGAAGCTACTGCCGGAGGGGAATCAGCACATATTGCCATTGATCCTACCAACGATGAAATTGTGTATGGCGGAAGCTATGGGGGCTATCTTACGCGTGTCAATCACGACAACGGAAGTGAACGTGCCATAAACGTATGGCCAGACAATCCCATGGGCTACGGAGCAGAGGGAATGAAGTATCGTTTTCAATGGAATTTCCCGATTGTTTTTAGCAAGCACAACCCCAAACGCCTCTACACTTTTTCCAATCAGGTGCATGTAACGGAAAATGAGGGACAAAGTTGGGATATAATTAGTCCCGATTTAACCCGCAATGATCCGAATCGATTAAAAACATCAGGAGGACCCATTACCCAAGACAATACCAGTGTTGAATATTATTGTACGATTTTTGCGGCAAATGAGTCTGCTCTGCAAGAAGGTTTACTCTGGGTAGGAAGCGATGATGGTTTAGTACACCTTTCCAAAGACGGTGGAAAAAACTGGACCAATATTACCCCAAAAGGAATGCCCGAATGGATGATGATCAACAGTATTGAACCTTCTCCTTTTGATGCCGGAACCTGCTACATTGCCGGAACAAGATACAAACTCGGTGACTTTACTCCCTACCTTTACAAGACGACTGATTTTGGTGAAAGCTGGACCCGAATAAACAAAGGCATCCCTGCAGAACATTTTACCAGAGTTGTCAGAGCTGATCCTAGCCGCAAAGGCTTCTTATATGCAGGAACTGAGACAGGCATGTATGTTTCTTTCAACGATGGAGATTCTTGGGAAGCTTTTCAACAAAATTTACCCATCGTTCCCATCACCGATTTGGCAATAAAGGACAACAGTCTTATTGTGGCAACCCAAGGTAGAAGCCTCTGGATACTTGACGATTTAACCGTTTTGCATCAACTAGAAAGCGACACTAGCAAGCCTGTGCTTTATGCACCTAAACCCACCTATAGGGTTCAAGGTAGCGGTGGAAGAAGCTCACTAACCGAGGGGACCAATCTACCCAATGGAGTCATTACACATTTTTATATTCCAGAAACTGGCGCAAAAAATGATTCTGTGTCGTTGAGTTTTTACGAAGAAGATGGAAGCTTAATCAAGCGTTTTAGTTCCAATGACAAAAAAAATAAATTAAGCCTTAAAAAAGGTGGAAATCAATTTGTCTGGAACATGCGTTATGACGGAGCTGAACGATTGAAAGGAATGATTTTATGGGGGGCTTCTCTCAGAGGTGCAAAGGCGGTGCCAGGTAAATATACGGTTACCTTATCTTACAATGGAAAGGATGAGTCAAAAACGTTTGAAATCCTCCCTAGTCCATTGGCCGAAACGAGTGTAGCACAAATGCAAGAACAGTTTGAATTTATCAATGGAATTAATGAAACCATAGATAAAGCCCACAAAGCCATCAAAAAAATTAGAGGGGTCAATCAGAAATTAACCGAATTCCAAACCAATTTTAAGGAGAACGAAGCTGCAAAAGAGCTGCGGGCAAGCGCAAAAGAATTGACAAAGAAATTAAGTGATGTCGAAAAAACGTTATATCAAACACAAAACAGGAGCAATCAAGATCCACTAAATTTCCCCATTCGATTGACCAATAAACTAGGTCACATTAACAACCTAGTCATGCGAAATGATTTTCCTCCTACAGCGCAAGACATGGCTGTTCGCGATGAATTGACCCAAGCCATTGATGAACAATTGACCATTTACACTACTATGATGAAAAAGGATATTCCTGCCTTCAATGCAGCTTTTAAAGAATTATCCTTGGACTATTTGATTGAATAAAAAAGCTTGACCTTTTAGCACTCCCTGTTCCTGCAGGGGGTGCTGTTGGTTAGTTTTTCACTTCAACTAGAATTTCATTTCTTCGATTATAGAATTTATAGGGTGCGTCATAGGACAAAATAACTGGAGACCCCAGGATTTCTTTGTCTGCTTGCTTGAGGGCTTTTAACAATGCCTCTTGATGAACTCTTTCTTTAGTTTCATTCGAATAGCCACCGTATCGGATGGCAGCAAAATAGCCTGCTTTCGCTTGATAAACTGCAACATCTTTTCCTTTGGGGGTGGGTGCAACTGAGTCGTATTTTGCAGGAAGCACAAACTCCATTACTTCTGAAGGGCCGTTTTTATCCATATAAACGGGGGTGGTCATGGCAATTTTTTCTCCAGCAGCATTGTTTCCAGAGATATAACGAAACAAGGCATTGAAATTATTATTTGTCCGTTGGGGACTTTCAACCCTTACTTTCATGGCTGTGGGATAATAACGGATTTCAATTAAATTAATTGATTCTATGACCTCATAAGCTTGGGTTTCATACGATTGCATGAGTACAAAATATAATGATAATAATACGATTTGCATTTTCTTGTACAAGATAAGCCTTTCTGAAGTATCTTATCCAAATGGAAAATTAACGCCGCTTGTTACGCAAACGTTCTTTCTCCTTTTCAACAGAAAAAAGGCTAAATGATTTGATTTGCAGAAAGTGAGACAACAATCCTATGCCCCATCCAAAAAGGGCAAAATAGGCCGACATTAGTGAGAACATACATTAATAAATGACGATAGAAGCCTACATTTGCTTTAGCACGTTCGGTTAATTCTTGTTCATTCATGGGAAAGATATTAGGGGTTAACTAGAATATTCTTGGAAAAAAAACAGGGGTTTTCTTCTTGTAGGTTAGATAGTCTTTATTGTCTCCCCATTTCTCATCAGATCGTTCTTCAAGTAAATTTACTCCACTAACTTTATTGAGCAATAGGTAAACAAAAAGAGGCGTAATGAGTGCAGCCCATTGCAAACCCTCATAAACAGGAACAGCGATGATGGTTATACCTGTCCAGAGAACGAACTCCCCTACATAATTTGGATGACGCGATTGTTTCCAAACGCCAACATTAATGAACTTTCCTGCATTCTTAGGGTCATTGTTAAAGGCCGTTTTTTGGTGATCCGCTAGTACTTGATAGGCCCAACCGATTGCCCAAATGAGTGTGCCGATACCTAAAAAAAGAAACTCCGCATTCGAAGGAGATGACAGTGCGATTAGGGCGGGATATGTACACATAAAAACCCATAAACCCTGAAGCACCCAGGTCAATAAAAAACGGGTGAACGATGTTTTTAATCGATCGAAACGCCCATCTTTCCCAACACGTTTCACACGAGTAAACAAAAAACTACTCAGTCGAATGGCCCAAATTGTAATAAGACCAGTAAGCACAAGCGACCTCAAATCCCAATCACCAAATAATTCTTGATGTCGATAAACCATATACGCCATGGTAGACAAATAGGTAATTCCCCCTGTTAAGTCATAAAAATGTTCTGTTTGAGCAATGTATGATGGGAGAAATACCACCAATTGGAGGAGGAAGATTAGCGATGCCGCTTCAAACAACAATGTATTGGATTGACTCGGAGTTCCCGCAAATGCCAAAGCGCTAACCAGAGCAAAAATTAAAAGGATAATGAAATAGCGTAATACAATGTTCTTCATCTTTATGTATTTTTGAATAAGGTAAGAAAAATTTAATGCTTCATGATTCGTAAAGCTCTTCAAGAAGATATCCCAAGACTTAAAAAAATAACCGAGGCTTGTGCAAAACACATGATCGCTCAGGGGATTTTTCAGTGGAATGAACATTACCCATCGCTGGCTGTTTTTCGGAACGATATCGCGCAGGGAAACATGTATGTTTATGAGCTAAACAAAACAATTGTAGGCTGTGTGATGCTCTCCTTTGAAAAAGATGCTTTTTACGATTCCATTGCATGGCTAACCCCAGAAAAAAAACACCTTTATGTTCATCGACTCGCAGTTCATCCCGACTTTCAAGGCAAAGGAATTGCGCAAAAAATAATGGACTACGGAGAAGCCTATGCCCTTCAAAACAATTGTTTATCTGTACGCTTAGATACCTTTAGTAAAAATCCACGCAACAATTCTTTTTATCAAACTAGAAAGTACCAAAGGGTTGGAGAAGTGTTTTTTACGCTGAAAAGTCCTCACCCATTTTATTGCTATGAAAAGGTTTTTAATCCTTTGCCCTAAGTTATTAATTACTAGTATCTAACTTCAAAAATAATACTACTTTTCAACGGGGTTATTTAACCGCAATTCAATTTGTTGTCCATTAGAAAATTTGTAGCTTCATAAAAAATTCTCGACTACGCATTATATTGAAATTCTATGGAAATGAAAACTGCCTATTCAAAACTTCTTGAACCTTTAAACTTAGGGTTTACTACCCTAAAAAATCGTGTCCTTATGGGATCAATGCACACCATGTTAGAAGACATTGATGGCGGGATCCCGCGTTTAGCTGCTTTTTATGCCGAACGCGCAAAAGGACAAGTTGGTTTAATCGTGACGGGTGGTGTAGCGCCAAGTAAGCAGGGCTTGGCTATTCCTGTAGGTCATCCTCTGGACAATGAAACAGAAGCAGAAAAACACAAAGAAGTAACCAAGGCAGTACACGATGAAGGTGGGAAGATTTGTATGCAAATTTTACACGTTGGCCGATATGGCTACACCCCTGAAAATGTTTCTGCTTCCAATACCAAAGCTCCCATTAGTCCCTTCCCAGCACGCGAATTGACTGGAGAAGAAGTAGAGCAAACCATACAAGACTATGTGCATTGTGCAAAAATGGCGCAATACGCCAATTATGACGGCGTAGAAGTGATGGGGTCAGAAGGTTATTTGATCAATCAATTTATCGCCAAGAAAACCAATTTACGCACTGACGAATGGGGAGGTGCTTATGAAAATAGAATAAAATTCCCACTCGAAATTGTTCGCCGTACTCGGGAAGCGGTAGGTGAAAATTTTATCATAATCTACCGCCTTTCGATGTTAGATTTGGTCGAAGGAGGAAGTACTTGGGAAGAGGTGGTTCATTTGGCTAAAGCTATAGAAGCAGCAGGTGCAACCATTATTAACACCGGAATTGGTTGGCACGAATCGCGTGTTCCTACCATCGGTACTGTAGTTCCCAAAGCAGGTTTTGCTTGGGTGACCAAAAAAATGATGGGAGAAGTAACCATTCCCTTAATCACCACCAATAGAATTAATATGCCTGACGTGGCAGAACAAGTCCTTCAAGATGGCTGTGCTGATATGGTATCCATGGCTAGGCCTTTTTTGGCTGACCCCGAATTGGTGCTCAAGTCCATCGAAGGAAGACCCGAAGAGATCAACACTTGTATTGCCTGTAATCAAGCTTGTCTTGACCACACATTTACCATGCAAGTTTCCTCTTGTATAGTCAACCCTCGTGCTTGTCATGAAACCATTTTAGTGCATAATCCAACTCAACACAAAAAGAAAATTGCGGTCGTTGGCGCTGGTCCTGCCGGACTAGAAGCGGCGACTGTTGCTGCCAAAAGAGGCCACAGCGTGGTCTTGTTTGAAGAAAAAGACGAGATCGGTGGCCAGTTCAATATGGCCAAGGTCATTCCTGGCAAAGAAGAATACGGTCAAACCATACGTTATTATGACAGCATGTTAAAGAAATACGGCGTAGAGCTTCGCTTGTCTACTCGTGCAGAAGAGACAGGGCTAATAAACGAAGGGTTTGATGAAATTATATTGGCCACCGGAGTTACACCGCGAACGGTTCAAATCGATGGTATTGATCACCCAAAGGTGATGAATTATGTCGATGTGTTGTATAAGAACAAAGCCGTTGGAGACAAAGTAGCTATTATTGGTTCTGGAGGAATTGGCTTTGACATGGCTGAATATTTAGCACACGACATGGCGCATGAGTCTGTTAGCCTGAACACTGAAAACTACATGAAAGAATGGGGAGTTGATATGACCTATGCCAAAGGAGGCTCTCTCGCAGAATCTCCCCTACCATTGGCTTCTCCTAGAGAAATCTACCTCTTGAAGCGGTCTAAAGGAAAGCACGGGAAGAATCTTGGGAAAACTACTGGTTGGATTCACCGCTCTAGCTTAGCCATGAAAGATGTAAAAATGCTTTCGGATGTGAGCTACACCAAAGTGAATGATCGTGGACTACACATTACAAAAGGGGAAACACAAGAAATATTGGACGTGGATCATGTCGTTGTTTGTGCAGGGCAAGAGTCACTTAAAGAATTGGAAGCAGGCTTAATTGCTGCGAACCAAAAAGTTCATTTGATTGGTGGGGCAAATATTGCAGCACAATTAGATGCAAAAATGGCCATCAAAGAAGCCAGTGAATTAGCAGCGAAACTATAAATTGTCTTTTAATTTTAAAAAAAAGCAATGCATCTATATGATATCCCCTCAAAAGAGTTTATGCCAGGTCTGCATGGAAAAATTGTCCACGAAGAGCAGCTCAGTTGGGCTTTTTGGACGGTTCAAAAAGGAGCAATTGTCCCAGAACATCAGCATCATAATGAACAAATGATGCATGTGGTAGAAGGCGAGTTTGAATTTACACTAAATGGCCGAACCAAAGTATATAACGATGGAGCAATTGTGCATATCCCTTCCAATATTCCTCATGCAGGAAAAGCCTTAACACAATGTCATTTGATGGATGTTTTTAGTCCAACACGCAACGAACATAAAGTATAGTATGGAAATATTACTCACAGGTAAAAACGCTCTTGTTGGCGGAAGCAGCAAAGGAATTGGTCGAGCAATCGCAGAACGTCTTGCAGCCTCGGGAGCAAGTGTAACATTAATGGCTAGAAGTGAAGATCTTATGGCTCGAATTGTGGAGTCACTTCCTACAGATAAAGGGCAATCGCATGGTTATTTGGTCGTGAATTTTTCTGATTTTCCTGCCTTTAAAACACAGATGGATACATTCTTTAGTGAAAACACAGTCGATATACTCATCAATAACACCCAGGGTCCTGCAGCTGGGAGTGCCCTTGAAAAAGATATTGAGGAATGTCAAACGGCCTTTGATTTATTGTTTAAATGTGCAGTGTACACAACGAACTTAGCCTTGTCTTCCATGCAGAAAAACAACTGGGGGAGAATCGTCAATGTGGCTTCGATTACCGTTCGTGAACCCTTAAATTATTTAGCACTATCCAATAGCCTTCGATCGGCATTGGTCAGTTGGGGGAAAAGCTTAGCCATCGATATAGCCAAAAACAACATTACCCTCAATTCGATCTTGACTGGCTATTTCGATACAGAGCGTTTAACGCAACTCTACACGCAAAAAGCTAAAAAAATGAATGTAACGGCTGAGAGTGTTAGAGGTGAAATGGAGGCACAGGTACCCATGCAACGTATTGGTGACCCAGAGGAATACGCCAACCTCGTTTGTTTTTTAGCCTCTAACCAAGCAAGTTATGTTACAGGTACCAGTATTCCAATCGATGGAGGCTTATTAAAGTCCTTTTAACCCAGAACGAAAATGAAAGCGACAGAACAGATCATCGCTCAAGTAGGTCATTTACTAAGTGTACATTTAGAAAAAAGTAAAACCAAAGCTACTCCTGCATTGGATCAACGCCCAGCAGAAGAAATAGCTGAAGCCCTACAATTAAAGAAATACTTTGAGAACGGCTTTGAATCAGCAGACGAAATCAATTCTTTTGTTTCTACCTATTTATCCCATACCAACCACTTGCAACACCCCCATTATATGGGACATCAAGTAGCTGTTCCGCAAGATTTATCGGGGATACCTGAACTCATACACGGGAGTATCAATAACCCAAGTTCTTTGTACGAAATGGGGCCAGCCGGAGCTACTTGTGAAGGATTTATGATCAATTGGATGCTGGATAAAGTTGGATGGTTTGAAGGAAATGATTATTACGACTTTCATTTTTCACCCGCAAAAGCAAGTGGAGTACTAACCCACGGGGGCTCACTGGCGAATTTAACGGCTTTAGCCGCCGCTCGTGCGCGCATTGCACCTGACGCTTGGACGCAGGGAAACCCGAAAGACTTAGTGGTCATTGGAGCAGCTTCAGCCCATTATTCCATTGCCCGTGCGCTCTCCATTCTTGGGTTAGGAAAAAAGGCTTTTTATCCTGTTGCTGTTGATGAAAACGAAGTACTGCAAATGGACAGCCTCAGTCAAGTATACCAAAAAGCTCTATCCGATGGAAAAAGAGTAATGTGTGTGGTGGCCAATGCCTGTGCTACCTCAACGGGACTTTTTGACCCGCTCGATGCAATGGGAGATTTTTGTACACAACACAAGCTGTGGTTTCATGTAGATGGGGCGCACGGTGCCGCAGCCCTTGCCGGGAAAGAAAGTCGTCTGTACGTCAAAGGAATAGAAAAAGCAACCTCCATTATATGGGATGCACATAAAATGATGCGTGTGCCTGCACTCTGCACAGCTGTACTGTTCAGGGATTTTCGCGATCAAGCAGCGGCTTTTCAGCAAAAGGGTTCCTATGTTTTTCACGATACAGAAGTGGTGGGAATGGACTCCATGCCCTACACGATTGAATGTACTAAATCGGCTTTAGGCATGAAACTCTTTTGGACATTTGCCCTTGAAGGAGAGGCAGCCATTGCTAACTACATTGACCAAACATTTGCCTTAGCCAAAGATTTTTATGCGCTTTTGCAGCCAGAAGATGGCTTTGTCACGCCTTATTTTCCGCAAAGCAACATTTTGTGCTTTCGCTATGAAAAATATGATTCTTCAGATGACTTTCAAAAGAAACTTCGGTACGCAATCATCAATCAACACCGCTTTTATATCACCTCTTGTGAAATGAACGGAAAACGTTATTTACGCGTTGTATTGATCAATCCATCGACTAAGCTTCATGACTTAAAGGCTTTAATCAATGAGGTCAAACAAACGGCTGAAGGATTATTTGAAGTAAACTAAAAAAACCCCCCCATATTATTTTCATACAGGAGGGTTTTAACAAAAAAAAACAAGGTTTAGTTCATACTCGCCGGGGAGCTCAATTCGGGCAAGAAGTTCATGTGAACAATCCGACGGCCCCACAAAATTTCGAGGGATTCCTCTAATCGGGCATTGTCTTGTTCATAGGCTTCTTCTCCAAACATTTCGTTGTACTTTTCTACTAACTTTGGGAATTCAACAGTGTTTTTAGTGAACTGGTCCCCAAAGTTTTTATGGGAAAACACAACCATAACAACATTTCCGTTACAACCAGATCCACAGCTCCATACATCCATTGTAAACGGAAGCTCACTAGCCTTCATTGCTTCAGCAACACGCGATCTAAATCGCCAAAAATCTTTTCCACCATTCGCTTTAACGGTATAAAAAATAGCGCGCTTCAATGGCGTATATTCTTGGTTTTTAGGCTCATATGAACTGTCATTATTGCGCCACCAGTGTTGAGTGTTTGCTGTTGTGTGCATTTTTCCAACGGTTGATTGCCAATAGTCATTTCCTACCCTATCAACCTTATCAAAATCGGACATTTCATCTTCAACTTGAACTCGCCATAATTTACCCGAATCCGGACCAGTCACAATACCAAAGGTGTAGTAGGCTGGCTGACCGCTTTTAGAATTAAATTTTTTTGTTTTCTCGGCAGCAAGCTTCATGAACTGTTTTTCCTTGCCCTCTTTAACGGTCAATATTCGGCTCATCGCAACTTGTGCGCTTAGGCTTGAAACAAAGAAACTAACCGTTAGAAATAATAGTAATTTTTTCATTTTTTATAATATTTATTATTTGTCTTTTCCTGCTAGATTAAAAACGCCGTTTTCTAAGTGACCTACATGTACATAGATTTGATCTTCATGAGAACCTGAAACTGCATCCCAAAATTTCTTAGCATCTTCTGGATTGTCTGAGGATTGTGTACTGATTGTTTCAGCAAATTCTTTGATGTTTTTAAAGCCACCGAAAAACTGTACATCTGCACCTGATCCTTTAAAGTGGGTTGTAAAACCTCCGCCTAACTGAAGACCATTTTCAACATGTGGACGTGTTTGCCAGTTGGTGTATGCATTTGCCATTTCACGCATATTACCCGTTGTGTTATAACTTCCTACAACAAAAACAAATGGAATGTCCCAATCTACATTTTCTTTAGAGACAAAGTCAGTCATTGGATTATAAACACGCATTTCATCCCAATGTCCATCAAAGAATGTCCACCATTCCTGGAAAACAGATCTAAAAGCTTCTTTTTCCTTTTCAGATTTATCTTTCATGTTATTGCCTATCGCTGCTCTAAAGTCATCCTTTAATGCATCTTCAGAAGTAGCATAAACATCCATGATCATAACCGAGGCACCTGAACCATACCAATGACGGTAAACCCATGAATCCTGAATTGTTCGATCATCTCCCATGGCCATGTCGGAAACTTCCTTGTGAAGTTTAACGAAAGTCCCAATTTTTGATGGATGAATGTCTAAATAGGTTATTTCAACTGCTGAAGGTTGATTGGATTGTGCGCTTAAGGAGCCAAAGCATAGCAATAATGTTAAAAATAAGTTTAAATGTTTCATGTCGTAAATAATTTAGTTTGTTCAATATAACGATTATATCTTAAATTGCAATAATAGATTAAATAAAATCTAAATTTATATGTACATTAGCGATCATTTTAATTTTATCATGCAAGAAAAAATAGAATACGGTAAAAAAGCATGCGCATGCGCTGTCTCATTAGATCTTCTCGGAGATCGGTGGACACTAATCCTTATCCGTGACCTCTTCAATGGAAAAAATAAATTTTCACAGTTTTTAAATGAGTCTTCTGAGGGGATTGCAAGTAATACGTTGGTAGATCGTTTAAAGAAGTTAACGGCAAACGGAATTATTAATTTCAGACGCAAAGAAAGCGATAAGAAAATAAAAGAGTACTATCTCACCGACAAGGGCATCGATTTGTATCCTTTGATTTATGAACTGAAAAAATGGTCCATTAAACACGTTGACTTTGAATTCAGGCCAGTGACTGAAGAATTTTTTCATTTAACAAAACAATTATCTCCAAGCCAGATAATTGATGATTACCAAACGAACTACAAAAAAATAAGACTGGAGCAGTTTGGATTTTAACACCATCTTACGCAACTGCTTTGGGCGTTAGATAAAAGCGTATAAATAAAAGAATCCTTCATTAGTAGATACCACTACTAATGAAGGATTCCTAGATTTTAGTCTAATCTTGAGTGATTAAGGTGTAGGTAACAGGGCTTCTACAAGACGTAGCTTTTCGGATTGTCTTCCCCACATTTCGAGTGAATTGTTGAATTGCGCTAAGTCTGCTTCCCAAGTATTCCAACCAAACATTTCGTTATAGACATCTTCCCAACTAAGGTCATCTTCTTTTGGGGCTTGTTCATGTTTATTGAACCCAACATAACGCACATACATATTTCTATTTCCTCCACTCTGTAAACGTAAAGTAATACTTGAAACGTCTGGACTACGATCACCTTGTACTTTACCCAAACGTTGAATAAATCGACCAAAATGTCCATTGTGTCCTGGCTTAACGACGTAGATTGTTTTCATTAAGTGTTTGGATGGACTGGCTCCTTCTTTGATGTTTACGTCTGCAAAGGCCATTCGCTCCCATATTTGTTGTCCACCAACTGGAGTGCAATACTTTCCAACATTGGCTTTCCAGTAATCCAATTCAACTGATTTATCTTTGTCATAACTTGCCGGTGTTTGATAAGGCATAATCCTCTCATAGGTTCCAGCATTGTCTCCTGTGGAAACCTTGTACGTTACAATTAGGTTCTCTGGAGAAGCGTTAAATTTTTTGGTTTTCGCCGCTGCTGCTGCTTCAAACTTCTGGGTCATTCCTTTATTGGGCTTGTACTGCCAAGTATTCCAATATTCGCGATTCGAATTTCGTTGCGCAAAAAGGCTCAGCGTAAACACTAAGAACAATGTTAATAAAGATGCTTTTTTCATAAAATATTTAGTTTGTTGATTCTCAAATATAGCAATTTATATCTATAATTGCAATATTAAATTAAATGCATGTTAGGAGATTGTTTTTAATTGAAAAGGGTTAAGCCGTTAGGCCTCCGTCAACAGGAAATGCAACTCCAGTAACAAAAGAAGCCTTATCAGAAGCAAGCCACAGCATGGCGTCGACTTGTTCTTGCACCTCAGCAAAACGCTTCATGGGAACATTTGCCTTTAACTTTTCTGGGATTCCTGGCGCAACTTTTTCGATCAGATCAGGATTGAATAAGGGGGTAACCGTAAATACTGGACAAATAGCATTTACACGAATATTTAGCTTTCCGTATTCCATAGCGGTGGTTTTGGTCATCCCTACGACAGCATGTTTACTCGCTGTGTAAGCAATTGAATTGGGAAGACCTTTTAGTCCAGCAATAGATGCCGTATTGATAATAACTCCTTTGCCTTGTTTCACCATTTGAGGTAGTTGCGCCTTCATTCCATAAAACACACCCGCCGTATTAACTTGCATAACTTTTTCGAAATCATTAATGGGATAGTCAGCAGTTTTTGCACTTGCACCTGGAATTCCTGCATTGTTGATAGCAATGTCAATCTGTCCGTAACAATTCACCGTTTGTTGCACAAGTTGTTCTACCTCTGCAAAAACGGACACGTCGGCTGTGCAAAAAAAGACCATTGCTCCTAACTTTTTCAGTTCAGCTTCAGTTGCTTTCCCTGCTGCTTCATTTCGGTCAGAAATCAGTAATTTTGCCCCCTCTTTGGCAAAGGCTATAGCAGCAGCTTTTCCAATTCCAGAAGCTGCACCAGTTATTAATACGACTTTTCCCTTAAATTCCATAGACTGTAAATAGATTCAATCAATATACGTAAAAGGTTTTTGCTTTCAAGAAAGCATTCGTAAGTTTGACGATAGCAAAACCCAATCTTATGCGTTATTTATTTCTTTTATTACCTTTATTAATCTTTGGACAAACAAAGGAAAGTCAGGCCAACGCAATTGAAGAAGCCAACTTAATTTTTGAGCGCGACCTGATAAAGGCCTTTATCAACCCCAAGCAGTTGGATCAGAAAAACACCGCTATTTGTCAACAGTATATACAAGATATAATCAGTCGTTATAAGGAACCAATTGTTAGTGTACGTTTTGAGCGAGCCTTTAAAAACTCTGAAGCGACCTATGTGTTCACCCCCATCTTTGTATTAGAGAATAACAAAGAGGTTCGGGCAGCAAGTTTTCGGATCATGCAATGATAGGTTAAAAGATTAAAGCGGACTCCCTTTCAAAACAACCGAATAATTTCCAGCGACTTCTATTCCGGCAGAAGTACCGTTATCATCAAGCAGCACTTTCTTTCTTTTTTTATCGATCAACAAAACTTGAATTTCACTCTTCATGCTTTCGTCAATTCGAGCATCCATAAACCCTGCGATGGGAGCCGCTAAGCTGGTTGCCTCTTCCCTTTTCGCTTTTATTTCTAGTCGATGACTTCTATTTTCCATGTGAAGCAAAACAGCTTCTTGGGTCACCTGACAAAGCAGTAATTGTGTCCCATTATAGGTGGTAAACTCGATGAGTTGATCTTCAATCAAAACCCCTGCTATGTGTCCAATGAAGGAAGTACCCATCCAAGGAATTTTTGCAATTGAGGCTTTTATTGAAATTCCTTTTTGTGAAAAGTGATTGCTTTGCATCCAAATATAGCCTTCAGGAAAAGAATGTCCCCAATCTTTTTCCATATAGCCTCTCCCATTCTCAAACGAAAGGGTTTCTCCTCTAAATACAACACTCCCAGACAATGCATGATCCATACTTAGTATTCCATGATAGCACTCCATAAAAGGCACAAAAGAAAAAGGGCCCATAATTCCTGGCGACAACAAGCTTGTTGACCAAGGATGTAAATTACTAAATTGTATTTCGCCTTTTAAATCAGGTAAATTTAAACTGATTTTGTTTGAGCTAAAGCGATTACTTTCTAGCTTAAGGTCGTGTTTTTTGGGGTGGGCTTGAAAAACTTCAGCATCAAAACGATGATAATAGGCTTCTTTCTTTTTCCCATCCAACACCTGAATAAAGGCTTGTTTGTTACCCTTCTCATCCATTGCAATTCCTGGAATAATGGCAAGGGCATGTGTTTCATTTTCACTCACCAGTTTATAGTACCAACCCTCAAAAAAACGTTTGGTTTTGCCCCACCCGTGGTAACATTCTGGATGCCAAAGGGCATGGATTTTTTCACTTAACATAAATCAAATGTAGGGGAAAGTTATTGGATGGTAGAATTTCCTTACCTTGATTCTATGAATATAAAACATAACGTCATTGGGTTACTGAGTTGCTTAGGTATTTATGGGCTGTTTTACCTACTGTATAAATTAGGAATTGAAACTGTACTTATTGGCGTTTTCCGAGAGCTTTTAATCATCCCATCTTTTTTTGGTGCAATTTTCTTTGCTTTTGCCCTAGCATATGCTTTGATTAAGCGAAAGACCAGGTCAAAAAACTAACCAGTCGTTCCCATAAAAATGAACTATCTTTACCTTTATGGGATTAACAAACAATGACATCTTTAAAAAACTTCGTGTAGCGCACAAACTGCGAGACGAAGACATCGTTGCCATCTGCAAACTCGTGGACTTTAATGTAAGTAAATCCGAACTAGGTGCTTTTTTCAGAAACGAAAAACACGAAAAATATATGGAATGTGGGGATCAAATTTTACGTAATTTCTTGAATGGTCTCATCATTCATTTGCGCGGACCCATGCAGAAAAAGGACAGCCCAAAAGGGCAATCATCTCAAAAATGAACAAAAAACAAGTTACGCTGTTCGGAAGTAGCGGTCTAATTGGCGGTTTTTTATTAAATGAACTCTTGGCCGATGCTTCATTGGAGAAAATTGTTGTTGTTAGCCGAAGAGCGCTAGTACTTTCACATCCCAAGCTTGAAGTTCGTCGAATAAACTTTTCCTCTCAGAAGGAAGTAGAAGTAGTGGTCGAAAACAGTAGTGTCGTTTTTTCTTGTATTGGCACCACACAAGCTCGAGTCAAAGGAGACAAAGATGCCTATCGTAAAGTTGATTACGACATTACCCTTTCCATTGCAAAGGGTTGTAAAACGAAAAACGTGTCCTCCTTTTTATATGTTTCTTCCGCTGGAGCCAAGCGTAGTAGTGCTGGCTTTTACTTGAAGCTTAAGGGTGAGATCGATGATGCAGTGACCGCGCTAAATTTACCCTCCACCACTATCCTTAGGCCTTCTTTACTCCTAGGAAAACGAAATGAATTCCGTTTTGGAGAAAAGATCGCACAACTAGTTATGCCGCTGTTTGCATTTCTACTTCCCAAAAAACTACGCCCCATTAGCGGAGAAAAAGTGGCAAAAGCGATGATTGATTGTGCGCAAAAAAGACAAGAAGGAACCCGGATCCTAGAAAACAACGATTTACTCTAGTCAAAGGGTACCCCCCAGCTATTCCTCAGTTACACTGAAATCGGCAAACAAAACGGCTTCATCCCGTAAATCTTCTGCATACTCTAAGCTGCGGTAAACCCCCCATTTTGGACGTGCAAAGCTCGCTTCAGGACGCCAATTTACTATCGATGGATTAGCGTAACTCAAAAGAACTTCCTGCGTAAGGGCATTTCTAAGCTCAAGGTTATAGGTTCCATTGACACCATAGAGAATGGTTTCGGTTGCTTCAACCCATTGGCCGATGAATGGGGCTAAATCCGTTCGGGTTAAGGTGACTTGATTCTCGGTTTCTGCATAGCGCAATTCGAGTTGATCGGGGCTTCCTTTTCGTGTTGTGAAGGTATACATAGGCATACTATCGTAATCTCCACCTACTGATTTAATTTGATGTATATGGGTGAATTTAGGGGAAGATTGAAACCCAGCTGGGAGCTTAAACTTCCAGCGATAAGTAACTTGTTCTCCTTGTCTTCCCAATAAGTTCTCCGGAGATTTATCGTAGGATTTAATTTCATTACGCTGTCGGTCAAAATTAATACAACGGTCGTTGTCTGGCGTTGGATGCATATAAAATCGAAAGACATGTTTTGCTAAGTTTTCATCATATAGTTCGTCTATATGATCACCAAAGGCTGCATGATTA
>Ga0206677_10002335_pt1 | contig 16827 bp, 10 predicted proteins | sample M130m12015metaG_FD_155475 | JGI IMG/M metagenome (GOLD analysis project Ga0206677, IMG submission 155475) | Ammonia-oxidizing marine archaeal communities from Monterey Bay, California, United States - M1 30m 12015 | ecosystem: Environmental > Aquatic > Marine > Intertidal zone | place: USA...
AGATTATTGTAGATGCAGATTTAATTGTTGACAGTAATAAAACGGTCGCACAAATCAAAAATAACAGTTCAACTTCCGCTGATTCCGTTACTATTACAGCAAGCAATGATGTTATACTTACTATTACAGGCGCTGGGGTAACTCAACCTATTCAAAACAATAAAAATGCTGGGAGCTTTGTTTTTAATCTTCCAGTTGTTTTTGATTCGTCAGGAGATACAGAAACTTTAAGATTTAATAGCGGAGGCGACCAAAGCGTTACCTTTTCAAGTTCTTTAACTTTAAATGATCCGCTTACTGTTTCAGGGGTCAATAAAAATCATGATTTAAATTTAAATGGATCTCTTTTAGGTTCTGGTAATTTAATTTTTGCTTCAAAAACACAAGCTAATTTTGGAACAGCCTTTGACGGATCTTCATATGCTGGAACTCTGACGTCTGCCGGTGGTGGAGGAACAACAAACAACCAGGTTACTATTATTTCAAATGTAGCTGACGAAGGAACATTCTTAAAATCAGGTGGATTATTAAACGTTACAAAAGATGGAGCTAAAATTACAGTAAATGGAGCTAATACGTTTAAAGGAAATATTTCAGTTGCTGATTACAATCCAAGTTTAACTATTAATAAGAATCAATCATCTGCCGGTACTATTGCAATGGGAAGTGGAACTTTAACTTTAACTGTAGCAGCTTCTTTGACTTCACTTGCTTTTGCTGATAACTCATCTTCAGATTGGGGTACTGGATCTCTTGTTATTACAGGTGCTGGAAACAATGAAATTTCTTTTGGAACTGATGCCAGTGGTTTAACTGAAAATCAATTAGCCCTTGTATTGCTTAATGGATCTACTCCGGTTATTAACTCTTCAGGTCAACTTTCAACTGCCTCTGTTTTAATTTCTACTTTTAATAATACTGGTGGAGATAATCTTTGGTCTAATGCTGCTAACTGGTCAGCAGGAATCCCTACTGATAATACTGCTAAAATTACTATTAATGCAGATCTTATTGTTGACAGTAACAAAACGGTTGCACAAATTAAAATTGCTGGCTCAGGTTCGGCCGATTCGGTAACTATTACAGCAACTAATAATGCAACTCTTACTATTACAGGTGTTGGCGTGACTCAACCTATTCAAAATAATAAGAAGTCATCAAGTTTTATTTTTAATCTTCCAGTTGTTTTTGATTCATCTGAGGATGCTACTGAGACTTTAAGACTTAACAGTGGAGGAGATGAAACATCTGGTTTTGCTAATATCACATTTTCAAGTTCTTTAACTTTAAATGATCCGCTTACTGTTTCAGGGGTCAATAAAAATCATGATTTAAATTTAAATGGATCTCTTTTAGGTTCTGGTAATTTAATTTTTGCTACAAAAACCCAGGCTAACTTTGGAACCGATTATGATGGGTCTTCATATGCTGGAATTCTTACTGCTGCTGGTGGTGGAGGAACTACGAATAATGAGGTTACTATTATTTCAAATGTAGGTGACGAAGGAACCTTCTTAAAATCGGGTGGTTTATTAAATATTATTAATGAAGGTGTTAGTATCACTGTTAACGGAGCTAATACATTAAAAGGAGATGTTACATTAGGTGATAATGATCCATCTTTGACCATTAATAAAAATCAATCAGCTGCCGGTACTATTGCAATGGGAAGTGGAACTTTAACTTTAACGGTTCCAGAATCATTAACTACACTTGCTTTTGCTGATAACTCATCTTCAGATTGGGGTACTGGATCTCTTGTTATTACAGGTGCTGGAAACAATGAAATTTCTTTTGGAACTGATGCCAGTGGTTTAACTGAAAATCAATTAGCCCTTGTATTGCTTAATGGATCTACTCCGGTTATTAACTCTTCAGGTCAACTTTCAATACCCTTATTTTTCAATTTACCCTCAAACAACAACAAAGTTTGGGTAACAAGCGCGAGTTGTATTGGTAACACTGATGGGTCTATAGGACTTAGTATTGAAGATGATAGTTATAATTACACTGTTACAGTTACAGGTCAAGACGATCCTATTTCGTTAGGCGCAGAGACTAAAACAGCTTCAGTCACTGGCCTTGGGACAGGTACTTACACGGTTTGTTTTAAAGTTGACGGACAAGATGCCTACGAGCAGTGCTTTGAAGTTAATATCGCAGAGCCAAAAGCCTTATCTGCCTTTATTGATGTGGATAATGATAACAGAACTACTAGCATACAGCTAAGCGGATCATCTTCCTACAATGTAGAAGTTAACGGTCAGCGTTATGATGTTAAAGGAGACAGGTTTACAACCAACCTTCCGTCGGGTCTTAGTATAATTAAGATCAGCACAGACTTAGACTGTCAAGGTATAATAGAAAGAGAGATCTTTATCTCAGAAGATATATTGTATTATCCAAACCCAACACCTGGAGATGTTAATGTGTATGTAAATGGAGAAGACAGTAAAGTAACAATGAGCGTGTTTAGCTCAAAAGGAGATCTAATCTTTACAAGAGAACAAGAGATACAGACGAGTAGAAAAACAGATTTAGATCTGGGTGGTGTTCCAGCAGGTACTTACTTAGTAACCTTGGACGGACCTACAGTTAGAAAAACATTTAAAATAGTAAAACGATGAGAAACGAGATATTAAAATACTTTAGTTTTATGTTTACACTTCTTCTTCTAAGCTGCGGAGGCGGTGGAGGAGATGACGGCGGCGGCGGAGGAGGTGGTCCAGTGGATCCACCACCACCAACACCACCAGGCAAGTCTACATTAGTAGCTCCAGCAAACAACAAGACTTGTGAGACGGGAACTAGTGTGTCGGATACTCAGAGTACAGTGACTTTTACTTGGAACGCTTCAGCCAGTACCAATACTTATGATGTAAGTATTATTAATCTTAATACAAGTACAGCTACAAACAAAAACGGAGTGTCTTCAACAAGTACAACAGCTACACTTGATAAAGGCGTGCCTTACTCATGGAAAGTGACTTCAAAAAACACAAGTAGTACAACCACAACAGCAAGTGATACGTGGAAGTTTTACTTAGCAGGCGATGGTGTTGTTAATTATGCACCGTTCCCAGCAGACCTTAAAACTCCTGCGTCTGGGTCAACTGTCACGCTTAGTGATGGAAAGGCTACGTTTACTTGGGAAGGAACAGATCCTGATAGTGGCGACACGCTTAGTTACACGGTTTATGTAGACAAGGTGGATGGTAAACAAACACCAGCATCGGCTTTAACAAACCTGTCAGCGCAAACTGCTGATGTGGAATTAGATGCCGATACTACGTATTACTGGAGAGTGAAATCATCAGACGGAACTAACGCTAGTTACTCCATTGTTTACTCGTTTAAAACGCAGTAGAGTATTTTAAAACACATTCTTTAATTTATAATTTATGATCAGATACATATTGTTAATTGCTATTTTTTTTAGTTTAAATTTATTTTCACAGAAGACTGAAAAAAAACCAAACTTTCTTTTTATTCTAGTTGATGACCAACCCTATGATGCTGTGGGATTTTCAAACAGATATCCTTTTTTGAAGACTCCCAATATAGATAAGTTAGCAAAAGAAGGTGTTAATGTTGAAAACTTCTTTGTTACTCAATCTATATGCTCTCCCTCAAGAGCAAGTTTTTTAACAGGAACTTATCCTCATATACATGGGGTTAATCAAAATAATAAACATGTTGATCCTGATTGGTCAAATTACGCTCCCTATTCATCACACTTACAAAAGTCTGGATACGAAACAGCTCATATAGGAAAAATTCATATGGCTTGGAAAAGAGATAAAGAACATATACGACCCGGATTCGATTATTGGTTTAGTTTTATTGGTCAGGGTAAGTATTTTGATCCTAAAGTAAATGATAATGGAGTAGAGATGCAGTTAGAAGGTTATATGACAGACATACTAACTGACAAGACGATTGATTGGTTAAAAAATAAACGTGACCCTAATAAACCTTTCAGTCTAAATTTATGGCATAAAGCAGTGCATGAAAAACATCTTCCTGCACCGAGACATAAAGATCTTTATAATAATGAAGATTTACCTACACCACCCTATGATACACATAAAGAAACATTTAAAGGAAAACCAGAGTGGCTTCGAAGAAAAACATATGGATTCAAATGGAATAAAAATGATAAGATTCCAGATGAATTGCCTGAAATAACATGGCCAATTAATAAAAATAAATACATGCAACTTCTAAGAAGTTTAATTGCTGTTGATGAGTCATTAGGTGAGGTTATAAAAACTTTAGATGAAATGGGTGAGCTAGAAAATACAGTAATCATATACAGTAGTGACAACGGTTACTTTATGGGTGATCATACTTTTCTTGATAAAAGATTAGCATATGAAAATTCGATGAGAGTACCTATGATAATTAGGTATCCAAAATTAATTACTAAAAACTCTGCTATTAAAGAACAATGTTTAAATATAGATATTGCACCAACAATTTTAGATTTAGCTGGAGTTAAAAAACCTACCTATATGCAAGGAGAATCAATGGTGAAATTAATCAGTGGAAAAAAAGACAAGTCCTGGAGAAAAAGTATGCTTTTTGAATATTATGTTGATGACGCTTGGCCATATGCGGGACCTAATCAAGTTGCTGTTAGAACTAACAAGTACAAACTAATTGATAATTTTTTAGAGGATGATATTGATGAATTATATGATTTAATAAAAGATCCAGGTGAAATGAAAAACTTAATAAATGATGATAATTATAATAATATTGAAAAAGAATTAAGAGAAGAGTCAAAAAAATTACAAAAACAATATAAATATAATCCTGATAGAGATTGGTGGTTAAGAACTCAGGTAAGAAAATAATTATGAAAAAAATCTTATTAATTTTCTCTATTCTTTTTTCAACAATTCTTTTTTCACAAGATCTTAATTTAAAAGGAAATGTTTTTGAAAAAGATACAAATCTTATTCTTCCAGGCGCAACTGTTCAAATAGTTGGAAAAGATATTGGAGTAGTCACAGACTTTGATGGAAATTTTGAAATAATGATAACTATTGGAGATAAAATAAGGGTTTCCTACATTGGAATGAAAACTACTGAGCTGTCTGTATTGTCCTCACCTGTTTCTATATTTTTGGATTCCGAAGAGAATGAACTTGACGAGGTGACAGTCAGTGTTGGTTATTTTGATATAAGTAAAAAAGATTTATCTGGATCAATAACTCAGATAACCTCAGATCAACTTGAAAAAAATAGAAGTGGATCTATAGAGAGTATATTGCAAGGACAAGTATCAGGTTTAGTTGTTTCAGAAAGTTCTGAACCAGGTGGTGGTTCAGGGGTTTCAATAAGAGGAACTAACTCGATTTTAGGAGGAACTCAACCATTGTATGTTTTAGATGGTATTCCAGTTTCACCATTATCTGATGCTCAAGGGATGGGAGGCAGTGGAGGACAGCAAAGTTCTCTTAATTTTATAAATCCAAATGATATTGATAAGATTGAAGTTTTAAAAGACGCTGCTGCTACTGCTATTTATGGAGCAAGAGGAGCAAATGGTGTCATTCTAATTACAACTAAAACAGCTAATAAAGAAAATGGAAAAGATAAAATTTCTTTAACTTATGAAAGTTATGTAACATCTGTTAGAAGAAATATTGATGTTTTAGATGGTTCTGGTTTTGAAAGCTACATGAATCAAAGAGTTTTAAATCAAATATTTCAAGAAATTACTGATCCTAATAGAAATGGTCCTGCATTTGATGGAACCCAGTTAATAAACACTGACAATTTCCCTGAAATAGTTGAGTATAATAATATTCCATATCCTCAAACAACTGGCGTAAATACTAATTGGCAAGATGAAACATATAGACTTTCTCTAAGTAACAAATACAACTTGAATTACAGAGGAGGAGATTTTAAAAGAAATATTTCAATAGGACTTGGAGTTAATAATCAAGAAGGTGTAATTATTAATTCAGATAATAAAACAATAAATTTTAATATGAATGCTAAGAGAAAAGCATTTAATGATAAAATAGATATTTACTCCAAAACATATTTTACACATAAAACAGGAAATGCAGCTTCAGTTGGAAATGGTGAAATATTTCAACAAAGAGGTGTTGTTTCTCAAGCATTACAATTTCAACCTATTTTTTCATTACTGGAACCTGGTCAAGATGATGATATTTACTCAATATTGAATGAGGGAAATGTAATATCAAATCCATATAGTTTAGCTCGATACGTAATGGATATTAAAAAATCTTTTTCTTTTCGACAAACATTGCAAATTGTAGGAAGAATAACTCCCAAATTAACAGCAACTCTAAAAGGGTCTTATAATTTTCAAAAAAGCAATAGAGATAATTACTATCCATTAAATACCACCAGAGGAAGAAATACAAATGGTCAAGCATCGCAAGCGTTTTTAGAACATAGTAAATCATATGCTGAAATTAATCTTAGATATAGAAATAAGTTTCAAAATCACCGTTTAGATGCAACTCTAGTTGGAACATACGAGAATAATGAGATTAGATCTATATTAAATAAAGCAAGAGGCTTTGGAACTGATGCAACATCATTTTATAACTTTGCTTCAGCTGAGGAGATTCTAACTCCAATCACTCAATTTAGAGAAGTAGGTATGTTATCAGCTTTGTTTAGAGTTGGGTACAATTATAAAAGAAAATATTTTATAGATTTAAATGCAAGAATTGATGCTTCCTCAAAATTTTCTACTAATAATAAAAGTGCATTATTTCCCTCAATTGCTTTTTCTTGGTTTGCTTCAAAGGAAGATTTTTTTAAAAAATATGATAATTTAAATGAGCTTAAATTTAGAATGTCATATGGAAAAATCGGAAGTAATCCAATATCACCATATCAATCATTAGCTTTAATGACGCCTATCCGATATAACTTTAATGACGAAATTATCACTGGATTTTTTGAATCTAATTTAGCAAATGATGATCTTACTTGGGAAACTACTGATCAGTTCAATTTTGGAATAGATATAGGTTTGTTGGACTCTAAATTAAATTTTACTGTTGACTTGTATCATAAAGTAACCAGTGATTTACTTCAGAATGTTCAATTACCTGTTTCTAATGGTTACACAAGTAGAGTTGATAACTTTGGAGAAGTCGAAAACAAGGGGATTGATTTAAACATAAATTCAATCATTATGGAAAAAGACGATTTTTCATGGGATATAAATGCAAATCTTGGAATAAATAAGAACAAGCTTAATAAATTAAATTCAAATTTAGATTTTCAGTTAGGTCCCTCTATAGGTTTTTCACAGGCTTATCCTATTCTTTTTATGGTAGGTCAACCTCTAGGAATTTATTGGGGTGCTCAAACTGATGGGATATATGCTAATTGGGATGAAGCAATTAGTAGTGGTATTGCAGGTGCAGCACCTGGGGAAATTAAATATGTAAATAATTATGTTGATCTTGATGCGTCTGGTCAACCCTTAGCAATACAAGAAATCAATTTTGATGACTATGTTAAAATTGGTGATCCCAATCCAGATTTTACGTATTCAATATCTAACAATTTTAGTTATAAAAACTGGGATGCAAGTTTTTTATTTACAGGTCAAATGGGAGGAGATTTGTTCTGGGTTGATTCTTGGCAACTAAGTGGTTTACAAAAATCAACAAATGTTTTAACTTCTTCATTTCAAAACTCGTGGATTGCACCAATCACTTATGAAAACGGAAATTTTTTATATGATCCCTCTGTTGGTAATTTAAACAACGCAAGTCATCCTGGTGCAATGATAGATCCTGGAAAAAGAGCAATTTCGTCTGATAGAAATATTTATGACGGATCTTTTTTAAGATTAAAAAATATTAATATTGGATATAATTTTAATTTCTCTCAAAATAGAAATATGCGATTATATATTTCTGGTCAAAATTTAATAGTTTGGACTGACTATCCAGGTTATGATCCTGAGGTTAGAACTTACACGAAAAATCCACAAAAGAGAGGAGTTGATTTTGGCACATATCCAGGAACTAAATCTCTCTTGCTTGGTTTAAAATTTAATTATTAATACTAACATGAATAAAAATTTAAAATATTATTTAATAATTTGTTTAATTATTATTTCATTTAATTCTTGTAATGTTCTTGATGAAGAACCTTTTACTCAACTCAGCACAGAAAACTTTTATCAAAATGAAAGCGACGCTTTAGCAGCGCTAACATCAGTTTACGCAAGATTAAAAAGTGGAAACGGATATTATAAGCAAGGATTCACATCAACTCTTTTTGCCTCCTCTGATCAAGGTTTATCGTCTTATTTATTTAAAGAATTTAAAACTGGAGTTGTAACATCTTCAAATCAAAGCATTAATAATTTATGGAAAGAACTTTATCTAGGAATTAGAGATGCAAATAATGTAATAGCTAATGTTCCTCAAATTACTATGGATGAGGAATTAAAAAATAGAATTTTAGGAGAAGCTAAATTTTTAAGAGCCTTAAATTATTTTAATTTGGTACGCTGTTTTGGAGAAGTACCATTAAGAACTATGCCAGTTGAATCTGGTGATGCTCAGGGATTACCTGTATCATCTATTGTAGAGATATATGATGTTATAATAGAAGATTTAAACTTTGCATCAACCCATTGCTGGGAAAGAAATGAATCAAATGGTAATTATACAAATAATCTTGGAAGAGCTACAAGTACTTCTGCACATGCACTTTTAGCAAAAGTTTATACAAGAATTGCATCTTCTAAACGAAGTGCTAGTGAAGGGGTTGTTGGAAATAAGCTATATCTTGAATTCCCTGAATCTTATTTAGATTATTATCAGTACGCTAAGAAAGAAAGCGATTTAGCAATTAGTGGTCAGGGATTTAAATTATCTAATAATTTAGAAGAATGGAGTACTATTTTTAATGCTAATAATGGAAATAATCCTGAAATGATATTTGATGTTCAGGGATCATCCTTATCCGGACAAGGGACAGCTGTATCAAATTTGTTTACTCCAAGAAATGCGGGATTGTCTGGAAGTGGATTCGGAGGCGCTAATAAACTTAAAGGAAAATTTATCAACAATAGAATAAATAAGGCCGATAACAGATTTAAACAATCAATAATTTCTCAATACGAAACAAGTACCAGAATATTTAATGTAAACCCTGGTTATACTGGATATATTCCAACGGTTAAAGAAACTGGTAAAAGAGCTGGTACACTATGGCAAATATGGACTGGAAAATATATCGATACTGAAGCAACTACAGAATACACAAGTAGACAAAATTGGCATGTTATTAGACTTGCTGATGTTTATTTAATGAGAGCTGAAGCAAATGCAGAAATTACATCTGATCCTTCTGCTGCAAATAATGATATTAATATTTTAAGAAATAGAGTTGAAATGGGTGAGATAGATTATTCATCTTTAACGATGGCCTCTTTTAGAAATGAATTACTTAAAGAACGAGCTGTTGAGCTATACATGGAAGGTCATAGATTTTTCGATATAACGAGGTTTGGTGTTTATGATGAATATTGTAAATTAATTTACGGAAATGTCGAAGGAGCAAGGCAACCAGAAGATTATTTTTGGCCAATACCATTAATTGAAGTTTCAACAAATAGTGAAATTAATTAACGATGATCATCGATAGAAGTTTAATCACTTTATTTTACTTACTTTTTGTAAAATTTTTAATTTCTCAAAACTCTCCTGAAAATCCAAATTTTATATTTATTCTAGCTGATGATCAAGGTTGGAACGGCACCTCAGTTGAAATGATAAGTGGCTTAAAAGAATCTAAAAGTGATTTTTATGAGACACCAAATATTGAAAAATTAGCTAAAAAAGGTGTTAAATTTTCATACGCCTATTCTAGTGCGCCTGTATGCGCTCCCTCAAGATATAGCATTCAATTTGGTCAATCTCCTGCAAGATTGAAAATGATAAGAGTAGGTATGAATACTAATCATATTGATCATAGTTCCGATTTTACTATACCAAAACAATTAAAAAAAATAAATCCCAATTATAAAACTGCTCATTATGGAAAATGGGGAATGGACTCTAATCCAAAAATCTTAGGATATGACAAAAGCGATGGAGCAACTAAGAATAAACAAGGTGGTTTTAATTATGATTCTAACAAACTACAGTGGAGTAATAATTTTGATGAAGATCCAAAAAAAATATTTAGTATTACACAGAGAGCTATTCAGTTTATAACTAAAAATCATAAAAATAAAAATCCTTTCTTCCTTCAAATATCTCATTATGCAATTCATTCTAATTTAATTATGAGAAAAGAGACATTTGAAAAATATAACAATAAGAAAGCTGGTGAAATTCATGATAATTTAGGTCTTGCCTCAATGACAGAAGATTTAGATACTAGTGTTGGATATATATTAGATAAACTAAAAGAACTAGGCATTGATAAAAACACTTATGTGATATATAGTTCTGACAATGGATCGGTTCCTATTATTATGCCTAGAAAAAACTACAAGAAAGGTTATAACTATCCTTTAAAAAGAGGTAAGTGGGATGCTACTGAAGGAGGGATTAGAGTTCCATTTATTGTCTCAGGCCCTCATATTAAACCTAACTCACAAGCTGAAACACCAATATCTTTTTCAGATTTATTACCAACTATAATAGATCTAGCTGGAGGAAAAGAAAATTTAAAAAATGAAAAATTCGATGGTGGTAGTTTTAAACAGGTTTTGTTTAATAAAAGTAAAAAAATAAAAAGAAATTTTAATGGAATTGTTTTCCATGTTCCATATGAAAATAAGATAGCTCTTGAAAGAGCTCATTCTGCAATAATTGTAGATAAAATGAAATTAATTAAGTTTTACGACAATAATGAAATTAAATTATATAATTTAAAAAATGATATAAATGAAAATGAAAATTTAGTTTTTAAAAGAAAAAAGATTGCTCATAATTTAGAACTAAAATTGAGCAATTATCTTTTTGATGTTAAAGCCCCTAAGTGGAAACCAGGAATAACATGGAAATGGAAAACTTTAGAGTTAATTAACTCATACCACTAAATTTCATTATTTTTAATAATAACATATTTAAAACTAAAAAATAACGTAAAAATCATTACTGTATAAATTAATATTATTATGAAAAAACTCTATATTTTATTTTTCTCCTTAATCTTTTCACTTTCCGTTTTTTCTCAAGACGGAGTTCAAGAAAAAGCAAAGAAAATTTCTGACGAAATGACTATGGTCTTATCTCTTGATAAAGAAACTTCAGAAAAGATTTACCTTGTTCAAGTAAAAAGGTTTATCGATGCTCAAAAAATTAGAAATCTTCACAAATCTGATAAAGAACAAATGAAAGTGGAATTAAAACAAATGCAAAAGAGATTGTGGGGAAAGCTTAAAGCTGTTTTAGGAAAAGAGAACATGAAATCCTGGAGTACACATAAAAAAAACTCTAAAAAGTAAAACATGAAATATTTAAATTCTCTCTTTTTTATAATTTTAATTTCCAGTTGCTCATCAGTTGAAAAACAGAACGATAGGCCCAATATATTGTTTATTATGTCCGATGATCATGCATACCAGGCTATAAGTGCTTATGACAACAGGTTGATTCAAACGCCTAACATTGATAGAATTGCAAATGAAGGAATGCTTTTTAATAATGCTTCTGTGACTAATTCTATATGCGCTCCCTCAAGAGCTGTAATTTTAACTGGAAAACACAGTCATTTAAATGGAAAAATAGATAATCATGCAAAATTTGATGACTCACAAATTACTTTCCCTCAACTTTTTCAAAAAGCAGGATACCAAACCGCTATGTTTGGAAAGCTTCATTTCGGTAATAATCCAAAAGGTATAGATGATTTTTTAATATTGCCAGGACAAGGATCTTATATTAACCCCAAGTTTATAGGGAAAGATAGTGATACAATAATCACCGGATATGTTACGGATATTATTACTGATTTAAGTCTAGATTGGCTAGATAAAAAGAGGGATAAAGAAAAGCCATTTATGATGATGTACTTACATAAAGCTCCTCATAGAGCTTGGTGGCCAAGTCCAGAAAAGTTTGCTGAATTTTACGAAAAGGAATTTCCTGAGCCCGCTACTCTTTTTGATGATTATTCTGGAAGAGGAACTGCTGCTAAAACAGCGGAAATGAATATTTTAACTCACATGCAATATATGCACGATAGTAAGGTTAGACCTGAGACTATAAAAGTAATGGGTAAGGTTGAGCCTGAGATTGTTTATGTAAGAGGAGATGGAAGTTTAATGTACCCCACGGCTCAAGGGTTTTATGGTCCTTTTGGAAGGGCAAATAATGAACAAAAGAAAAAATATGATGTAACTCTAGATAAGATAAGTCAAGATTTCAAAGAAAATTGGCCTAATATGAACGATAAAGAGAAAATGCAGTGGAAATTTCAAAGATATATGCAAGATTATTTGGCAACTATATCCTCTGTAGATGATAATGTAGGACGAGTTTTAGATTATTTAGATGAGTCTGGTTTAGAAAAAAATACAATAGTAGTTTATACTTCAGATCAAGGATTTTATTTAGGTGAACATGGTTGGTTTGATAAGAGGTTTATTTATGATGAGTCTTTTAAAACGCCGCTAATGATTAAATGGCCAAATAAGATTACGCCTGGAACTACTAGTGATGAAATGGTTCAAAACTTAGATTTTGCTCAAACATTTTTAGAGGCTGCTATGATTGATGCTCCCGATGATATGCAAGGTGAAAGTTTAGTTCCTTTATTAACTGGAAAATCAGAGGATTGGAATAGAGATGCAGTTTATTATCACTACTACGAATATCCGTCTGTTCATATGGCCAAAAGACATTATGGAATTGTAAATAAAGAATTCAAGTTAGTTCGTTTTTATTATGATGTGGATGAATGGGAGTTGTATGATAGATTAAAGGATCCAAATGAGATGAATAATGTTTACAATGATCCTAACTACAAAGAAGTTGTAATTAAATTAAAAGAAGATTTGAAAGACATGAGAATAAAATACAAAGACTCAGAGGAATTAGATAAAAGCTTTATTTATAAAAAATAATTTATTAGTCTGCGGTTTTAAAATAAACTCTTTCACCGTTTTTATTATATAAATCTCCTTGTGTTAAATTTGGTGCTCTACGATAAGATTGTTGTTTAAATTGTCTCCCAACCCCACTAGGTTTTAGTTTTGAGTCTGCAATTCTAATATCAAGTTCTATTTTAAGTGAGTCAAGTAGTACTGAGTAACTTGGATCATTTACAAGATTTTTTAATTCTTTTTTATCATTTCTATGATCATAGAGTTCGTATTCAAAATTTTCACTTTTTTTCCATCTAGTAATTCTAAAATTTTTAGTTTTTATTGAATAACCATTTCTCCATTTTGTCAATGCACTATTTCTAATATTAATATTATTATTTTCAAAAATTGGTTTAAGACTTTTTCCAACAACATGATCTGGTGATTCAATTCCAGTTAAATCCATTAATGTTGGATAAATATCAATTAATTCCACTGGAGCACTTTCTATTCTAACATTATTATCAATTCCAGGACCAGAAAAAATAAGAGGAACTCTTGTAGAATTTTCAAAAAGAGTTTGTTTTTGCCAGTGTCCATGTTCTCCAAGGTGATATCCGTGATCAGATGTAAATACAACTATTGTATTTTTATCTAGACCAGTTTGCTTTAATTTTTTTAATATTCTTCCAATTTGAGCATCAACAAAAGTAGTAGTAGCAAAGTATGCTTCTTTTATCTCTTGAGCTAGTTCTTTGTTAGATTTTAAATTCAGTATAATTTGATCTTTTTTCCATCTGATTGAATTTGCAGCTGCTTTAGGTATGGTTTTTAAATACTCTTCACTACTTCCATCATAAGAAATTTGAATAGAATCTCTATTATACATATCAAAATATTTTTTTGGTGCCACAAATGGAGTATGTGGTCTGTACATTCCTACGGCTAAAAAAAAGTTCTGTCCAGATTTAGAAAAACTTTCTAATTGCTCTATTGCCTCACTTGCTCCAATTCCATCAGTTTGTTCTTTATCAGTTCCCTCTGCTGCCAACCAACTTAAAGTCCCACCATATTGTCTAGGTACTAAAGTGTTTATCTTATACTCTTCAATTTTATCTCTTCCATATGGATTAATTGTTTGATCCCAAGTATATATATCATCAGCACTTGAAGTCCCTATTGAACTAGGATTATCATAATGATAAATTTTTCCAATTCTTACAGATCTATAACCTTGTTGTCTAAACCTTTGTCCAAGTGTCGTAACATCGGGAACTGTAGTTCTTAACAATACATTGTTTTGAGTAATTTTAGTTTGATCTGTATACATTCCCGTCATAAAAGAAGCTCTGGATGGACCACATAATGGATATTGGTTATGAACATTTCCAAAGAGAATTCCATTTTCTGCCAATTTATCAATGTTTGGGCTTATAACTAGAGGATGACCGTAGGAACCTAAATCACAATTTAAATCATCTGCAATTATAAAAAGAACGTTTAGTTTTTCATTTTTATCAATTGTGTTTGATTTTTTACATCCACACACAAATACAAATAATAATAAGCCTAAAGTAATTTTAATATATTTCATTATGATTATATATGTTACTCAAGATATTAAATTTAAATCTAATATATATGTATTATATCTGTAAGAATTAAATTAAATTTATAATCATGAAAAACATATACAAATTTTTCTGTCTTTTTATTTTGTTACTAATTACATTAACTGGTTGTATACAAAATCAAAATCAACCAAATATTGTTTGGCTTGTTGCTGAAGATCAATCTCAGCATTTTTTCTCTTATTATGGAGATCAATCAGTTAATTTACCAAACATCAATATTTTACTTGATAATGGAGTTGTATATGATCAAATGAATTCTCCATATCCAGTGTGTGCTCCTGCCCGAAGTGGAATAATTACAGGAATGTATCCCAATTCAATAGGAACAGGAAACATGAGAGCTTATGCAGGATCCAGAACTTTAAGACCTGAAAAAGAATCTTCTTTAAAGATACCTTATTATTCATCAAAATTAGCTGAAACTATTAAACCTTTCACTCAAATTTTAAGAGAAAACGGATATTATTGTTCAAATAATTCTAAAAGAGACTATAATTTTAGATTAACAGATAAGGCTTGGGATGATTCAAGTAATAATGCGTCATGGGAAAATAGGGAAGGGGGTAAACCTTTTTTTTCAGTTTTTAATTTTAATGTCACTCATGAATCTGAAATATGGAAAAGAGATAAGCAACAAATTGCGGTAAAGCCAAATGCATTAACAGTTCCACCTGTTTTTCCTGATGATTCAATTTCAAGACATGCCTTAGCAGTAAATTATACAAATTTAGTAGAAATGGATAGGCAAGTAGGGTTAGTTGTAAAAAAACTAAAAGATCAGGGTTTGTATGATAATACTTACATCTTTTTCTACAGTGATCATGGCGGACCTTTTCCTCGATACAAAAGGGCAATATATGAAACTGGGTCTAAGGTTCCATTAATTATTAAATTTCCTAAAAATGTTAGGGTAAAAGAAAAAAGAAATACGGATATGCTAAATTTCATTGATTTTGCACCTACAATTTTATCCATCGCAGGTATTGATATTCCGAAAGTATTTCAAGGAATAGCTTTTTTAGGAAATCAAAAATCAAATATTAAAAGAAAATATCTTTTTACAGCCAGTGACAGGTTCGACGAGCATACTGATAGAATTAGAGCTGTAAAAAGTAAAAGATTTAAATACATAAGGAATTATAATATCAATAAACCTCATGCATTAAACATTGCATATAGAAATCAAATGACTTTAATGCAGCATCTAAATAAATTAAATGATTCTAAAATGTTATCAACAGAACAAAAGCTTTGGTTTCAAACACCAAGAAGTCCTGAAGAGTTTTATGATTTAAGAAATGATCCTTTTGAACTAAAAAATCTAATTGAAGATAAAAATTACTCAAATGATCTGATTGAATTAAGAAACCAACTTGATATGTGGATGGAAGAAATAAATGATTTGGGTCATATTTCTGAAAGAGAATTAGCAAAAATTTTAACTAATTAGCAGTTGATGAAGGTTTATTCGTAAAAATATTAAATAGAATTATTAGTTTTTAATTAATAGATTCTTTCCAAAAAACTTGAACACAAATTATTATAACACATAAACCAACTTGTACCCATATTTTGGATGTCATTGGTTGATTGAAAAAATATTGAGTTAAAATAGCATATATAATTATACCTATTGAGAATTCTAAGAATCGATTTGCCCATAGCGAGTTACCAAAACCCTGAACACCTAGTTGTGTTGATTTAAGAAATAGCCAAGTGATTGGTATGGCAGCTATATACCATCCCCACCATTCAGGTCCCAACTTTGGGTATTTAAATTGCAAATTATGTTGTAACCAAGCACCACCTTGGGCAAGAACAAATAAAGCAGATGCCATTAAAACATACATCCATTTAATGTTGTTAGATATTTCCATATAGTTATCTTTTTAAATTAGTATCAAATTTGAAATAACAATTTAATTAAAAATTAATTAGAGGCAACGATTCAGGCAACCAAAATTAAAAACCCCTGCAAATCAATGACTTACAGGGGTTTTTGCGGAGAGACGGGGACTCGAACCCCGGCGACAGTTACCCGTCGACAGATTAGCAATCTGCTCCATTACCACTCTGGCACCTCTCCAATAGGTCTTTTAGTTTAAAAGAGCGAGCAAATTTAACTTT
>Ga0206677_10002341_pt1 | contig 16797 bp, 13 predicted proteins | sample M130m12015metaG_FD_155475 | JGI IMG/M metagenome (GOLD analysis project Ga0206677, IMG submission 155475) | Ammonia-oxidizing marine archaeal communities from Monterey Bay, California, United States - M1 30m 12015 | ecosystem: Environmental > Aquatic > Marine > Intertidal zone | place: USA...
GTGGTTGGTTTTCTTCCAACTTGCTAAGTATATTCGAAGAAAATTAATCTGTTTCAATCTTTTTTTGAAAGATTGCTGTGTAAACAGGTTCAAAGAAGGGCAGGTATTGGTCAAGATAGAGGCAGCGGGATGGTATCGACTGAGTGGTTAGAAGCAGAAGTCCTGAAAGCCGTTCCTGATGCATCCGTAGAAGTCATCGATCTTCATCGAAGTGGCGACCATGTGTGCGCGGTTGGCAGAACTTTACTTATTTCACTACCAGAATCCTATATTTCCAGCAATGCTGTTCAGAGAGGCATTAGACCTGTACACAACAGTCGGTAATAAAATAAAAATGGCAGAGATTATGATTGCCCTTTCAAACATTGAGTATGAAAAAGCAAATTATGATGAACAAAAAAGATTGATTTCGAATGCTGTCCAAATATGGAGGACTCATGATCTCCCGATTGACCAGTGGTATATCGATAATGGATATTGAATCAACGCTTGATTCGGTTTGTTATGCTTCAAATCAAAGGGTCAATGCACAAACCCACTGCAAGCCCTATGATTTGGGAAAATCTGAGCAATGGCTATTCGGGTATACCCTCTGATTAAGTCAAAATGAATTACTGGGTTTACAAATAAAACGATTGAAAAGGAGAGATTTGGTAAACGATATCAAAAATATCAAATTTACTTATTCATTCTGGATAAGACTTTTAGCAACATTTCTCGTTAGAATAATCGCATATTTATTTCGACGTTTGTAAAAAGTTTACTTTGCCACTAACGACTCTGTTCATGAGAATATCTTCATTATAATTTCATCCTAGATCATTGATGAAGAAATACTAACTCCTGTTTTATCATACCTGATTTCACATATTGTACTATGCCCGATTTGTACTTTAGCATAAGCAGAAGAGAGTTCTAATAACTGATATTTTGAATCCACTGGAATCCAAGATGTCGCTGTATTAGCTTGTGAACATTGTTCATATTCTACGACTACGCAAGGAATAGGAATAATTTTTCGATGGCCAGGCGTAACCCAACCTTGAGGTGTAGGTTCATGTACCCCACTCTGTAATTTAATAGAAACAGCCGAAGAGTGTGCTGAATTCATCATTATTTCAGATTTATTTAAAAATAATTTCAATTTAGTCAAATCATTATCTTTAGAGATTAATAAATCACAATTTTCCGAAGTATCAAGTTTGTTTATCCCGTCGCTAGATATGTCAATTGATGGAGAAAAATGCCAAAATAATTCTATCATACCTGGTTTAGGTAATTCGACACTGTCGAATACTATAAAACACTCTCCAGAGAGAGATACTACAGTTCTAGTAATATCAGCATCATCTCTTGATTGTTTGGCACTAACAAAAGAAATTTCATCTGATGATGAGAAGAGATATTCGCTCGCATTTTTTGCGTTTTCTCCAAATACTCGCACTACATTATGAGCAAGATTACTGATTATGTATGAGAAGCGAAATGGCTCTCCATAAGCATATGACCCCCCAGAATCTACAAGTAATTCTTCACCCGATATTATTAATGAAAAATCAAGTGGGTTAAAGTGGCCATGTGAAGTCCTTTTATTGACAAACGAAAACACTCCTACATTAGGTAATTTATTCGTATGGCCTCTGAAAATTGCAAGGCCTGAATCTTCATAAACAAAAGTTCCTTTTTTAATTTCAGAAGTCGGCCTATATTTGGCACGTACTTTGAATCCAAATGAAGTATCGCCTAATGCAGGTACCGTTCCATCTATCGTTGATATCACTTCCAAAAATCTTTTCATCTTTTCGATGCAGGAATTTATTGATTTAGAATCCATCTTGTCGTTGAATTCAATCAATTCTAATAATGGCAAAAATTCATCCATTACAAATTGATGATAAAATAGTGATTGCTCCACTGAAAAACCAGAATCTAAATGGATAATAGTTTCCAGGGTTCTCTCCAAATACTTCTTTGCTAATTCGCTTGTATCAGTAATCTTAGTAGAATTTCCAAATATCAAATTCACATTAACCAAAGAAGCAATGTGAAAAATCGCATGATTTGTTGCGATCCAATGCCCATTTTCAAAAAAAGAGTTAATCATCTCACAATGAAAATTTATGATCTCAACAAATTGCTCTTCCTCTTCTGGTGTATTTTCAAATAAATTGTACCAGATACATAAATTCGCTAATCTATTAGATGTTGCGTGGTCATCCCAAGCCATCTCATCTGAAGACTCGGGTTGTGAATTTTTAATCCACCAATGAACAATAATTTCTCTTACTTTTTTTAAAGCCTCTTCATTATTATGTTTTTCAATAGCATACCTAAACGAGTGCAACCAATCTAAACTATGAAAGTATAATCTCCAAGATTTACTCTGGAAAGGATCAGCTCTCCAGTCGATAGGAAATTCGAGTTGATAAGGATTAAAAGATTTTGTAACACACAACTCAGATCTATTTATTCTCTCCCACCCTGACTCCTTGTAGTGGAATGTTTTAGAATGATTTGAAAGCCAGAGATTCTGATTTTCTCCAGTATATGTTTTTTCCAAAATAGCACCTATATATTGCAAAGAACCGATATATATGAGTTTGACTCAATGTAATATTGAATAATTTCTATCCCTAGATTGACTTCTGAAGCAATTGGCATGCTGTTCTCTTGTGAATAAGAAATCACCTTTTCATAGAGTTTTGAACCGATTTCTTCATCCCTATAATCAGTCAAAACTGCGATTCTATCGACGTAAATGAAATCGTTATACTTGCTGTTAAACCATGCGTAATTGAGACTGCTGCAAGTCGTTCCAGGAGATAAACAAATCACGAAACCGAGCATTTCCTCCTCTCTAAAAACTCCAAGCGATAATATCGATAGTTTCAGTAAATCTGATATTTCTTGCTCGGAAACTTGCCCAGTCCCGGCAACCCCTGCTCATTGATCAAGCAAATCGAATCAACATCATTTGCGTCAATGCGCTTGTTTCCATACACATCGATAAGCCATCATGGTTTATGATAAAACGGTTACAACGATGTTTTTTTGTACATCCAGAGAAGAAATTACATATCAATTGTCGAAGAATGTTGTGTGAACAGGTTCAAAGAAGGGTAGGTATTGGTACATGATGAGGCAACAAGATGGTATCGACTGAATGGCTTGAAGCAGAGGTCTTGAAGGCCGTTCCCGATGCATCTGTTGAAGTGATTGACCTTCATCGAAGTGGCGACCATTTCCACATCCGAATCACAAGCTCAACCTTCGAAGGAATGCGCCCACTGCAACGCCAAAAGTTGGTTCTCGCCCATATGAAGCAATACATTCCACACCCCGTTCATGCACTCGATTTGAAGTGCATGACTCCTGAACAGGCTGCTGTTACAGGAGATACTGCCTTTGATCCGCATGGGGGCGGACAAGGCGTTCATATTCGACGTATCAATCGTCAAAAAGAGGAATAAACATGGACTGGACACCTGAAGAATTACAAGCAATCGTTGATGAACATGCGTTAGTGTTGTTCATGAAAGGAACACCTGATCAACCACAATGTGGTTTCTCAAACCGTGCTGCACAAGTTATGCAGTCACTGGGAGAACCATTTGCAGCTGTCAACATCTTGACTGATCCAAGAGCAATTCCAAGCGTTTGTACTTGGTCTGATTTCCCAACAATGCCACAAGTGTATGTTCACGGCGAATTAATTGGCGGGTCTGATATCGCTCTTGAGATGATGAACGATGGTTCACTCAAAGAGATGTTTGAAGCTGGTAAATCCAAAGATGGTGGCGAATGCTGCGGCAGTTGCTGATTTAGAACATTGGAACCCATCTGCAAGTGATTGTAGTTCGCTCAAAGAGATGTTTGACGCTGGGCATCAAGCCTGATTAAACTGGTTTTCCAACTGCGTGAGTATTCCAGCCCATTTCTTCAAGTTCCTTCAAATCGAGAACTCTTCGACCATCGTAGAGAAGAGGTGTTCTCATCTTTGAAAGCAGACCTTTCCAGTCAATTTCTAAGCATGCTTTGTGAGCAGTTACAAGAATAACCAAATCATAACCTTCTGCATCCCTAATCTCATCGACAGCGACAACCCCTTCTGGGTAGAGTGTAGATTCAATGTGTGGGTCCCATGCACCAACACTGATGTTCTTTCCAAGCAATGTAGCCGCCAATGGTTCAGCAGGAGTTTCACGGGGATCTCCTACTTCTGCCTTGTAAGACCAACCGAGAAGCAGAACTTTCGCTTCTCCTGCTGGAACGCTTGCATTCCACATCAAATCGGTGACAACTCCTGCAACGTGACTCGGCATGGAGCGATTTACGGCTCTCGCAGCAGTAATGAGCCCTGCAGGAACACCAACATCTGCTGCACGCTGAATCATGTAATACGGATCGACTGGAATACAATGACCACCAACGCCGACACCAGGAGTGTAACGGTGGAAGTTCCACTTCGTTGCTGCTGCGGAAAGAACATCTTCTACGTCAACATCCAAGGCAGGGAAAATTCGTGCAAGTTCGTTTACCAATGCAATGTTGATATCTCGTTGAACATTTTCAATGACCTTCGCAGCTTCTGCAACCTCGAGTTTACCGACATAGCGGACATCTTCAGAAGTCAATTTAGAGTAAAGTTCCACTAATCTGTGCCCTACTTCAGGATTAGAACAACCAATGACTCGAGCCACTTGTCGAACGCCGTGAGCAGGATCCCCAGGATTGAATCTCTCTGGGCAGTAAGCAATTTCCACATCTTCACCAATAACCAAACCTAGTTCTTCGATGATAGGTAACCACGTTTCTGTTGTCACCCCAGGATAGACTGTTGATTCCAGAACAACAATCGTATTCGAACCTTTAGGAATCGCCTCAAAAACAGCTCTTCCCGCAGAGGCAACATAAGATAAATCCGGTTTCAAATCATGTGTGATCGGAGTTGGGACGGTTACAAGGACCACATCGCAATGTGGGACTGCTTCAGAAGTGCTCATGGTGATGTTCCATCTCCCAACTCCTGGCTCTGGAATGATATCATCTACGTCTGGATCGCCTGTCGGATTTTCTCCGCGTAAAATCATATCAACAGTACGCTGGGAGACGTCAACGCCCCAGACCTCGAATCCTGCGTCATGAAAACCAATAGCTGTTGGTAGTCCAACGTATCCTAGGCCAACAACACCAATATTGTTCATGTTCAATGCCTAAGGGCGTTGGTTTTGAACATAGTGGTGGAAGTGACCCTGAACCCTAAGAAAACAATCCATTGAGTTAGCCTCATCGTCGCATTTATGTGTGAATAAGCAGCGCAAGAGGCATGGACTCCGCATCGGAAGATGTTCCTCTTACGCCTCTTTGGGGAAAGCGGTCTATTGTTCGCCTTCCGTTTATAGTGGCTAGGGACTTGTTCCAATCGCGAAGTTTGTTGAGATTACTTGTTAAGCGAGACCTTACTGGTAGGTACAGCAGGGCCTACCTTGGTTATGCTTGGGCCGTTCTTGAACCACTTCTTTTAGCAATAGTCTACACGTTTTTATTTACTATTCTGCTTGGCACAGATGACCCACTTTATTCTGTTAAGATAATTATTGGAATTGTTGGCTGGCAACTCTTCGCCCGCTCGGTAACCACTTCTACGAGATCTATTGGTAGTAGCATAAATTTGTTCCAATTTGCAAGAATCCCAAAAACCGTTTTCGCTACAAGTAGCGCATTAACCAATTATGTTCTTGCACTAATTTCACTTTCTTGCTTGATTCCTTTCTTTTACATTCACAATTTAACTGTATCTCTAAACCTCTTTCTAGTTCCGTTTTGGCTCTTCTTGATTTGTTTTACAGGATGGGCCATTGGATTGATATTAGCACCTCTAGCTTGTAAGATTCCGGACGTGAATAATGTGGTTAATTTTTTGGTTCGTGCAGGATTCTTTCTATCTCCCGTAATGTGGACGTATGACATGTTCTCGAAACGATTTGGTGAAGGGTGGCACTCCGTACTTGCTCACATGAATCCAACAGTAGTTCCGATTACAAAGATGAGGGATGCGATTCTTGGAGAAAGCAGTAACATTCCTGATTATGGATACATTATGTGCTTTTCATTAGCCATAGTGACATATGCTTTGGGTTCAATTATTTTTGAACGAAAAGCCCACAGAGCGGTGGTGAATGTATGACAACTGCAATGGAAATTCAAAATCTTACATTGGAGTATCCAGTGCCCCGGAAGTATAGAAAAGAGAACATTGAACCATCTGGGATTAGAGATATTAATTTGAGTGTAAGAAAAGGAGAAGTCTTGGGCATCATCGGGCACAACGGTTCAGGCAAGAGTACTTTACTCAAGTTAATGGCTGGCGTATTCCCTCCAGATACTGGCTCAATTGCAATTCGGGGAAGCGTTTCTCTTTTGGCAGGCGTAGGAGTAGGTTTTCACAAAGATTTGACTGGCAGAGAAAACGCCTACTTATATGGGGCATTAATGGGCAGAACTCAAGAACAAATTGATAATTTGATAGACGAAATACAGCAATTCGCTGAATTAAAGCATCATTTTGACCGCCCTTTTAGGACATATTCCTCTGGAATGAAATCAAGGTTGGGCATATCTGTTGCTACAGCTTTCAACCCAGATCTTCTCCTGATTGATGAAGTACTCGGCGTAGGTGATGCTTCATTTAAGGAAAAGAGTAAGAGGCGCGTTCGTCAAATGATCGATGAATCGGGTGCGGTAGTGATAGTATCACATTCTCTTGGTCTACTCAAAGAAATCTGTGATCGAATCATCGTTCTTGAAAATGGGAAAATTGTCTACAAAGGAGATCCAGTTATTGCTGTTGAAACCTATTTGCAACTGTAACGTCTCAATAGCCCAAATGGCTTTGTTGTGATAGTATCGCTCTCAGTATCTATTTGTAGAGAGTCATACCTCATTGATGAATGAGAAAGCATTTTTTAAAACTGGATAGAATGAATCGAAGCCACCAGGACTATGGGTATTCTCGCCCTCAATCAGCCTATATTCTACTAGAGTACTATCATGATCAGAGAGTTCAAGAGACTTCTTGAACGGAATCAAGTGCTTCGAATAATGGAAATGGTCATTTACATTTTGTAAATAAATTGTTTTCGGCAGGACTTTTGAAAAATTAATACTTTGGATTAAATCAAATCTCCTTCCATACTTGATCGCTATCACTGACTCGCTATCACCAAATTCAGAGTTTGTGACAAGTGGCATGTAATGTTTTTTGTAATAATTAAACACATTTGTTTGTGGATTTTCCATTATTACCAATGCTTCTTGAAGCAAGATACCGCATTGAAAAGCCTGAAAACCCCCTGCGGAAGAACCATACAATATAGTATTCTTGACATTCAATGACAGATGTTGTAGAAAAGTTTTGAGGAAATCTGATACATCAGCAATAAACCAAGCATCTGGACGCCCTACTCCCCAACCCAATGCAAATTTACCTTGTGTTAATGTGAGATCAGGAATAATTAATACATTGTGTGGAATGTTTTCTATCCAAGACCACCTTTGGTAAGTCTCATAATCGTGTTTCTCTCTGTCAACGGCACCATTGAACAAGACTAATACATTGTCGCTAGTATCTTCGATTTTTACCATACCACAAAAGATTGTTGCATTCGAATTCTCAACTTTAAATCTAAAAACATTCACCGAACGATTATCAGAAATCCAAGAATACAGTTCCCCGAAATCAGAAAACTCAAGTGAAGTAATATCTGAAAACTTCATATTCCACCACCGCTGTTGATACGTACCTGTTGGATTATTTCATTTAATGTTTGAGAGTCTTTTTGCCAATCCCTGATTTTGACGCCCCATTATCTATCATTCACACTAATTTTTCACGTATCTGTTTGAATGGAATCGTATTGTTGGCCCATTCTGGCCTGTGTAGTATGACTTTATCATTCAAGGTTATCACCTAATCTAGAGTAAATTTCTCCCAAAGTACCCGATATCGAAGACCAGTCCCTATTATCGCAAACCCAGATTCTTGCTTTCTCACCTAATTTTTGGCGGAGCATTCTGTCGTCAATCAAAACAACAATTTTGCTCGCTAAGTCTGACTTTGAGCCCTTTTCAAAGATTAATCCTGTATTATCATGATCCACTATTTCCACCAAAGCATCCACACTCGAGGCAATAACGGCCTTCTCCATTGCCATTGCTTCGAATGGTTTGAGTGGCGAAACCATTTCAGTCACTGGCAGAGGCAATCGTGGGAAAGGAGCGATATCTACTATGGAATAGTAATCTTCAACCTCCTCGTGTGGGACTCTTCCGGTGAAGATAACATCATTATCCAACCCTAAACTCGAAGATAGTGTTTGCAACTTATTCATGTAAGCGCCATCGCCAACAATCAACAATTTGAATTTACTTTGAGTTTGTTCTTTGACGATTGATAAGGATTCAAGCAGTAAATCAAGGCCTTCATACGAAACCAAACTACCAATATAGCCCAAAACTGTCGTATCCTGTGCCATACCTAGTTTGGCTTTTAATTCTAGATTAGCTGGCTTGGGAATAAATCGATCCGAATGGACTCCATTTGGTAAGAAACCAACATTTTGGATACTGCTGGAACGTTTTTTCATTTCTTCCCCTAGAGCATTTGTGATCGCGAAATTGTAAGTGGCTTCTGAAGCAGATGCAGCCTCTAAATTGGACATCATCTGGAAGTACTCGGAATCTTTGAATTTTGGTTGCCTTGAAATTCTGGTAATCTCCCATAATCCTCTGACTTCATAGATTGATGGTATCGAAAAATGTTTGGCGACCGCATTTGCTACCAGTCCATTGAGGTGATTTGATGCTGCGTGGATAATGGAAGGGCGTAATTCGATAACTTTTCTTGCAAGGTCTTCCGCATAGGCCTGTAAATAAGAAGCAATATTCGTTTGCCCATATCCTTTTTCTAACTCGATTAAACGATGATAAGGAATCTCATCCACTATCTGTAACTTATCTGTAGGTAAATCATGCATACCATGTCGATCATGGGGGTACCCCCTCCTCGTTACAACTTGTACATCCCATCCGAGTTGCTTGGCGCCACACATGAGGCCATGGCCTCTTGTTGCGTACCCGCCTGAATTATATGGTAGACTGTTATGTAAAACATACAAAACTCTACCCTGGATTGGAACCAAATTACAATCGATGTGGTCTAAATCGACCGTTAATCCATTCTCCTTCAAATCAAGCAAATCGATATATCCTTGAATCTTCGAGGAAATTCTCGCCGAATTTGGGTTCCCATGATTTCTGAGAACCTCAATTGCGTTGCTAATCTGACCAAGGTTAATGTACGCATTCGATACATGAATAGAGACTGTATCTGAGAAAGTTGTTGAATTACTTAACATGATTTCACCCCATTTAATCACACATGAAGCAAGTGGCCGTTCTGTAGTGGATTTGTGAACTCTTAGCGCATATGTGTAATTATATCTCGCAATTTCTATGTCTTTATCCATTGATTCATACAGCGTTTGCATGTACTCTTCTAACAAGTCCCAGTCGTTAAGAAATTCATCAAATTTGGATTTCAGTTTACCGTCGAGTAACATATCTTTATGGAGATTAGTTAGGTCATTTACCCATTCTACAGTTTTCAAATCGTGTTTGAATTTCGGGTGATGGAGAATCTTCAAAGCATCAATATAATCACCTTTCCGTCTTAGAAAAACGACCATTGAGCGCATGCCTCTGTGATCAGGAATAGTTTTTATGAATTTTTTTGCATAGCCCACGCCCAAGTCGTTATCGATGTCTCCAAGTGCCCGCATAGAGGCCACATAAAAATCTGAAATAGCGCGCCTTGAATACTCGTACTTTATGAGATATTTCTGCAAATCATAAAGAAGACCATTGATTAAATCGACTCCTTCTTGCAAGATAACTGTCTGTATCCGATCTCTCAATTGATTGAGAGTTCGCTCACTGAAATCTGCATATTCAATAAGTCCGAAATCATCATCGAATTTAGATTCAAATTGAGTATAATCGATGTGTTCAAACATTGAATCGTCAAAGGCGTAAATCACCTCCGGGGATTGCTCCTCTTCTTTTTCATTTCCGATTCCAAGAAACTGGTTAAGAGTTCTATTTTTGTAAAGTTGAATGGAAATGACTGCGCGTGAATCATCCAAAACTTCAGGAAATTCTGAGACAATCGTGGCATATTCTGATGGAGATGTTCCACAAATAGCGCGGAGATATGCCAGACGAAGATCATTCAACACCAGCGGATATTTCTTAAGAACATCAAGGGAATGTAAAAAATGTTGGCGGATTTCCTCAGAATTGATATCTAACTCTATCATCGCATTCTTCAGATCTGTTGGTCGATCGAGATGAGCCGTAGCAATCCTGACAATTGGATTAGAGTTTCCTCTAAACTTACGCCTCATAATAAAATTCATTTTGTCCACCTTAAGATAAAAACTCAATGAGGGAATCTAGGCAACGGCCAGCGGTATTTCCGTCCCACAAATCGATTTTTATGTTTTTACGACGAGGTTCCTGAATAACTCGGGTGAGTTCGGCATGTAGATTTTGAGGTGTACAAAGGACATTCGTTCCTTGTTCAATGGTTATCGGACGCTCTGTATTTGGACGCAAAGTTATGCATGGAACTCCAAGCCAGGTTGTTTCTTCTTGAATTCCTCCACTATCTGTAACAACCATTCGACTTTGATACACGCAATTCATGAAGTCAATATATCCGAGTGGTTTTGTAATGTGAATCGACTTAATTTGAAGAAGCGATTCGAATTCCCCAATCGCTTCAATTCTAGATTTAGTTCTGGGATGAATCGGCCAGATAATGTCGAAGTGTTCAGACATTTTTTTTATTTGTTCTAGTAATAATCGAAGTTGCTTTGGGTTATCTACATTACTCGGCCGATGAAGAGTAATTACGACATGTTCGCTATGTTGTAAAGAAAGAGTGGATATAAATACTGATTCTTTGACTTGGTCTAGCATTTCAGTAAGCGTATCAATCATGATATTTCCTACGCGTTTAATCTTGGAATCGGGAACTCCAGAAGCTAACAAGTGTTCATCTCCATCTACAGATGGCGTCCAAAGAAGGTCGGCTATACTATCTGTAAGAATACGGTTTATTTCCTCCGGCATGTCACGATCGCCACTTCGTAATCCAGCTTCAAGATGTATAATAGGGACGCCTAGTTTAACTGCTGCTATTGCACATGCTACTGTACTGTTGATATCTCCAATAACGATTGTAGCATCAGGCTTGGATTCCAATAGAAGCGCCTCATAACGCTCGAGAATTTTGGCAGTCTGTTTACCATGAGTTCCGCTTCCTACTTCCAATGAATGGGCAGGAGTGCCCATCCCAAATTGTGTCATGAAAATTCCTGACAATTCATGATCGTAGTGCTGACCGGTATCAATCAACACTGGATCAAAATCTTGATGTGAATTTAACGCCCTTAACAAGGGAGCGGCCTTCATTTGATTTGGCCTTGCACCGACAACCACATGAATCTTATACACCATACTTTATGGTGAAAGGTTTAGCATATCATTGTTTAGTGCGATTATAGGCCCGTAGACTATATTCTACCGCCGAGTAGGGTTGTCATGGATGTGGAAGTTGTTCGTGATGGGCAGGATCTCATCTGGAAATTTTCTCTAGATGAATCTGATGGGGAATACACTGAAAAAATCAAAATGGTCCACGACCGGTTCAAAATCTCTTTGCCGAAAGGGTTTGATGTTGAGCAAATTCATCCAGACCATTTGGCTTTAATCACGATATTAGTCGCCCATCCATTCGTTGGAACGGTTTTGAATTTACCATTTGTAGTAAGTAAGAGATTTGCAGACGCAACAATGATTTTTACTTCTTATACCGTTATGCATAAGAGCATTACTGGGAATGCCTATGCCGCCCCAGATAATGGAGTCCCCGGACTTGCTTTTTCAGGCGGGGCCGATTCAACCGCTTGTCTATTAATCATGCCGAAAACAACTGTTTGCGTTTTCATGGATCGCCCCTTGCTTAAGAAAGTCTCATTGTACAACAAAACTGCAGCATATGCCACGATTAAACACGCAGAAAAGAAAGGTTTTGAAATGCACAACATATCTTGTGATGTTGAATACCTAAGACAGCCTCTTGGATTTCCTACAGATCTTGTTCCTTGCCTACCACTATTGGCAATTGCCATGCAGAAATCAATCGACTCGATTGCGTTTGGAACAGTAATGGAGTCTGCATATCGCATTGGTCATAAAAACGCACGAAATTATTCGCAATCATCACACTACAGGATATGGGGTCGCCTTTTTGCTGCTGCTGGAGTTCCTCTTTTTTTACCGGTCGCAGGTGTAAGCGAAGTTGGAACAAGTATGATTGTTAGACAATCCTCTTTTCAAGCATATACTCGATCTTGTATTCGCGGAAAATGGCCAAATGCATGCGAGAATTGTTGGAAGTGTTTCAGGAAAAATATGCTTGAAGAAAGATTTAGTAAAGGGCATGTATCTGGGAAATACCTTGCAAAGGGCTTGGGTATTAAAGAAGTGAAATTGAAGTTAGACAAATGGCCAATCAGTCATGAGAATGTTTTGGCATGGGCACTTCAAGGTAGCGAAGGCGAATATGCTAACCCCTTACTCCAGCGTTTAGAGGGACAAAACCGAGATTTGAGTTATCTCGAATCTTTCTATCCCCCTTCAATAGACTTAATCCCTGAGAAATATCAAGAAGAGACTACAGAAAGAATATCCTCTTTCCTTCCGCAAATGGATGAAAGGTTTTTCAAGACTGTAACTGAACATGATATGAGCCAATGGCTTAATTCTCCATCAGCAATCGAGGCAAAGAAAGTTTTTGACGACTTTATGAGGGAGAAATACCCAATAAAGAACTAATCGAATGAGCTCCATTCTCGCTCGGATACGGTTCTGATGACAAATCAAGAATCTCGGCAACTTTCGATTTAAGATCGCTTTCCCCTGTAATATAGACCAAACCCCAACCTTCTTTCTCTGCAATTCTACAACGCGCAACTTGATTATCCATACCTGTTTCAGTATTTGGGATGAAGAGCGTGGGGATCCCAAACACACGCATTTCTTGATATGAATTATACCCTCCTGCTTGGACTGAAGCATCGAAAGCCTTTGCATACATTGTATTGGGATAGTCCCGGATTACTCGTAAACGCTCATGGGTAAATGGCAATCGATCTCCGAGCATTGATTCTCCAAGAACAACATATACCTCCGAGTCGTTAAACAGTGCTTTGAGTACCGATTCCAGAGTACCCTCTATCTCGTTTATTCTTCCTGCGCCTAGTTGAACATACACAACTTTTGCATTATCGGGAACTGATAGACGAGAGCGGGAGAAAGAACGCTCCCAAGCCTCCTCTGGGTCAATGGCCCTAATCGGTGAGACAACATGTATACCATCAACTTCAGCAGTTTCCCCACCCTCTCCGGGCATAATAATTCCATCAAAAAGAGATTGAGAATCTACAGGAATAGTTTTGTTCTTTTTCAGTGACCCCCTTCGCATCCACCACTTTTCCATATCAGGCTGTGAAGCGATGGCGTTGAGCATTCCTCGGTAAGGAAAAGCCCCATCAAACATGAACCATTTCGGCCGATGCACGTCAAAAATCATGTGCAACATATCTTCAACTAATCCATTCCATTGAGAAGCACTCATGTCAGCATGTTTGTATCTCCCTGCTAAATGATATGTTGGAAATTGATCGCTGTACAAAATGTGAAGTGTTGGCATTGGAGTGAAAAATATTATCTCCAAGCTTGGGTCTTTTTTCCGTAGGGAACGAGCCACAGCGTACATCCGAGTGAAATGTCCGAAACCGACACCATTTGTCGGGAATAATACAATACTATGTTTCCGAGTTGGTTGGTTACCCGCATTAATCTCACCTGTTGCACTGGATGGTTTACGCCCCAATCTTTGAAGTCCTAAACGAGAGATTAGTAACGGGAATGTGATTAATAGGAAAGGTAACCTCCAAGGGCGCCTAATTGAGTTTGTAATGTGGACGCCTAACTGAAAAGATATGCTACTTCGTAGTCGGCGTAGTTCTCTTTCATTGCGACTGTTTCTGCTAACCATTCTATCGTATTTGGACGTGAGAGAATCGGAGTTAGTTGACGAGGTTTGTGCCGAACCTTCATCATCCATAAAGAGTCGTTAGACTAATGCTTCTTGATATTTGGGCAGAAAATTTTCCAAAGGTTCTGATTTGAGGAATAGTTTAGATGTCCAAATTGACGCTTTCTAGACTGTATGGCTTTTCCATCCATGACAAATACATTTCAGTTCTTTCTCGAACTCCGTCTCTTAGTTTTTCACTAATTATTTCAAGCCCTTTTGGGTAGGCTTCCTCCCACCAAGATAAATCCGATTCAATGTGAGGAATTAAATGTGGAGCGAGATGCTCTAAATTTTGTTTCTTCAGAGCCCACAAAGCATGCTGTGCGGTACGAAGGGGGGTCGAATTGAGGAAGGTTGTAATTTCTTTCGAGGTGGGGTCAACCTCCCTCCCTAAAGGACCATTTTTGTGAAAACACTTCCAACATTTTCCACACCATCGATTGGTTTTACCGCGAAGGCAAGAATTAACAAAATTGCTGATTGGACTTTGTTTGACGATCGCCATTGCACCTGCCTCAGATATATGATTGATTGGAAGCACATATTCTAATCCTGCTTTTGCGAATTGCTTGGTCCAGTATTCTAGATAATATGATGAAGAAAAGTCTCTGTATTTCGAGCCTGCTTTAAGCCACGTGTTATCTATTGGAGTGCCAAATGCAATTCCAAATAAATCAAGATAATCAGCGAGAAGAATAAGGTGAACTCCTGCGGCATTAGATGTAGAAAACCCTACCTGTAACCCATGATGTGTTCGAATTCTCTCATGGTTTGAGGGTATGACTAGGACTTCCCTATTCATCACTGATTTCCATTTATCAAACACAAGGTTGGCCATATCATGAGTCAGCATGGATTCAAAATCTCTTTTGTGATATGCTAGGATAGTGTCCTCAGGCAAAAGGAATGATGATGCTGTCGAATCAATCCCTCCAGAATATGATACCGCTAGTTTTTTGCCAGTCCTTATTGTAGATGTTTCCCATTTTTTTACTTCCGGATTCCAGGGTGATAATAGGACTTGCAATGCAAGATGAAGTAAAGATGGATGGGTTTTACTCAACAAAAAATCCTTTGGCATTATCCAATAAGCCCAACCATTTTCATGGCGCAACCATAGCCTGTTTCCTTCCTGATGCCAGTTAGATAATAGATCTTCTTTATCCCATACCTTCTCCGAGAATTTTTCTGGTTCTAAATCGACAAAATTGGATTTACTGATTCGTTTTAATCTCGCCCTTGAAGTGTATTTTTCATATCTCTGAGACGGATAATCAAGACAGAATGTTTCAACACCTTCCCAATCCATCATGTTGTAGAGACTTCGCACGATAATATCTCTAGCAAACTCAGATTGAGTATTATTATCAATCTTCTTTCTTGCTAAATTTTCAGCCTCCTTAAATCGAGAATGGTTGTATAATCTTCGTACTCTTGCCCTCCAGAGGATTGAATTCAATCTTCTGAATATTTGCATATTGTGTTCTATTTACTCTACATTAACAACCTTTTGCAAAATGTGATTTGAATTAATGCGGTCATATTTCATTACTTTTCAAGCTTGTTCGCCGAAGGATATGTAATCCACCGTCGATTGATCGAAATTATGGAAACCCTGTTAGTCACTGGCGGCGCTGGTTTCATCGGCAGCACATTTGCCAAGAGAGCTATGGACAAAGGATATCAAATCCGAGTACTTGATAATCTTTCAACTGGTATCTCCAAAGTTGCTTCTGAACTGCGTAATATGGGCATTGATGTGTTCATAGGCGATGTTCGAGACTCTGATTTACTCGAGACCGTTATGAAAGATGTTGATGTTGTAGTTCATCTTGCAGCACAGGTTTCAGTTCCTATTTCAGTTGAAAATCCTGATGAAACCGCTAGCATAAATATCGAGGGAACCAATGCTCTTCTTTCAAAATGCTCTAAATTCGGAATTAAGCGATTCATTCTAGCATCCAGTGCCGCAGTATATGGCGATAATGAGAACCTCCCATTGATTGAGAAAGACAGTGGTACGCTATTGTCTCCATATGCTGAATCAAAATTGGAAAATGAAGAACAAATTTCAAAGGCACGCGAAAGTGGCTTAGAGGCTGTAGCACTTCGGTTCTTCAACGTTTATGGTGTTGGCCAGAGATCTGATTCAGCGTACGCTGCAGTCATTCCAAAATTCGTCGATGTGATGGTGCAAGGTAAGGCCCCTCGGGTTCATGGAGATGGGCTCCAAACAAGGGATTTTGTCCATGTTAATGACGTATGTAATGCGATATTGAAATTCCTAAGCCCCGCCTGGTATGGAGAGAAGCACCATGTGTTTAATATTGCAACTCAGACAAAGAAATCCGTCGTTGATTTGATCGATGAAATCAACTCTTCGTTGGCGAAAATTGACCATTCACATGTTGCAATTAATCCTATATTTGATTCCGATAGGATTGGGGATATTCGTCATTCTATGGCAGATATTACCCGCTTGAAGGATGCTACAGATTGGGCGCCAACAGTCAATTTCAGTGATGGGATTCGGGAATTGGTTGTGGAAGCCTACAAGCAAAATCTCCAAA
>Ga0206677_10002353_pt1 | contig 16726 bp, 14 predicted proteins | sample M130m12015metaG_FD_155475 | JGI IMG/M metagenome (GOLD analysis project Ga0206677, IMG submission 155475) | Ammonia-oxidizing marine archaeal communities from Monterey Bay, California, United States - M1 30m 12015 | ecosystem: Environmental > Aquatic > Marine > Intertidal zone | place: USA...
TCTTTAGATAAGTTCATTACTTTAACGGCTGTGGATAGTAAATTCGATATTGGTTTAGAGGATGATAATTTAGCTTCTTTCTCTCACTTAGGCAAGATGATTTCCCATAAACCAAGTCATCTTTTTCATTATACTAATTTAGCTTATCAGTCTTATTTTGTTTCGGCTATGGCTACTGAAATGTTACAATCAATGAATTTTGATGTAAAAAGACTAGGGGAATTAAAAGCTGATTTTTCAGAAGTAGAGCCTATCATGAGAAATACTGATTTTTTAAGTTTTGATATTTCATCAATACAGCATGCTTATGCTGGTGCAAATGTGTATTCTTCTCCTAACGGGTTGAATGGTGAAGAATCTTGTAAAATCATGCGTTATGCTGGATTAAGCGATAAAATTACTGCTGTTGGGTTATTTGAGTACAATCAAAATTTAGATGCTAATAATCAAACTGCTTATTTGTTAGCTGAAATGATTTGGTATTTTATTGATGGTTACAAAATCAGAAAGAATGAACTAAATCCTAACGTGAAAAACTGTGTAAAATACACGGTAGCTTTTGATGATGGTAAGAATGAAATTACTTTTTACAAAAGCAAAAGTAGTGGTAGGTGGTGGATGGGTGTTCCTTTCAAAAAAGAAGGAGTTAAAGAACTTCAAAATTACTATGTAGCTTCCTCTTATCGAGATTACGAAATAGCTAATCAGGGAGAAGTTCCTGAAAGATGGCTTAAAACCTTAAATAAATTCCTGTAGACAACTCTTTGATTATCAATTTATTTCTTGTTAATTATTACTGAACAAATAAGATGTGTATCTAGTTTTAGTGCAAAGTGTTAAAAAATGTTTATTTTAGCGCCAAATTTTTTTACAGAAAATTACAATATGAAGAGAATCTTAATTCTAGTTTTAGCTTTTTTGTCGGGAGGAATTGTTTCAGCACAGCAAGTGCCACAGTTCAGTCAGAATATGTTTAATAAACTAGCTAATAATCCTGGTTTTGCTGGTAGCAGGGGTGGAGTTGCTACTTCAGTTTTGCACAGGTCACAATATATGGGATTTGGAGATGGGGGGTCTGCTATTTCTACTCAAAATTTTAGTGTTGATGCAGAAATTCCAAACTTAATGAGTGGTGTAGGACTGAATATTGTAAAAGATGAAATCGCTCAATTTAGTAATTTAGGATTGCAAGCTTCTTATGCTTTCAGAATTCCACTTGGCATAGCTCAACTTGGTCTTGGTATGTCAGTAGGTATGTATCAAAGTGGTGTAGATGGTGCAGAGTTTAATCCTGCTCAAAGTGGTGATGTTGCAATTCCTATGAATAGTGTTTCTGGATCTAAATTAGATTTGGGAGCAGGTGCATATTTTAATACTCAGGATGTTTATATTGGTATTTCTTCTGCTCATTTATCACAGCCAGTTGTTGAATGGAGTGATGGAAAACAATATGCATTAAAAAGACATTATTTCTTAATTGCAGGTTATTATTATGAATTGACGGATGGTTTTTCAGTAAACCCATCTATTTATCTTAAGAATGCTCCAGGAGCTTCTCAATTAGATGTTAACACAAACCTAATATACAATAATAAGATGTGGGGTGGCGTTAGTTATAGATTAGATGAAGGTTTAATCTTGCTTGCAGGAATGAATATTACTGATGATTTCAGGTTGGGAATTGGTTATGATGTAACTATGGCAAATCCTTTAGGAAACTCATTTGAAGTTATGCTAGGGTATAAATTTAAAATTAAAAGGAATAATGCAATCTCTAAATATAAAAACCCGAGATTCTTATAATACAGATTTTAACTCACTTAGGTGATAAAATAAATATGAATATGAAAAAAATAATATTATTAAGTTTAATAGTTGCTCTTTTAAGTGCCTGTGGAGGTTCTGGAAATGGAGAGTTAATTGGAGTGCAAAACAGAGCAATCTGGAATCCTACTGATCCTTATGGAATGGTGTTTATTCCACAAGGAAGTTTCAATATGGGGCCTTCTGATCAAGATGTTCCTTTTGCAAATGTTTCTCAGTCTAAAACAGTTTCTGTTGGTGCATTTTATATGGATGAAACAGAGATTACAAATAATGAGTATCGTCAGTTTACTAATTGGGTAAGGGATTCTATTTTAAGAACTTATTTAATGGAGATGTATCCTGATGATTACGGTATTGAACCTGATTATGATATGAATCCTAATGCAGAAGTAAGAATTGATTGGAGTAAAAATATCAGATGGGATGATCAAGAAGTTAGGGAGATTCTTGAAGAAGAAATGTATTTGCCAGAGCATGAAAGATTAGATGGTAGAAAAGAATTTGATACTAGAAAATATAGATATAAATATCAAGTTTTAGATATCAATGCTGCTGCAGTAAAAAGTAAAAGAGAAGGTGATGCTACAGGAAAAAGAGATAGAAGCGAATTTTTATCTACTGTTGAGTTGAATATTTTCCCAGATACTTTAACTTGGACTCATGATTATTCTTATTCATTTAACGACCCTTACACTAAAGGTTATTTCTTTCACCCTGCTTTTGATGATTATCCGGTTGTTGGTGTAAATTGGAAACAAGCAAATGCATTCTCAAAATGGAGAACTAAAATGATGAATTCATTCTTAAGAAAAATTAAACAACCAACTTTACCTGAGTTTAGATTGCCAACTGAGTCAGAATGGGAATATGCTTCAAGAGGTGGTTTGGATGCATCTCCATATCCTTGGGGAGGGCCTTATACTCGTAATATTAAAGGTTGTTTTTTAGCAAACTTTAAACCATTAAGAGGGAACTATGTTGCTGATGGTGGATTGAAAACAATTAAAACAGCATCTTATAATCCAAATGGATATGGTCTTTATGATATGTCAGGAAATGTTGCTGAATGGACTTCAAATGCTTATGATGAGTCTGCTTTCTCTTATTCTCATGACATGAATATGGATCGTCATTATAATGCTGAAGAAGAAGACCATGCAGTACTTAAAAGAAAATCAATTAGAGGAGGTTCTTGGAAAGATATTGCTTATTTTATACAGACAGGCACAAGAACTTTTGAATACCAAGATACTGCAAAATCTTATGTAGGATTTAGAAATGTAGTTGACTTCTTAGGTAGAGATAAAAAAGATTTTCAATAAAATAAAAATAATTAAAATTAATAATTAAATAAAACACAAATGGGATTAGCAAATATTACAGAAGCAAAATGGTACAAAACAATGATGCCAAAATTATATGGTTGGGGTGCAGCAGTAGTGATATTAGGTGCTCTGTTTAAGATTGAACATCTTCCTTTCGCTTCTGAGATGTTAATTGTGGGACTAAGTTTGGAGGCAATAATTTTCTTTTTCTCTGCTTTCGAAAAGCAGCATACAGAAACAGATTGGTCATTAGTTTATCCAGAACTAGCAGGAATGAATGACCCAAATTCTGCTAAAAGACCAGCTCAACAGTTAGATGATGCTTTGGCGAAAGCTAAAATAGACAATGAGTTAGTGGAAAGCTTAAATGAAGGTTTAAGGTCATTTGGTGAGTCTGCAAAGGCATTAAACGAAACTGTTTCTGCTGCTGCTGGTATCTCAGAATATAATTCTCAAATTGAGGAAGGTGTTAAAAATATGAATGCTTTAAATTCATTATACGAATTACAATTACAAACTTCTAATCAACAAATGGAAGCAACTACTTTATTTTTGCAAAACTTACAATCTTCTGTTGAGGATTCTAAGAAATTCCAAGAGCAAGTTAGTAGTTTAGCTGAGAATTTAGAGCAACTGAATAAAGTATATGGAAATATGCTTACTGCAATGAATCCAAATAAATAATCATTACAAACTAAAAACATACACAAATATGGCAGGAGGTAATTTGTCACCAAGACAAAGGATGATTAACATGATGTATTTAGTGCTTACTGCATTACTTGCGCTTAATGTGTCTAAGGAGGTATTAAATTCATTTTTTGAAGTGAATAAAGGTATTACTAGATCAACTACTAATTTTAATGCAAAAAATATCGATACTTATGCTGCTTTTGATGCTGCTGCTGAATTGAATCCTGTTAAGGCTGGTCCATATAGAGAGCAAGCTTATAAAATTAAAACTGAAGCGGATAAATTAATAGCTTTTTTGCAAGAAATGAAATATAAACTTGTTTTTACAGCTGATAAGGGAAAAGTTTATTTAGGTCCAGAGAGTGGGTTTAAAGATGAGGAAGGAGAGATATTAGATGAAAAGGCTATAACTGTTCCATGGGAAAAACTTGAAGATTCTCAGAAAGCTATGATTATTGGACATTTAAAAGCTAAAGACGATAGAAATACTTCTGGTGAATTATTTTATAGTGATAAAAGAGAAAATAATATTGCTACAGAATTGAAGTCTAATTTGAATGCATATAAAATTTTACTTCTTGATATTGCGGAGGGAAATGAATCTTTAATTACATCAATAAATGAGACTTGTAACTATGAAGATAAAAAAATAAAAGGCACAAAACAGTTATGGGAATATTATAATTTTCATGATATGCCTGCTGTTGGTGCGTTAACATTACTTTCAAAAATGCAATCTGATGTAAGAAATACTGAAGCAGATATCATTACTATGTTAAGAGAAAATATTGATAAAACTTCATTAAAGTTTACCACAGCTGAGGGAATTGCGATACCACAATCTAATTTTGTGTTAAGAGGAGATTCTTTTAGAGCTAAAATTTTTATTTCAGCTAAAGATACAACTCAAGATCCAATAATTTATGTTGGAGAATATGATAGTTTAGGTAATGGGAATTACCAAATGAAAGGAACAGAGGGAGTTGACTATGAAGTAGTGAAAGTTATAAATGGTAAGGGAATGTTTTCTGAGAGAACAAGATCAGAAGGAGTTAGGAAATATGGTGGTTTAATTGCCATGAAAACTGCAAGCGGCACTAAAAAATACCCATTTAAAGGAGAGTATTTAGTTGCTGCTAAAACTGCTGTTGTTTCTCCAACAAAGATGAATATTTTATATTCTGGCCTTGAAGCAATAGGAGGGAATCCAATACAGATTTCAGTACCTGGCTATACTGCAGGAGAAATTTCACCTGTGATGACAAATGGTACATTAAAGGTTAGTAAAAAATCTGAAGGCTTATATAATGTATTTCCTGCAGCTGGTAAAAACTCTGCTGTGATTACATTATATGCAAATGTTGATGGCAAACGAACAAACATGGGAAAGGTTGATTTTAGAATTAGGAAGACACCTCCAGCATCTCCAGTTGTTAAATCAGTTGATAAAAATGGAATGTGTGATAGAGCTATACTAAAGACTGAAATTGTTCAAGCAACTTTAGATAATTTCTTGTTTGATGGTTTAAAATATAGAGTTACTTCTTTTAAACTGTCAGGTTCGTACAAAGGGCAGCCTGCTTCTGACGAACAAAAAAATGGTATGGGTTTTACACCTAAAATGCAAGGAATTATAGCTAATTCTGCCTCAGGAAGTACAATAAACATAACAAAAATAAGAGCACAATTGATAGGTTCAAATCGGCCTAGTGAAGCTGTAAAAGGTGACTTAGTTATAGAAATCAAATAAATAAAAACTATGAAAAAAATAATCTTATTATTAGTAACTACTACTTTTTGTTTCGTAGATGTAAATGCACAAGATGTATTAACAACTGAAGAAATGAATTCAGTTTATAAAAAAGAAAAACATTATGAAAAGAAAGTACAATATTATGCCCCATTAAGACAAGCAGATGTAATGTGGTCTCGTAAAATTTGGAGAGATATAGATATGCGTCAGAAAATTAATCATCCTTTTTACTACCCAATGAACAATGGAGATATTGATCAAATTACAACTGATGATAGAAAAAGCCTGATTGATGTAATTTACACTGCTGTATTGGAAGGTACTATAACTCCTTATGGAAGACCTACATATGATGATGAGTTTAGGTTTCCCATGACTCCTGCAGAGGTTCGGAATGTAGGAAATGCAGAACAAAAAATAATACAAGTATATGATCAAAAATTAATATCGGAGGGGGTTGACGCAGAGCTTGCACAGAAAGACTCAGTATTGAATATACCATTTGATAGAAATACTATTAAGAAATGGAGATTAAAAGAGGAGTGGTTTTTTGATAAACAGAGATCAGTGATGGACGTTAGGATTCTTGGAATTGCTCCTATGCAAGAAGATAAAGATGAAGTTAATAATGAACTATTAGGAACATTTTCTCCTATATTTTGGGTGTATTTTCCTGAAGCAAGAGAAGTCTTAATTAATGCTGAAGTTTTTAACCTAGTTAAAAATGATGCTGAGAGAAGAACATACGATGATATTTTTTGGAAAAGAATGTTTGGTTCCACTATTGTAAAAGAAGCGAATGTAATGAATAGAAGGATTGACGAATACATGGTTGGACTTGATGCTTTATTAGAGGCTGAAAGAATTAAGACAGAAATCTTTAATATTGAACACGACCTTTGGGAGTATTAATGTTAATTTTATAAAATAATTAAAGCCCCTTTTGGGGCTTTTTTACTTTAATGGAAAAACAAAAGAAAATAGCAATTATTGGTTTAGGTTATGTAGGTTTGCCTTTAGCTATAGCTTTTTCTGAGTTTTATCAGGTATGTGGTTTTGATGTTAATTCTACAAGAATTTTTGAGTTAAATAATTCTATTGACTCTAATGGAGATATCATTTTTTCTATAAATGATAAATTAGATTTTACTTCTGATGAAAAGAAATTAGCTTCATCCAATATATTTATTGTAACTGTTCCTACCCCTGTAAATCCTAATAATATCCCTGATTTATCAATTCTTGAAAATGCAACTAGAATGATTGCAAAATATATAAGCAAAGGTGATATTGTTATTTATGAATCTACTGTTTACCCGGGTGTAACTGAAGAAATTTGTGTTCCTATTCTTGAGGCGGATTCAGGGCTAAAATATAATTTTGATTTCTATTGTGGCTATAGCCCAGAAAGAATTAGTCCTGGAGCTGATAAATATTCATTAGAAAATGTAGTTAAAGTTACTTCTGGCTCTACCTTAGAAGTGGCAGATAATATCGATAGAATGTATCAAAAGATTATAAAAGCTGGGACTTATAAAGCTCCATCAATTAAGGTAGCAGAAGCCGCAAAAGTTGTAGAGAATACTCAGAGAGATGTCAATATTGCATTGATGAACGAGTTATCAATGATGTTTGATAAAATGAATATTGAAACTTCAGAAGTTTTGAGTGCTGCTAGAACTAAATGGAATTTCTTGAATTTTAAACCTGGATTGGTTGGTGGACATTGTATAGGTGTTGATCCTTATTATTTACTTCATAAATCAGAGGAGATGGGGTATAAGCCAACTTTGTTGCATTCTTCAAGGAGTATTAATAATAAAGTAGCAAGTTTTATTATTGAAAAAACTAAGGAATTATTATCTAATACTGATAAAGTTGTTAGTGAATCATCAGTTTTAATATTAGGGTATACTTTCAAGGAGAATTGTTCTGATACACGAAATACAAAAGTAAAGGATATTTATGATGGTTTGGTAGAGTCTTCTTGTAGAGTCTCAATTTATGACCCTTATTTAAGTGAAAATTCTGATAATAATTTCATTTCAAATCCGTTTGTTTCTGAAGAAAAGTATGATGCTATTATATTGGCTGTTGCTCACAATGAGTTTTTCAATTATACTATTGCTGATTTTAATCAGTTAACAAAAGGAAAACTTGTACTTTTGGACCTTAAAGGGATTTACGAAAAATCTTCATGGAAATTGTAAAAATATAAAAAATGAAAGAAGAATTGAGTTTAAGAGAAATAATGAATGAGGTGATTATCTTTTTTATTAATTTTAAAACATTGATAATTGCAATTACTTTAGTTGGAACTTTAGGTGTTATTGTTTTTCAAAAGATACGCCCAGCTTATTACAATACTACTTCTATTGCAACTTCAGGTATCTCTGCTTTTGAAAGAATTGAAGATGAAAAGGAGGTTTTGAACCAAAGAACAGCAATAAATCTTATTAATACTTTGCATCTAGATGTTCAGAAAGAAGATTTCATTGTTCTTGGAGAAAAATTAAATATATCGAAGGAAAAAGCAGCTTCAATAAAGAGTATTAGCGCAACTCAAATATTTAGAAAAGATCAAGATGGGAAAGAATTTAATACTCCTAAATTTGAAATACTACTATCGGTAAAAGATAATGAGGTTATTAATAATGTTGAAGAAGGACTATTGCATTATTTTAATTCGAATCAATATATACATTCCTATTATGATTACTTTAAACTTACAAATGATAATGAAATAATAGCGATTGATAGTGAGATAGAAAGTTTGCAGAAATTTAGATCAGAAAAGGGTTCTAATATTGATATGAGTTCTTTTAATTTATATTCAAAAAATGGATTGACTGAAGTGCAAAATCAGATTATTGAATTAAATCAGCTAAAATCAATTAACGCTACAAATCAAATATTACTTAAGCCCTTATCATTTGTTCAAGGATTTACAATTTCTCAAACACCAGAAAGAGGGGTTTTACTTTTAGGTTCTTTAGCATTTGTGATATCTTTTATAATTGCGATAGTAGTTGCTGTTTTTGTAAATGTAAAGCAAAAATTAATCATCAAATAATATGAAATTAGGGATTGTAGGTTCGGGATATGTGGGTTTAGTTGCGGCAGCTTGTTTTGCTGAGATGGGAAATAATGTTGTTTGTGTTGATATTGATGATAAAAAAATCAACAAGCTTAAGCAAGGAGAAATTCCAATTTATGAGCCTGGTTTGGCTGATTTAGTTATTGGAAATCAGAAGAAAAATAACTTAACTTTTACAACAAATATCATTGATGTATTAGCAGTTTCGGAGGTGATATTTATTGCTGTTGGTACTCCTATGGGTGATGATGGTTCAGCTGATTTAAAATATGTTTTACAGGTTGCCCAATCAATTGGTGAAAATATGACTAAGCATTTAGTTGTTGTCGATAAATCAACAGTACCAGTCGGTACTGCTGATTTAGTGACACAAACGATACAAAAAGCTTTAGATCTAAGAAAATCTGACTTAACTTTTGCTGTGGTTTCTAATCCAGAGTTTTTAAAGGAAGGTGCTGCAATTAAAGATTTTATGCACCCAGATAGAGTTGTTGTTGGAACTGATAATGATGATGCAATGAGTTTAATGAGGAATCTGTATGCTCCTTTTACTATAAGTAATGATAGGTTTATAGGAATGGATGTTAGGTCAGCAGAAATGACTAAATATGCTGCAAATGCGATGTTAGCTACAAAAATCTCTTTTATTAATGAAATTGCAAATATTTGCGAGAAGGTTGGTGCTGATGTAAATCATGTAAGAACTGGAATTGGTAGTGATAAAAGAATTGGTTATCAATTTATTTACCCTGGTTGTGGCTATGGTGGTAGTTGTTTCCCAAAGGATGTTCAAGCTTTAATTAATATCGCTAATAATCATGGTTATAATCCAGAACTAATATCATCAGTTGAAAGTGTAAATAAAGCTCAAAAAGAAGTGTTGTTTTCTAAGTTAACTTCACAATTAGGAACTGATTTAAAAGGGAAAAAGATTGCAGTTTGGGGTCTTTCTTTTAAGCCTGAAACTGATGATATGAGAGAAGCTCCTTCAATTAATTTGATAAAATCTGTTTTAGCTGCAGGAGGGACAGTAAACGCTTATGACCCTAAAGCTATTCATGAGGCAAAATTTTATTTAAAAGGAATAGAAGTAAATTATTTAGAGGATAAATATTCAGCTTTAGAAGGTGTTGATGCTTTAATTCTAGTTACAGAATGGAAAGAGTTTAGAAGCCCTGACTTTGAATTAATTAAGGACAAAATGAAAGGTAATATTTTTATTGATGGAAGAAATCAGTTTAAAAAAGAATATATTCTTTCAAAAGGCTTGAAATATTTTCAGATAGGAGTTAATTAATATAAATGTTTAAATCATATGTCTTAAAATCAAAATCGTTTATTGATTTTCTTTATATGTTTATTTCTAACATAATTAAGAAGGGTTTTGGTTTTGTTAGAGAAATAATTCTTGCTTATTTCTTTGGGTCTTCAATGGTTTATGCTAATTTTTTGCTACTTAAAACTGCAGCTGATTTGTTTTCTCAATTAACCCAAGGTAGTGCTCTGCAGGCAAGTTTGCTGCCCAATTTTTCAAGTTTATATGAAAAAGGGCATAAAGTTTCATTGTCAAATGTTCTAGTTTTCTCTAAGAATTTAGCATGGAAAATATTTTTAGTAAGTCAACTTATTCAAATCCCATTAGTGTTTTATATTTCTCCAGAAAATTTATGGTTATTTATAATGATATCTCTAGTGTTAGGCGTAGTGATATCTTCTAATTTTTTTAGTTCCATTTTTTTAATTGTGATTCAAGGAAAAGGTGATTTTAAGAAATTTTCTATCTCAACAACTGTAGATATGTTTGTGTCAACAGTTTTGTTATATCCACTCTCGTTAATGTTTGGTGTGATTGGTATTGCTGTTAGTAGAGTTGCAGGGTTAGGTGTTTTAATATATAAGTACTTTACACCAATTTTTAATCAAACAGAAGGATATAAAATCAGTTTTGGAATGAAAGATATTAATTTGTCAATTATGCTTCTTGGTAATTTTGCAAATATCATAATGTTTCTATCACGGTTTCTTGTAGGGTTAGATGCTGGAAATAATATTACATTTTTTAATTATTCTATTGTGTTGTTAAATGTATTCCTAACGGCAATAATTATGAATGTTAATACTATTGTTTTAAGAAGATTGTCAGTTAAAAAAGAATTAAAGTTAATAGTCTTTTCTATTTTAATTTCATTAGTTCTTGGGGTAACTCTAGTTTTTGGTGTTGAAGTATATGGTTTTAGTATTATTAGCTTCATTTTTGAAAGAGGTGCTTTTACCCCTGAAGATACTATTCTAACTTATGAATTTGCTAAAGATTTAAGTATTAGTTTTATTTTTATTTTTATTGCTTCAGCTTTATTTCAACCCTTCTTTAGTATAGATCAAAAATTAATAAGAAGGGAAAGTAGAGTTATGGCGAGTATTTTAGTACTTAGTGTTCTAGTTTTGTTTGTGATTTTCTCGTTTACAACTACATCTGCTAGAGAGAATTCTTTGATTATGATTTACTCTTTATCTGTTTTAAGTGTGATTTTAGCAGCTTATTCTTCTTATAAATATTTTACTATTAAAACTATATAGAATATGGAATTAATAGGTTTTATAGTTTTATTAGTTTTAGGTATAGCAGCAATTATCTTTGATAGAATAGAGATACTCAAGTACTTGTATATTCCTTTGTTATTTTCGTTTATGGTTATTGTTAGGTTAAATGCATTTGTTTTTAATGCCTTTGAAATTGACATTATTACTTATGGGCTTGAAATGAAAGCCATTTCATTTGACATCTATTACTTAAGAGAATTTGTTTTCTGGTTTGGAATTAGGATACTGTATTTTATTACTCAGTCAGAGTTAGTTGCATTCCTTCTTCTTGATATTTTATGGATTTACTTGATTTATAAGGTTTCAAGAAAAGTTAGTGTTAATAAGATTGGGAACACCTTATTAATCATTTTAGCAACTTGTTTCCCATTCTTTTTTGGGTACCAAAATATTTATAGACAATTTTTTGCGACTATTGTATTGTTATATTCTTATTCAATAATAGATGATAGATCTAATCGTGCCATATTCTTTTTCTTTGTTTCTATATTCATTCATAATTTATCTTTATTAATTCTTCCGCTATTTATAATTAAGAAATTTTTCACATTTAAGTTAAATGATAGACTAGTATTGTCTTCCGTTTTAGTTGCTATATACTTACTTGTTTTACCATCAATTCTCTCTTTAAAAGATGGTGATGACCCCACTAAAATTGATTTAAGTATACTGTACATGATATTATTTATATTCCTGTTTCTATTTTATATATATAAATTTAGGGGTAATATTCTTAATTTTATTTTAATTGTTCCTTCATTAATTCCCGCTACTTTATTAACGATAGGGTTTGTTGCATACAGACAAGAAATGATTGCTGAACGATTAGGCATGATGTTTATTCCGTTTATTATTTTTGATATTTATAATTACTCATTATTAATTCAAAGTAGTTATAAACGAAAGTTACTTCAATTATTTTTGTTGTTATTATTTAGCGTTCCAGTTTTGTTATTTACAAGTTCTTTAATGTTTTTGGATTAGAATTATGATGAACAATTGGTTAAAATATAATGGTTCAATAATTCCATCATCTCCTCCTCATATTATGGTGACGGAATCTAAAGTAGAAATTAAAAAATTACTTATTAGTAGCAGATCTTTTTTTGCAAGGTGGGTTTCAAATTTTGATGTATCTATAGATTCTTCTTTTTGGTATGTAATTAATGATAAGGGTTTAGAAATTGAAGATTATAGTAAAAATACCAGGAGTAAGATTAGGAGAGGATTGAAGAATTTTGTTGTGAATAAGATTGAAAAATCTGAGTTAATTGAACATGGTTATAAAGTTTATGTTGCGGCTTTTAAAAGGTATAAAACAATTAATAAACCTATGAGTAGTAAAAAGTTCATTAAGCATATCAATAGCTTAGATAAGGGTTGGGAGTTTTGGGGAGTTTATTCTAGAGAAACTGATGAATTGATTGCTTATAGTCAAAATAAGATTGTAACTGATCAATGCTATTACTCAACTATTAAGTTTCATGAGAAATACTTGAAGATGTATTCTAGTTATGCTCTTTATTTTGCAATGAATAGTTATTACTTAAAAGAAAGAAAATTAAAATATGTAAATGAAGGTACAAGAAGTATTTTACACGAAACAAATGTTCAATCTTTTTTAATTGATAAATTTAAATTTAGAAAAGCTTATTGTAAATTACACGTTCAATATCATCCTTTAGTCACTCCAATTATTTTTGTTTTGTATCCTTTTAGGAAAATCATTGTTAAAAGTAATTTATTGTTTTTTAGAAAAATTGGAGTAGTTTTATCTCAAGAACAATTGCATAGAAATCCTAATGAGTAGTTTAGTTTCCATAATAACTCCATCTTACAATTCCTCAAAATTTATTAAGGACTGTGTTGCTTCAGTTTTTTCTCAAACGTATAAAAATTGGGAAATGATTATTGTAGATGATTGTTCTAAAGATAATTCAAAAGAAATAATTTCAGAACTTTCAACTAAAGATAAAAGAATTAAGCCAATCTTTTTAGAAAAAAATGTTGGTGCTGCTGAGGCAAGAAATGCTGCAATTAGACAATCAAAAGGAAAATATGTTGCTTTTTTGGATTCAGATGATTTATGGAATCCTAAAAAGTTAGAAAAACAACTCTCTTTTATGTATGAAAATGAGATAGCTTTTTCTTATACAAATTATCAGTTTATGTCTGAAAATGGTGAAGATCTTTCAAATATCATTTCAGCTCCTGAAAAGATGACTTACGATTCATATTTAAAAAATACTATTATTGGTTGCTTGACCGTTATTATTGATAGAGAGAAATCTGGTAAATTTGAAATGCCAAATATCCGTTCTTCTCATGATATGGCTCTTTGGTTGTTAATTATGAAAAGAGGTTTTTCTGCTTATGGATTAGATGAGAATCTTGCAAGATATAGAATTGTCTCAACCTCTAATACCGCTATTAAATGGCATGCAGCAAAGGATGTTTGGAAAGTATATAGGCAGGTTGAAAAGTTGTCATTTATATATAGTACTTGGTGTTTTGTTTGGTATGCTTTTAATGCATTTAAAAAAAGAATATAATGAAAAGAGTCTTTGATTTTTTAGTTTCTCTTGTGGGATTATTTTTATTCAGCCCATTGCTTGTATTGTTATCATTGCTAATTAAATTTACTTCCAAAGGAACTATATTTTTTATTCAGGAAAGAGTTGGAGAGAATGGAGTTTTTTTTAAGATGATAAAGTTTAGAAGTATGCAAATGATTCAGGATTCAGATAGTACAATATCAGTGAAGGGTGATATGAGAGTTACTAAAGTTGGTTCATTTCTGAGAAGATATAAATTAGATGAATTGCCTGAGTTATGGAATGTTTTAGTTGGGGATATGAGTTTGGTTGGACCAAGGCCAGATGTGCCTGGTTATGCTAATTTTCTGAGAGGAGAAGATAGAAATATCCTAAAATTAAAGCCTGGAATTACTGGCCCAGCAAGTTTGAAATATGCGAATGAGGAAGAAATATTAGCAAGACAGGAGAATCCTAAGGAATATAATGATGAAATAATTTACCCAGATAAAGTCAGAATTAATTTAGATTATTACTATCAATATAACTTATGGATTGATATTAAAATTATATTTGCGACAATATTCAGAACTTCTTATTAGTGAAAGAAAACAAAAAAATATGGTTGGCCTCACCACATATGGGAGGAGGTGAGTTGAGATTTGTAAAAGAGACTTTTGATACAAATTGGATTGCTCCTATTGGTCCGCATATAAATACTTTTGAAAAACAACTTTCTAAAATCTCAAATGGATATAAAGTAGCGGCATTAAGTAGCGGTACATCTGCAATACATTTAGCGTTAATCTTATTGGGAGTTAAAAGAAATGATGATATAATTTGTGCTTCATTCACTTTTTCGGCATCAGCAAATCCTATTAAGTATTTAGGAGCAAACCCAATCTTTATTGATAGCGAAACAGAAACATGGAATATGTGTCCAGCTCTTATGGAACAAGCTATTAATGATGGTATTTCGGATAATAAAAAACCGAAAGCAATTGTTTTAGTTCATCTATATGGAATGCCTGCAAAACTTGATGAAATTATGAGAATTGCAGATAATTATGATATTCCTGTAATTGAAGATGCAGCTGAAGCCCTTGGTTCCAAATATAATAATCAGCAATTAGGTACATTTGGTAAGTTTGGAGTTTATTCATTTAATGGAAATAAGGTAATAACAACATCAGTAGGTGGAGCTTTACTTTGTAAGGATAAGAGTTTGATTGAAAAAGCAAAATTTTTTGCTACTCAATCCAGGGATAATGCTCCCCATTATGAACATTCTGAAATTGGATATAACTACAGAATGAGTAATGTTTGTGCTGCTATTGGTTTAGGTCAATTAGAAGTGTTATCTGATAGAGTAAGACGAAAAAGAGAGATTATTGATTTTTATAAAAGGGAACTGTCTTCAATTAAACAAATTAGTTTTTTAGAAGAATTTCCTGGTACTTATTCTAATTATTGGTTAACAACAATTCTAATAGATGAAAATAGTGCAATAGATAGAGAACAATTGCGTTTGCATCTGGAAAAAGATAATATTGAAAGTCGTCCATTATGGAAGCCAATGCATTTGCAACCAGTATTTAAAAGTTGTAAAGCTTATGTAAATGGAGTTTCTGGTGATTTATTTAATAGAGGATTATGCTTGCCTTCTGGCACTAATATGACAAAAAAAGATTTAGAAAGAGTAGTTAATAAAATTAAAGAATTATATGAAGCTTAGACTTCAAAATCTGGAGAGAATTTACAAGCAACTTATCATGCTGGTTGTTGATGTTCTGACTTTATTATTAGCTTTGTGGTTGGCATTTGTTTTAAGAATTGGAGAGGCTTTTCCCTCAGATTATATTTTTGATTCATGGTGGCTGTTTATTGTAATCCCAGTAGTAATGCTACCGCTTTTTGTAAAGTTAGGCTTGTATCGTGCAGTTTTGCAATATATTGGAATTAAAGTTATAACTACAACTTTTCAAGCTACAACCATTTCGTGTTTAGTGGTAGGGTTTTTTATGATGTTTTTTCGTGAATCAAATTTACCAAGATCAGTGATACCAATATTTTGGTTTATAATAAATATCTTTATTATTTCCACTCGTTTCTTGTTTAAGGGTTATCTGTATTCTTGGGATAGTTTTGTAAATTCTAGAAAACAGACTATTATTTATGGAGCGGGAAATGCAGGAGTTCAGCTTGTTGAAAGTTTGAAAAAAAGCTCTGTTTATGCGCCAATTGCCTTTATTGATGATGATAAAACAAAACAGGGTACTATTCTTAATTTTTTAGAGGTATTCCCATTTAGTACAATTGAGGGTCTTATTAAAAATAAAGACGCAAAAGTTTTGCTTTTTGCTGTCCCTTCTGCAACCACAAAAGAAAGAACTCAAATATTAAAGAAACTCTCAAAATACCCTATTGAGGTTAAAGTTTTGCCTTCAATGGACAATATAGTAAATGGGGTAGTTTCTATTGATAATATAAAACATGTTGAGGTTGGTGATATCTTGGGAAGGACAGCAGTTTCTCCAAAGAAAGATTTGTTAAAAAGAAATATTTCAGGAAAAAATATTTTGATTACTGGTGCCGGAGGAAGTATTGGTTCTGAGCTTTCAAGACAGATTATGAAGCTTTCTCCAAACAAGGTTGTTCTGTTAGATAACTCAGAATTTAATTTATACAATATACATTTAGAGCTTGTTAGTAAAGGGCTTTCAATTGATTTAATTCCATCACTTTGTACGGTTACAAATTACCATCAGTTGAAAAAGATTGTTGAAATAAATAAGATTGATACAATTTATCATGCGGCCGCTTATAAGCATGTTCCTATGGTTGAAATGAATGTTGTTTCGGGTGCCTATAATAATGTTGTTGGGACTTTTAATGT
>Ga0206677_10002357_pt1 | contig 16712 bp, 12 predicted proteins | sample M130m12015metaG_FD_155475 | JGI IMG/M metagenome (GOLD analysis project Ga0206677, IMG submission 155475) | Ammonia-oxidizing marine archaeal communities from Monterey Bay, California, United States - M1 30m 12015 | ecosystem: Environmental > Aquatic > Marine > Intertidal zone | place: USA...
TGATTCAACTTTATTTATATCAATTTCATCTTTACCAGTATTTATTGCCAATAAATCTCTAAGCATTGCTGGAGGCCTATTATCAACCAGTGAAGCATATTCTTGATAAGTGCTTTTTAAGCCTGTACTAACTGCCTCTTGGAGCTTTTTAACAATTTCAGGATTGTAAGTATGATATTCACCACCATGAATATATTTTAGTAAACCTCCAACATTCATATCAGCAATATTCGATTTTGCATACTCATCTAAAGATCTCAGTTCTAAATCCAAATCTTTGAAATTTTTACCTTTAATTCTGCTCTCAGTATTAGTAAAACATAAATCAACTACATCCTTATCTAATCCAACTATCTCAAAAAGTTGTGATCCCCTGTAACTTGATATAGTTGAAATACCCATCTTCGAAATAATTTTTAAAAGACCTTTATTGATACCCTTTCTATAGCGTGAACAATTTTCATGAGCATCACCTTTTAATTCATTTCTATGAGTGAGATCAAGTATCGTCTGATATGCCAAGGTTGGGTACACAGCCGTAGCTCCAAAACCAATCAAACATGCAATCTGATGAGTATCTCTTGCTGAAGATGTTGTCACTATAATGTTTGCATCTGATCTAAGGCCTAGCATTACAAGATGCTGATGGACTGATCCAACAGCCAATAATGCGTTAATTGGTAAGTGGTCCTCTTTTGGCAGGTCTTCTATTAAATGAATAATCGAAGCTCCTTTTTTGACCTCACTAACAACTTCATCTTGAAGTTTTTTTAATGCAGTCTGAAGATTGGAATTGCTATTAAAGGATAAGTTGATTTCTTTAGATTCAAAATAAGGATTATTTAAAATTGAATTTAATTTTCTGTAGGATAGCACTGGTGAGGTAGTTACTAGTCTCTTGGCGTGATCAGGTGTTTCTTCATATATATTTAGCTCAGGACCATAGCAAGTTTCAAGAGTCATTACTGCTGCTTCACGCAAAGAATCAATAGGTGGATTCGTTACTTGGGCAAATTGTTGCCTGAAAAAATCATATATTTGCCTATGCATTTTACTCATAACGGCTAATGCCGTGTCATCACCCATAGAGCCAGTGCCTTCTTGAGAATCAATTGCAAGAGGTTTGATAACTGATGTTCTTTCTTCTTTAAATAAAAGAAATAGTTTTGATGATTGTAAAAATTTTGATGGTTCAAATTTCTTTAAACCTGGCCCTTCATATGAATCAAGCCTAGACTCAATATATATTGCATTTTCTTTTAACCATTTTCTATATGGGAACATCTGTTTGAGTTCGTTATCTATTGAAGATTCATCATGAATGACCCCTTTTGAAGTATCTATTGCTAACATGCCTCCAGGCTTTACTCTGCCTTTTTTAATAATCTCATTTTCTTCTACAGGATTAACTCCAGTCTCAGATGCAATGGTAATAATATTATCCTTATCTAGTTGGAACCTTGCTGGTCTAAGGCCATTTCGATCAAGAACACATAAAGCCCATTTTCCATCTGCCATAACAATACCGGCAGGTCCGTCCCATGGCTCCATATGCATTGAATTATATTCATGAAAACCTCTAACATCGGGGTCAAGAGTTTGAATATTTTGCCATGCAGGAGGAAGCACCATTCTAATGGCTCTGAAAATATCTACTCCTCCTTTCACAAGAAGTTCAATCATGTTATCTAAAGATGAAGAATCAGAACCTGTCTCATTAACAAGCTGTTTAAACTTTTGAATCTTTGGTATGAATGGAGTCAAAAACTTAGATGATCTGGCCTTGACCCAGTTTCTATTTCCTCTAATAGCATTTATTTCGCCATTATGCGCAAGAAGTCTAAAAGGCTGAGCTAAATGCCATCTTGGACTTGTATTTGTAGAAAATCTTTGATGAAAAACGCATGTAGATGCCTTAAAATTTTCTTCATTCAAATCAACATAAAATTCTTTTATTGCATTCGGCAACATAAGTCCTTTGTAAACTATAGTCTTAGAAGACATGCTACATAAATATAAAACTTCATCATCTAAATAGATTTCTTCTATAAATTTTCTAGCTTGGATCAAGCTTGTTTCAAAAATATCTTGATTAAAATCTTTACTATTTGGTTTTATAAATAGTTGATATATTTGGGGCATGCAATCAATCGCAATCCTTCCTAAAATATTTTTTTTTGTAGGGACAAGACGATGAGTTATCAGTTTGAGATTTTCATCTTTAAGTATTTTTTTAATTTTAGGTAGAATACTGGTGAGATCATCTTTATAAAAAACCTGTGCAATTGCAAAATGATCTTCTATTTCAATATTTTGTTCTTTTAGAAGAGTGTCTTTAAAAAATTTATGGTCGATATCAAACAATAATCCACATCCATCGCCAGTCTTACCATCAGAACCAACCCCTCCTCTATGCGTCATACTAACAAGTGCATTGATTGAGTTGATAATTATTTTATGCGACTTAACCCCATTGATATTAGCAACAAGACCAAATCCACAATTATCTTTAAAGTCGTTTTTTTTAAATAATCCAGGCATAAATAGAAAAATTTTTAATAATTATAGCATGTAGACATTTCAATTATATTTAAAAAGTGTCATACTTTGTCATACGTAGCACACAATTTAATATGAATAAGAAAAATAAGCAATATCAGATTGAGAAAGGAGTTTTGTTGTTCACTCAACCTCGGTCTCCCTATTTTTATGGCAAGTTAAGAATTAATGGTAAGTACATTACAAAATCATTTGCTCCAATTCAGGAATATGATGCAGCATTAGATATGCTGTTCAAATGGCGAGATGATATTTTCGGTGGTAGAGAAAATAATTTTGTGATTAGTGGAAATACAAAAGCATCTAATTATAGAGATGAATATTTATCTCATGAGAAACTTGAAAATGATTTTCAATTTCTTGAAGTTGGGAGATTTGATCCCGCTAAAAAGACTGCCGAAGAAAGAAAGATTAGTTTTGTAGAAATTTATGGTGAATATAATCAGGTTCAAGCCTCCAATCAAGCTCACAGATGTCTAGATTGTGGAAATCCCTATTGTGAATGGAAATGTCCAGTTCATAACTTTATTCCTGACTGGTTAAAACTTGTGAACGAAGGAAATATTATTGAAGCTGCAGAACTATGTCATTCTACAAACAGCTTACCAGAGGTTTGTGGCAGAGTATGTCCGCAAGACAGGTTATGTGAGGGTGCATGTACATTAAATGATGGTTTTGGAGCAGTGACTATTGGTTCAACTGAAAAATATATCACTGAAAAAGCATTTGAAATGGGTTGGAAGCCTGATATGTCGCAAAGAAAATGGACAGATAAAAAAGTAGCCATCGTTGGCGCTGGCCCTGCTGGAATTGCATGTGCTGATGTTTTAACTAGATCTGGAGTTCATAGCCATGTTTATGATAAGAATGAAGAAATTGGAGGCCTGCTAACTTTTGGCATACCAGAATTTAAACTAGAAAAATCTGTTGTCAAAAGAAGAAGGAAAATCTTAGAAGGCATGGGTGTTGAGTTCAATTTAGGTAAAGAGATAGGTAAAGATATCTCCTTTAAGAAATTATATTCTCACTATGATGCAGTATTTTTAGCCATGGGGACATATACCTCACTCGAGGGTGGTTTTGCTGGCGAGAAACTTCCTCAAGTATATAAAGCAATTGATTATTTAATTTCGAATACAAAAAAATTACTAAAGCTTAAACAAAATAAAGATGATTACATCAATTTGAAAGGTAAAAATGTAATTGTTTTAGGTGGTGGTGATACAGCTATGGATTGTAATAGAACTGCGATTAGGCAAGGTGCCAAATCTGTAAAATGTCTATATAGAAGAGATGAACAAAATATGCCTGGTTCAAAAAGAGAGGTCCAAAATGCCAAAGAGGAAGGTGTAGAATTTGAGTTTAATATCCAGCCAATAGATATTATTGGTGAAAAGGATGTTGAAGGAGTTAAGATAGTGAAGACACAGCTTGGGGAGCCTGATCAAAATGGAAGAAGAGTTCCAATACCCATTCCCGGTTCAGAAATTATTTATGAGGCTGATGCTGTGATTGTAGCTTTTGGTTTCAGAGCCAGCCCATCAGAATGGTTTGGAGATTTTAATATTGAAACTAAAAAAAATGGATTGGTCTTGGCAGAAGAGCATCAGGAATATAAATTTCAAACATCAAATAAGAAGATTTTTTCAGGCGGTGATATGGTTAGAGGCTCTGATCTTGTTGTTACTGCAATATGGGAAGGACGTGAAGCAGCAAAAAGTATAATAAAATATGTTTCATGAAAACAGAAGATTCAATATTCCTTCAAGCACTTAATAAAAAACCATTAAGTACTCCTCCAATTTGGTACATGCGACAAGCTGGTCGATACATGCCAGAGTATAGAGCTGTTAGAAAAAACTTTAAGAATTTTTTAGACATGTGCAAGAACGCCGATGTGTGTTGTGAACTTGCAATGCAACCAATAAATGCATTTAATTTAGATGTTGCGATACTTTTTTCTGACATCCTAACAATACCTGATGCTATGGGTTTGGGTGTTCAATTTTTAGAAGGCGAGGGTCCAGTATTTAAAAATCCAATTAAGACATCTAAAGATGTTATGGATATCCCCGCTTTTGATCCTGATAAACTTTCATATGTATATAAAGCTGTATCAAATATCAAAAGTGAGTTACCAAAAAATATTCCATTGATAGGGTTTTCTGGAAGTCCTTGGACTCTTGCAGCATATTCAATTGAAGGAAAGTCATCAAAGAGTTTTGAATTTACAAAAAACTTTATCAAACATAATGAAAAAGAAGCTCACATCTTCTTAAATAAATTAACAGATGCTTGTTTTATTTATTTGAAAAAACAAGTTGAAGCTGGTGCAGATGTTATACAAATATTTGATTCTTGGGCAAATCTTTTAACCAAAAAAGATTATGAGACTTACTCGCTGATATATATAAAATCTTTAATATCAAAACTAAAGAATGATCCTTTAACCTCTAATATTCCAGTTATTTTATTTGCAAGAGAGCCTGAGTTTAGTTGCAATGAAATGATCGAATCTCAAGCTGACTGTTTAAGTTTGTACTGGAACACTAAAAACGTTGATTTAAAATTTTTAAGCGGAAAAGTAGCACTTCAAGGGAATCTTAATCCTGAAATTCTTCTTCAAGCAGATAGCGTTATAAAAAAAGAAACAAATAGAATATTAGATAAATTTAAAGATTATCAAGGCTATATTTTTAATTTAGGTCATGGGATTACACCCAACATTAGTCCAGATAAAATCAAGCTCTTAACTGATCACATAAGATCTAGATAGCTATTTTATTTTTTTTCAGGCCAGAGCCTTATTAATCCTTCCTGTGCACAAGAGGCTATTAATTCGCCACTCTTGGTAAATATAGATCCTCTAGAAAACCCTCTTGCATTTCTAGTTATCGGACTATCAATTGAATACAAGAACCAATCATTTAAATTAAGTTTTTTATGAAACCAGATTGCATGATCAAGACTTGCATTTTGAAGATTCTTGGTTAAAAAATTTACTCCAACTGAATTGTTGGCAGCGGCTATTAAGCCCATATCTGATATGTACAAAAGAAATGCTTGCTGAATTTCTTGATCATTAGGGAGTTTTCCTTTTGCTCTTATCCAGGTATTTTTATATGGAGGCATCCTTTTAGGTTCAAAATAATCCTGTATTTCAACAGGCCTCATCTCTATTTCTCTTTGTTTTAAAAAAACGGGCATGTCTTTGCTGTCAATGTTTAGCTTTTTTAAAAGTATTTCTCTATTTTCTAATTCATCTTTAAGTTCTTCTGGGGCTGGGACATCAGGAATAGAGATTTCATGCTCTAAGCCCTCTTCGTCTTTTTGAAATGAAATAGAGCAACTGAATATAGCCTCTCCATCTTGGAGTGCCTTGACATTTCTTGTAGAAAAACTTTTACCATTACGAATTCTGTCAACAGTAAAAATAATAGGTTTTTTCATATCTCCAGGTCTTAAAAAATAAGAGTGGAAAGAATGAGCATAATGCTCAACATCGATAGTCTTATATGCAGCAATCAACGTCTGAGCCATAACCTGACCACCAAATACTCTTCCCCAGCCAACATTTTTTCCATTCCAACTATAAATATCTCTATCTACTTTATTTAATGTGAATAGATTTAATGATTTTTCAAGGAGATTTCTTTTTTCACTCATAATATCTAAAGCCTCAGCAGTTGAAATGACAAATTTAATGATTGAATTATATGTGCACATCTTACATGTTTTATAAAAAAACTAGAACTTTCATATTTCAAAAAGTATGATGGCCATCTAAGTTTATAATGATCGAATAATGACAATTAATAAAAATATAGAATTACCAAATAAACCCAATAATAAAGTTGAAGTATCAAAAGTATTTAATATTAATACAAAGATGTTGACGAAAGGGTTCGAAGAAAAGACTGAGTGGGTCCCTGAAATAGACGAGGGTTATATTTTTGATAAAGATACAACTCTCTCAATTCTAGCTGGCTTTAATCATAATAGAAGAGTTATGGTTCAAGGTTTTCATGGAACAGGCAAATCAACACACATAGAACAAATTGCTGCTAGATTGAATTGGCCCTGTGTAAGAATAAATTTAGATAGTCACATCAGCAGAATAGATCTTCTTGGCAAAGATGTTATTAAATTGAATGATGGAAAACAAATAACTGAATTTCAAGAAGGCATGCTTCCATGGTCTATTCAGAATCCTGTGGCATTGGTATTTGATGAATATGATGCTGGAAGACCTGATGTTATGTTTGTTATTCAAAGAATTCTTGAAGTTGAAGGCAGGCTTACTTTGCTTGATCAAAATAAGGTTATAAAACCCCATCCATCATTTAGATTATTTGCGACAACGAATACTGTTGGCCTTGGTGATGTAACAGGTCTCTATCATGGAACCCAACAGATAAACCAAGGTCAAATGGATAGATGGCATATCTTATCAAGCTTAAATTATTTAGATGAAAATCAAGAACTAAAGGTGGTTTTATCAAAAGTTAATGAGTTTGATTCAAATAAGAATAAAGAAATATTAAAAAATATGATTAAGCTTGCAAACCTTACAAGAAGTGGATTTGAAAATGGCGATATATCAATTCTTATGTCTCCTAGAACAGTAATCTCATGGGCGCAAAACTACAAAATATTTAAGGACGTTGTTGATTCTTTTAAATTAACATTTTTAAATAAATGCGACGAACTTGAAAAGCCAATTATTGCTGAATATTTTCAAAGATGCTTTGATATTGAAATAAATAAATAATAAATTTTATGGGATGGGTTAAAAATAGAGACAGGCTTCATGAAGCAGCTCTATCATCTATAAAATCAATAGCAAAGAAAAAAGACCTTTCATCAAAAAATGGTATTGCCCAAAGACCACCATCATTAAATCAAGCTACTATTTCGCAAGCACCCAGATCTACTAAAGACTTACCATCATGGAGAGGCGAAACAGATTTTCAATCTTTTTGGTATTTATTTCATAAAGAAAAAAATGAGCCTCCTCTAACCTTACCTGCAAGGATTATATTCAATGAATTAGAGATGTCACGTACAGAGATACTGGGATCAAATCTATACAAGGGCTCAAAGACAAATATCATTAATTATCTGGATGAAAAGAGTCTAGGTATTGAAGATAAAAAATCACCTAATTTTTTAGCTTTGTGCACCAACCTATGGCTTAAAGATATTGCAGGATTTAAATTAAAAAAGATATCTAAAGAACTTGTAAATGAATTTAATAAAAAGTATGAAGACATGCATCTTGAAGCTATTAAAAATAGCCTAATCTCAAGTATTGACAACCAAAGTGCATTTGAAAAAGCTTCTTTAGATTTCTTAAAAGCCATTAAGCTTCTAAAATCTGTTGAAGATAAAAATGAATATGAAGACGAAGAACCGATTGATCCTCCTGGAAGCACTAATGATATTGAAGAAGAGATTGAGACAGATGAAAGTGAAACTTCTGATTCTGAATCCTCTCTTGAAGATATAAACATAGATTTTGAAGAGACTATTGAAGAAGCCTCTGCTGTAGCAGATGGGGCATCTATTGAAGAAGAAATTGATACTCTATCCTATCCCCACAATGACTATAAGGGATTCGGTAGTAATGATTATTCAATTTTTACAACTGAGTTTGATGAAGTTATTGAGGCAAAAGATTTAACAACCCCAGACGAGTCTATTCGCTTAAGAGCCCAGTTAGATAACCTCATAAAACCTCACCAAACTACAATTGGTAAATTAGCAAATAGGCTTCAAAGGCTCTTACTGGCAAAACAAAATACAAACTGGAACTTTAATCTTGAGGAGGGAATGCTTGATACTGCAAGGTTGCATAGAGTAATTGCAGAGCCCGGTCACCCTTTAAGTTACAAACAAGAAACAGAAACTAATTTTAAAGATACAGTAGTTACATTACTAATTGATAATTCTGGATCTATGCGGGGCAGATCTATAAGCTTGGCTGCAATATGTGGAGATATTATTGGGAGTACTCTTGAAAGATGCCAAATTAAAACAGAAGTACTAGGCTTTACAACAAAAAATTGGAAAGGCGGAGATTCAAAACAAAAATGGATGGCTGATGGAAGTTTTGTAAATCCAGGTCGTCTCAATGATATACGACATATTATCTATAAAAGCGCTGACAATAGCTGGAGACGAGCAAGAAAATACTTTGGCGCAATGTTAAAGGAAGGACTCCTTAAAGAAAATATAGACGGCGAAGCTCTTGCCTGGTCGCATGAACGTTTAATTAAAAGAAGTGAGGACAGAAAAATATTAATAGTTATATCTGACGGAGCTCCTGTTGATGACAGCACCCTATCATCTAATAGAGAAGATTATCTTGATAATCATCTAAAACAGATTATTGCTAAAATAGAGAATGAAAGTCCTGTAGAACTTCAGGCAATAGGTATTGGCCATGACGTTACAAAATACTATAACAACGCAATTACTATTAACAGAGCAGAAGAGCTTGGCGAAGTTCTCCTTGAAGAGTTAACAAAACTTTTCAAGAATTAGTATCTATATTACAATTGTTCTATGTTTACAGTGTAAACATTGTATTAGGAGAACAAATGAAAATTACTAAACAGGCAAACCCACCAGAAGATTTATTATATTTTGATGATGAAGTTAATTTAACACCGCTTCAGGTTGAGGATGTTGTTGAAATATTTAATACCCCTCTTACTGGCTCTTATAATTGGGACTATACAATTGCCGATAATAGAATTAAGAAATTATATGAACTTGGAAAAGAGCTTAACTGGAATGGTTCTATAGATTTACAATGGGATTACACACATCCAGCTGATGAGAAACTTGTTGAACCAGATGAAGAGCTTCCTCATGAAACCCTAGAGGCATACCAAAACCTCACTGAAGAAGAAAAGATTTTATTTGATCGTCATTCTACTGCTGAACTAATGAGCCAATTTCTTCACGGGGAACAAGGCGCTCTTCTTGTAGCATCCCAACTAGCATCGTGTGCTCCTACTTATAATGCAAAACTATACGCGGCATCACAAACATTTGATGAAGCTAGGCATGTTGAGGTTTTTAATAAATATTTACAAGAAAAAATTGGTATTCATTATCCAATAAATCCAGCTTTAAAAACTCTTCTAGATAAAATTCTTACTGATGAAAGATGGGATTTAAAGTTCATTGGTATGCAGATTATTATAGAAGGACTTGCCCTAGCAGCATTCCAGATGCTTAAAACTATAACAAAAGACCCATTGTTAAAACAGTTACTTCACTATGTTGTTCGTGATGAAGCAAGGCATGTTACTTTTGGCATTAACTATCTTGAGGATTATATAAAAACTCTTTCCCCTGAAGAAATTGAGGACAGAGCAGAATTTGCATATGAGGCATGTGTTATATCTAGAGAAAGATTAATTAATACAAAATCAGAACAAAGATTTTTAGGAATGTCAGCTGAGGAAGCAAGAGAATTTCAATTAAATACAAAAACTTTTGATATGTTTAGAAATTTCCTATTTTCTAGGGTTATTCCAAATCTTTCAAGAATAGGTCTTTTAACCGACAACGTTAGGCCAAAATTTGAAGCGCTAGGATTGCTTGAATATGAGCATGCTCCTGATGATTTTGAATGTGACTGGACTGAGTTAAAAAAACCTTTAGAAACCTTTGATAAAATACCAGAAGCCATCTAGATTTTTTTATCTTCTTCTACTCAGCTTTTATGGTTTTTCTGAAACTATAGTAATTTCTCCATCTGAAGATCCTTACACTGAAATTCAAGAAGCTTTAATTCTTGCTAACTCAGGCGATATTATTCGGATAACCGAGGGTTTATACGAACTTGAAGATAGTCTATCAATTGATGTTGATGGATTAATTCTTGAAGGAGAAGGAATAAACAAAACTATTTTATCCTTTAAAAATCAACTTTCGGGGGCGCAAGGACTTTCAGTAACATCAGACAAAGTTACGCTTCGTGATTTTGCTGTTGAAGATGCAAAAGGAGATGCTATTAAGGTAAAGGGAGTTAATGATATTAGCTTTATTAGAGTTAGAACTGAGTGGACAAACGGTCCAGATGAACTTAATGGCGCTTATGGGCTTTATCCAGTTGAGTCCAAAAATGTTCTCATAGATTCATGTGTTGCCATTGGCGCATCTGATGCGGGTATTTATGTTGGCCAATCTGAAAACATAATCGTTAAAAATTCTAGAGCGGAATATAACGTTGCTGGAATTGAAATTGAAAACTCTTATTATGCAGATGTTTATAACAATCATGCTGAAAACAACACTGGAGGCATTTTAGTATTTGATTTACCTGATATCCCTCAACAAGGTGGGCATCATGTAAGAGTTTTTAAAAATAAATCAATCAATAATAATACTGATAATTTTGCACCTGAAGGAAATATTGTTGGCGAGGTGCCAAGAGGAACTGGAATAATTATTCAGGCTAATTCACATGTAGAAATTTTTGATAATGACATTGGTGATAACGATACCGTTAATATAGCTATAGTTACTTATGGTTATGAGACTGATGACGAAAACTATTACCCTCATCCAAAAAATATTCAAATACATAATAATCGCTTTACAAAATCAGGTTTAAATCCTGATCTGCAAACAGGAGAATTAGCAAAAATATTATTTGAACTATCCGAAGGTGATATGCCTGATATATTCTGGGATGGCATTATTCCCCTAAAGCAAATGATTTTTGGTCAGCCAACTAACGAAAAAATAGTCCTTAATAAAAATGGTGATGCAACTTTTTTAACAATTAATCCTATTAAGTATATGCTCCCTTTCTTTGACCCTGTCGAAAGAAATAGTGAAGAATATTCAGGCGAAATTAACCCTCTACCACCAGTTACATTTAGTGAAGAATTATAAAAATATACTTCTATTTTGTTTCCTTTTTATATTTAGCAGTGAATCAAATGCTTATGTACAAAATGAAATTCTCAAATTAAAAAAACCTCCACTAAAACTTTCAGAATATGGTTTCTTTAAAGACATGCGATCTCAGCTGCCATCTGAAGATGTTCTCCCCTACACTTTAGAAAGTGCACTATTTTCGGATTATGCAGATAAACTGAGATTTATTTACATACCTGATAAAGGATTTGCTAAAAATGTGCCTGGTAAAGTATTTGACTTCCCAAATGGCACTGCATTAATTAAAACTTTTGCGTATCTAAATAATCACACCAACTCCAACTTACCTGCACAATTATTAGAAACAAGACTTCTGATAAAAAAAGATGGCGAATGGTCAAATGTTAGCTATGTTTGGAATGCGTCACAAAATGAAGCATTTTTAAGTATTGCTGGAAAAACTATACCAACAAAATTTGTTAACAATAATGGTGAACTTCAAGATGTTAGGTACAGAGTTCCTAATATTAATCAATGCAAAGAGTGCCATCAGGTCAATAAAGAAATTACTCCAATAGGGCCTAAAGCTAGAAATTTAAATACAATTTATGCATATCAGGAAGGTTCAATGAATCAGCTTGAAAAATGGCATGAACTTGGGTGGATTGATAATAATTATCAAAACAAATCAATGGTGGATTGGGCAGATCAAAATGCTAGCTTAGATGAAAGAGCAAGATCATACCTTGATATTAATTGTGGTCATTGTCATATAGAGGGAGGATCGGCAGATACAAGCGGTCTATATTTAAACTTTAATGAAGACAGGAAAATAAACCTTGGTTTTTATAAAAAACCAGTAGCAACTGGAAGAGCAAGTAATAATCTTAAATATTCTATAGTTCCTGGCCAACCAGAGGAATCTATTTTACTTTATAGAATGCAATCACTAGATCCAGGAATAATGATGCCTGAATCTGGAAGAGCCTTACAGCATTCTGAAGCCATAGAACTAGTAAGCAAATGGATTAAAAACCTTTAAAACACCTTTAAATTTGGTATAAAGACCATACTTAATTATTATATAGCTGATATAAAGGAGAAATTAATATGTCTAGACATTCTGCATTAAATACATTTGGTAGATCAGGAAATCCTGCTTTTACAAAAAACTTTACTGGTTCCTCTTATGATCTTCCATTAGAACAAAGAATGACACTTGATGGGGCTGTAAATAAAACAGGAATTTTGCTTGCATTATGTTTTGCTGGTGGTTTTATAGGTTGGAATATTCCAGCATTAATGATACCGGGAGCCATTATTGGTTTTATTTTAGCCTTAGTAACCATATTTAGAAGTCCTGCAAAAGCCGGTTCAACAGCTCCTCTATACTCTCTTTCTCAAGGTATTTTTTTAGGGGGCATTACGATGTTTTTTGAAGCTCAATTCCCTGGCATTGCAATCCAGGCAATTGGATTAACTTTTGGGATATTAGCTTCTTTATTGTTTTGTTACAAAAGCGGATTAATTAAACCAACTGAAAATTTTAAATTAATGGTTGTTTCAGCAACCATGGGCATTGCATTACTTTACTTTATCAGCATTATGATTAACTTATTTGGTGGGGGTGGAATTAGTTTAATACATTCTAATGGTCTAGCAGGAATAGGTTTTTCTCTTTTTGTAGTTGCTATAGCTGCTCTAAATTTAGTTTTAGATTTTGATTTTATAGAAGAAGGAGCTGAAAAAGGAATGCCGAGGTATATGGAGTGGTATGGTGCTTTTTCATTAATGGTCACATTAATATGGCTTTATATGGAAATACTAAGACTTCTTTCAAAATTAAGAAGGTAGAAGAATTTGAACGCTTTAATATTTGGTGGTTTAGCAATTCTTTCTCTTTTTGTTTTCTTTAATCTAGGAAAGATTAAAGCATCCAGTAAACAATTGGATAGGCCAAATAAGATTAATAGATTTGGGAATAAACCAACTAATAATATTATTGATGGTGAATCAGAAGAGATAATTGAAGATGAAAAAAAATAATTATAAATACATTATCGCAACTGCTATAGCTTTAATAGCTTTTCAAAATATGTATGCCAACTATGCCCCTATCATTCAGCCAGGTGCTCCAGGAGAAAATTCTAAAATTCTTGATCCAAGCATTGCATCCAATATTGCAGGAGCTTCATATGTTCAAGCAGATGTAGATTTTTTAAAAGGGATGATTATTCATCATAAACAGGCAATAGTTATGTCTAGGCTTGCTGACAAGAGAACGAATAATCAAACAATTATTGATTTGGCAAATAGAATTGATGTTTCTCAAGAGGATGAAATTAATTTTATGGAGAGCTGGTTAAAATCAAGAAAAGAGATAATGCCCAATATGTCTCATGACCATCATATGCATATGGAAATGGCGGGCATGGCTTCACCTCAACAACTTGTAAATCTGGAAAATTCAGAGAGTACTGATTTTGACAGATTATTTCTTCAACTAATGATAGCTCATCATGATGGAGCTCTTGAGATGGTTAAAGAATTAAAGAAATATCCTGGATCAGCAAATGAACCTTTATTAAATGAGTTTGTTTCTGATTTAATTAATGATCAGGGCGTTGAAATTGAAAGAATGAATATAATTGCTGTTAATTTATCAGATGACCCAAGATCTGGATTAACTCCAGGTCTTTTTATTGCAGATGAAGCGATACTAAATCTTGAATTAATTGCCTCTTTAAGAAAGCCAACAGGATTTTTTGATCCAGATAACCCAGAATCAAAAGGTGTAGAAGATCCAACAAAAGATATCGATGAAGATAAAGAGCTAACCACAATTGAAAAATCAAGAGCTCTTAAATCCCCTATTCTTAGTTTTGCCAATACTGATATGGCCTTTAGAGATGATCTCTTAGTTGCTGGTAATTATCATGGTTTTAACATGTATAAAATTAATGAGGGTGGCATACCTAACCTTATTTCATCAATAGTGTGTCCTGGAGGGCAAGGTGATGTATCAATTGTTGGTAATTTATTAATTATGTCAGTTGAGCAAGTTAGAAGCAGAATTGATTGCGGTTCAAATGGCGTAGGAAAAGATGCAAGCTTGGATAGATTTAGAGGTATTAGAATTTTTGATATTTCTGATCTTACAAATCCAAAACAAGTTGGAGCCGTTCAAACCTGCAGGGGTTCTCACACACATTCTGTTGTATCTGGTCCATCTGAAGATGGAAAAATAATTGTATACAACTCAGGAACATCAAGCGTGAGAGATGAAGAAGAGATGGAGGAATGTATTGGTAATATTCCTGGAGACCAAAGAACTGCTTTATTTAGGATTGATATAATTGAAATTCCTATATCTGATCCGTCAAAATCTAAGATAGTAAGTAGTCCTGCGGTATTTGCTGATCCAGAGACTGGTGCACTCGGTGGTTTGTGGGAAGGTGGAGATCATGGTGATGATACTCAAGACACAAAAAGAACTGATCAATGCCATGATATTACTGTGTTCCCATCTTTGAATATTGCTGCTGGTGCTTGTTCAGGTAATGGCATACTTTTTGATATAAGTGATCCTTATAATCCTTCAAGATTAGACGTGGTCACTGATACCGGTTTTGCATACTGGCATTCTGCTACATTTAATAATGACGGTACTAAGATAGTTTTTACTGATGAATGGGGTGGTGGTGGAAGAGCTAGATGTAGAGCTTGGGATCCACTAGATTGGGGTGCAGATGCGATTTATGACATTGTAGATAATAAACTTGAGTTTAGGAGCCATTACAAGATGCCCGCACCACAGGTTGAAACAGAAAATTGTGTTGCTCATAATGGCTCAATTATCCCTGTGCAAGGTAAAGATATTTTTGTTCAGGCATGGTATCAAGGTGGCATTTCAGTAATGGACTTTACTGATTCCTCAAACCCTAAAGAGATAGCATATTTTGATAGAGGGCCCATAGATAAGGATATTTTAATAACAGGTGGTTATTGGTCGGCATATTATTATGATGGGTATATTTATGGTACTGAAATTACAAGAGGTCTTGACGTATTTCGATTGGTCCCAAGTGAATTTTTAAGCCAAAAAGAAATAGATCAAGCATCAAATGCTTACCCTCTCCAAGGCCCAATGGTTTTTAATCCTCAGCAACAAATTCCAATGATTTGGCCAGAATCAATCTCAGGGCGATAGCAATTAGGTATTAATATTATGAAATTGGCTTTTGATTTTGGCATCACAAATACAGATGTAGTCTCGTATAAAGATGGGAAAATGAAATTCTTTTCTATGCCATCTGAGACAATTAATAAGAAGTTTCTAGACAAGCTATTACTTAATGCAGAAATTGAACTAAAAGATATAGATGTAATTGCAGTTACCGGTGGTAAATCTAGTGATTTAGAAGATACTTTTAAAAATATTCCTATAGTAAAAGTTAATGAAGTAGAGGCAATAGGTTATGGTGCGAAAGATTTATACAATATTTCTGAGCCTAGTTACCTTGTTGTAAGTTGTGGCACAGGTACAGCATGTGTTGCATCAATTGATAATGAATTTCATCATATGGGAGGAATATCAGTTGGAGGCGGTACACTGCAAGGACTAAGCAATCTAATTCTTGGTGAAGAAAATGCTGAAAAAATTAATACTCTGGCAGCAGACGGAAATAAAGATAATTTAGATTCGCTAATTGGTGAGGTTGTTAATGATATTGGAGCTTTATATCCAGAAATTACAGCTTCTAATTTTGCCAAAGCAAGATATAGTAATAATTTTTTAGAGCAAGACATTAGCTCATCCTTATGCAATATGGTTGGAGAAGTTATTGGCACAGTTTCGTATTTGAATGGTCTAATGATTGGTGTATCCAAAATTTATTTTATTGGAAGAGTTTCCCTCTTAGACTCGGTAAAGAAAGGAATAGACAAAAGACTAGATCTAGTTAATCTATCAGGACAGTATGAAAAGAATAGGGAATTTGGAAATGCAGTTGGTGCTATTGCATATTTAAATGCTAATACTTAAAATGTAAATAATTACCAAAAACATATAATGATTGTTACAGACAAATCTTCAATAATTACATTCGCAGTCCCAGTATTTCTTCTGCTGATTGTTATAGAGTATTGTTATGGTAAATATAAAGGTAAGAATACATATAGATTGAATGATACATTCACTAGTCTTTCCTTGGGGATGATTAGTAGATACCCAACAATGTTAAACCTTGGAA
>Ga0206677_10002359_pt1 | contig 16710 bp, 14 predicted proteins | sample M130m12015metaG_FD_155475 | JGI IMG/M metagenome (GOLD analysis project Ga0206677, IMG submission 155475) | Ammonia-oxidizing marine archaeal communities from Monterey Bay, California, United States - M1 30m 12015 | ecosystem: Environmental > Aquatic > Marine > Intertidal zone | place: USA...
CCCATGCGACTTTGGACCTTTTTAAGGCCCTTTCCCTATGACGCCCAACGTTATGTGTTGGAGGTGTCGCTGACCTTTAGTCAGACGCAAGCACGCTTGTTTCGAGACGAGGAGTTGCTAGCTGAACAATCGCATCCTTACACAGCGGGGCCCGCGACGTTTGTCTTCGACTTGCCCTGTGGTCTAGGCAGTGATTTACCTGATCCCTTGTTCGGTGAAGGGTCGGGCGCAGTGTCCGAAGACGTGCACAGTGATTCTGGCGAGCCCAACCAGAAGCGCCCAGCGCAGTTGATGGCTGGGTTTGATAACGGGGGGAGTCTCGCGATTGCCGTTATCGAGGGTGGTCGAACGGTTTATGAGAGCCACCCCGGACGCAGCCTGCAAATTGACCGGTCATCGGTCCAAGCTGTGCCGCCAGAAGAAGCGCAGGCCGGGTTGAGCGACCTGAGTATTGAGCAAATGACGCAGTCGAGTCAGCGTAAATGGCAGCGCAACAAATACTCCATTTATGCCGACATGGCGCTCGGCGCCCTTTTTTTTATCGTCGGCAAGGTCACTGAAGATTTAGCGCTCGCCGCTATTATCGGTGCGGGGGCAGGGCTGTTACTCGTCGTGGTGCAGCGGTTTGTCAAAGTCGATCTGCTGGGTGGTTTCGCTGTCTTTGGCACGATCATGCTGCTGATTTCGGCTGCTTTTTCGCTGGCATTGCAGGATGATTATTGGGTGCAGATGAAGGGCACGGTTCTGGGGTTGCTGACAGCGAGCCTCTTCATGATCGACGGGTTGTTGCGTCGCGGCGCTTATTTTGGCGCACGCATCGAGCGCTATATGCCTCTGCCACTCCACCATGATCGAATTGCGATTGGCATGAGCCTTGTTGGTGTCGTTATGGCGTTGGCCAACTACTATGTGGCGAATCACTTTACTGAGGATTTTTGGCTAACGTGGACAACCTTCTTAGACCTGCCTTTGAGTATGGCCCTGTTTTATGCCGTCATATTTTGGGCCCGCAAGCAAATAGCTGACGATTCCCCCCACGAGCACCGATAACGGCAAAGATGGCGAGATAATGCCCTCTATGTAGTGACCTCAAGCCTCGACGCATCGGGACATCAGCGGGTTATGGATAAAGTTCCCAAATGTGGCTTAAAAGCGTTATCGTGCCTGTCTGTTAGCGGTGTTTTAACAGCGCGCTGTAGGCAACTTAACAAAACCTATGAGAGAAACGCATGTCTATTCAAGAATTTGTGGCGCCTCATTCATTATCAGAGGCAAAGGGCTTGCTGTCGGATGGTGCAATGGCGTCGGTATTGGCCGGCGGGACCGACCTATTGGTGGGGGTTCGCCTGGGGACTCGAAGTCCTGAGAGGGTAGTCGATCTTAAACACATTCCTGAGCTCACAGCGATTCACGTCGATGCCGAATCAGTGCGCATTGGCGCTGCGGCATCTGCTTTTTCGATTCTGCATGACAGTGATGTGCCTTCTTGTTTTCCAGGGCTCGCTGAGGCGCTCGACTTAATCGGTTCAACGCAAATTCAGGGCCGCTGTTCTGCGGGGGGCAACCTCTGTAATGCGTCACCTGCAGCAGACAGCATTCCCGCGCTGATCGCTAACGGCGCGCAGTGCCTGATTACCGGTCCGGCAGGGGATCACCAGATGCGGGTAGAGGATTTCGTTTTAGGACCTGGCAAAAACGCGCTGAAGGAAGGGGAACTGCTGGTTGCCCTTATATTGCCACGTCCATCATCGCAAACCGCTGACGCCTATTTACGGCTGACGCCGCGGACTGAAATGGATATCGCCGTGGCGGGGGTGGGCGTTTCGCTGACGTTAGATGGCGAGGGCACCTGCACCGCAGCACGCGTGTCGATCGGTGCAGTGGCGCCCACTGCATTGTTAGTTGAAGCGGCGGGTGCGGCGTTGGTCGGCACGCAATTGGACGCAACCGCGATTGAAGCGGCCGTTGCTGCGACAAGAGAGGCGGCATGTCCTATTTCGGATAAGCGCGGCACAGCTGAATATCGCACACATGTTGTGGGGGTACTGGTAGCGCGGGCAGTTGCGCAAGCACAGGCACGCATTATGGAGACATCATCATGAACAAGCCGCTAAACAAAATGGCTGTGCAAGCCACGATTAACGGTGAGCCCACTGTTTTTTTGTGTTCCCCGGGTCAAGTATTGGCGGAGGTGCTCCGTGATGAGATGGAGCTCATAGGGACTAAAATTGGTTGTAATACTGGTGATTGCGGCGCTTGTTCGGTACTGGTCAATGATCGATTGGTTTGTGCTTGCTTAGTGTTGGCAGCCGAGGTCGAAGGGCAGGCAGTTCAGACGATAGAGGGGATCGCAGAGGGGGGTGTTTTACACCCAGTGCAGCAAAAGCTGCTCGAGCATGCGGGTTTGCAATGCGGTATCTGCACGCCCGGCGTGGTGGTAGCGGCCAAAGCACTCATAGAGCACAACCCGAATCCCACCGAAGAGCAGGCGCGCTACTGGCTGGCAGGTAACCTCTGCCGGTGTACCGGGTATGACAAGATCATTCGGGCCGTGCTGGATGCGGCTCAACAAATGCGAGAGGAGGCTGCTGTATGAATGCCTATCAAGAGTTTTCGATTATTGGCTCGCGCCCTGTGCGCCCCGATGGGCTCGATAAAGTCACGGGGCGAGCTCGCTACGGTGCGGATCTGAATATGCAGGGTCAGATCTATGGCCATATTGTTCGCAGCCCACACGCCCATGCGGTCATTCAGTCGATCGATTGCAGCCAGGCGCTCGCGATGGAGGGGGTATTGGCGGTGATGACGGGTGAAGACTTGCCTGAGCCAGGCGATTCGGTACTGGGCAGCGGTGAGGGTGCGATAGCACTGAAAGATTTGAGTCCTATGGTGATGTCCCGAGGCAAAGTCTTGTTCCACTCACAGGGGGTGGCCGCCGTGGCGGCGACATCACCCGAGCTGGCCTCGCAGGCAGCGGCGTTGATTGAGGTCTCGTATCAGGTGCTACCGGCGGTCACGGATATGCATGAAGCCTTGAGCGCGGAGGCCCCTATCCTTCATGAAGATCGCTTCCCCGACGGCTTCCCGGAGGAGCCAACCAATCTGGCGGCGCATATCAGTTTGGAAGTTGGAGAGCCCGACGCCGCTTTCGAAAGCGCTGATGTTGTCATCGAGCAAACCTACTCGGTGCCGATGTGCCATCAGGGGTATATCGAGCCCCACGCGTGCGTGGCCCGCGTCGATGCCGCAGGACGCGTTGACTTATGGTGCAGTACACAAGGCCACTTTACGGTGGCGCAGTATACGGCTGCGTTAACGGGTATTGATGTGGGTAAGGTCAAGGTGACGGCGTCCGAGATTGGCGGCGGGTTTGGCGGAAAAACCACTGTGTATTTAGAGCCGGTGGCGGTAGTGCTGGCCCAAAAGGCGGGTCGGCCGGTCAAAATGATCATGGATCGAGGCGACGTATTTCGGGTTACCGGTCCTGCGCCGGGTGCCCAAACGCGCGTTAAGTTGGGCGCCATGCGTGACGGTCAATTAGTCGCTGCCGAGGTGGAGTGTGTGATGGACACGGGGGCTTACAACGGTAACCCGGCGGGCATCCCCGCTTTTATGGCGACGGCTTGTTACAAGTTGACCAATGCTCGATCGACGGGTCGAGCTGTTTACACCAACAAACCGAAAATCCATGCGTATCGCGCGCCAAGCGTGCCTCAGGTGACGCTGGGTGTTGAGCTGGCGATGACCGAGTTGGCGGCAGAACTGGAGATGGACCCGTTAGCCTTTCGACTCAAAAATGCCGTAGAGGAGGGCGATGCCAACATGATGGGTGCGCCCTATAACCGTATTGGTTTAAGGGAATGTCTCGAAGTGGCGAGTGCTCATGCGCACTACAAAGCACCGGTGGCCGAAGGTGAGGGCCGAGGCGTGGCAGCAGGCTACTGGATCAATGCGGGCCTGCAATCGAGCGCCACCCTGAATGTTCTGTCCGACGGACACCTGTCTATTCTGACCGGGAGCCCCGACATTGGCGGGTCGCGCGCGTCGATGGCGTTAATGGCGGCCGAGGTATTGGGCATTCCGTTTGACCATATCCACCCCCAAATTGCGGCGACCGACGCTGTGGGCCATTGCGATGTTACAGGGGGCAGCCGGACAACGCTGGCCACTGGACAAGCGGTTATACAAGCCGCTGAGCAATGCGTCGCCGAGATGTGTCGTCGCGCGGCAGCAGAATGGGAGGTGGAAGCAGGTGTCGTTACGTGGTCTCAGGGGGCTGCGCATTATGGGGAACACTCTCTCACGTTTGAGGCGCTGGCTCGCCGTGCCGGCACGATGGGCGGGCCATTGACCTTTTCGAGTTCGCTCACGGCCAGTAGTGCAGCGCCGTCATTTGGCGTCCATATTTGTGACGCTAAAGTCGATCAAGAAACGGGCCGCACTACCATCACCCGTTACACAGTCATTCAGGACGCAGGCAAGGCGATTCATCCCGCCTATGTGGAAGGACAAATGCAGGGCGGCGCCGCGCAGGGCATTGGCTGGGCGCTGAACGAGGAATACCTCTATGACGAGAACGGTGCCTTAGAGAATCCTGGCTTTCTTGACTACCGGATCCCAGTTGCCTCAGATCTTCCCTTCATTGATACGGTCATAGTCGAGGTGCCGAATCCGCTTCATCCTTTTGGTGTTAAGGGGGTGGGTGAGGTGCCCATCGTGCCGCCAATGCCTGCGGTAGCCGAGGCGGTTTACCGCTCTGCGGGTGTGCGCATGCGAGATATGCCATTGAATCCACCCAAGATTGTGGCGGCGCTACTAGAGAGGTGATCAGTCTTTGCGCACGAGGTGATTTAAGGCACCGTACTGACGTCATTGCGCGTCAGTAAGTCTTCCTCTACGAAACGGAGGATAGCCTCTAGTGCAATTTCTCGCGGAAAGTCATTCTTATCCGCGAACAGAGCCTGCGAGAGCCGGTGCTGTCGCGCGATAGGTATCGACATGGCCCAATGATCGGCGTTAAAAAAACCCAGTAGGGTAGATCCCGGTATGATCTGATCGTAAAAGACCAGCTGACTATCGTTACGCGCGTCTCGTAGTTGCCCTAGTTTTCTATGGGATCCTTTTAAGCCATTAGAAATATTGTCGGGATCAGGAAAGGACACCACGGAGTAGTAACGGATGTGTTCTGGTAGGGTTTGCGTTGCAAACCATTGCTTACGGTTGGCAGGCATCAAAGTCTCCAGTGCTTTGGAGTCTTTCTTTTCGCACTCTGCTCCCGGAACCCGTGTCAGCCAGCGCAGCTGCTTTTCATTAGCCCCCTCAGCCAATGCTGAGCCCCAGACGGCGCCTGAGTAAGATACCACTGCCGTAACCTGCCGAGCTAAATCGGGGTGATTCGTCAGGAAGGAAAAAATATCGGGTAATCCCTTGGAGTAGCCGACAAGAACGAGGGGCTTGCTATCGTCGTTTCTACTCAAAGACTGAACGGATTGCGCAATCAGTTCGCCGTTGGTGTCTGAGCTGGCGATCCCCTCGACTTGAATAAAGCCCGCGTCGTAGCCGAACTCGGCCACATGTCGTGGTGCTGAGTTGTCATGATCTAACCAGGGTTTGACGCAGGAGTAGCCAAGGCCCGGGACCATTTTTGCTAATAAGTTTAAGGACGATGTCCCAAGTTCAACGGGTGTCCCTGTTGCGGCAGGTTCATCGTCAAAACGCACGAGCGCTTCCTCGCAGGATCTAAAATCGGGGAGTAGTGCGCCATGATCCTCGTTGGCAGCACAAAAAATCTCCCGGAATCGGGCGCGACCGTCGGTAATGTTGTATTGATTTCCCGGCTCAAATGACACGGGCTCAATCGTGTAGGAAAAGGGCACTTGCGGTTGGCTTGAGCAGCTGATCAAAAGGGGCAAGATCGCAAAGAGCGCAACACAGCGCAGTGTGCGCGCTATTTCACCAGCGCCGTTGATAAGGTTGTGGCCTGTAGCGGTCAAGCTATTCGACATTGGGTTGCAGGCTTGGATGCCACTGAGGCAGCCACATGATGTGATCAATTTCGTCGAGTGACTTGGTCTCTTCAGAAAAGAAAAAAACAGCACGATAGCCATCTGAATAGTAAGGATCGGGCGTGAGATTATAGTGGGTATCTGCCTCTGTAGAGATTTGGGAGCCAGCGACATAGGCGACACCGGATAGATTTTGTGAATAGGCGAGGTCTCCGGCCAATCCGTCCCGAGTACTATCAACGTAGGGATCTATCGTGTGAGTCGTCAGTGTGTTTTTGAAAAAGGCCACTCCAATATCGCGGCTTATTTGCCCTAAAAAAACATCCATATTGCGAAAGCGGTAAGGTGCTAACCACAGGCGAATATGATTTCGTCGGCTCACTGACTGCCGTGCCTTTTGTAACCCTAAATCTTGTGAGCGACCATAGTGGTAGAGCGGGCTGATCGGTGAGTAGAGGTATTGGCTACCAAACACGAACGAACGTGTGGTTTTGAGCGCCGATTTCATGTGATTAATTTCGGTGACGTGCCAGCCGCGACGAATCAGAGCGCTCATAATGGCTGAGCGATCGCCAATGAACACGATGTTGAGTGGGTCCCCAGCTACAGTGCCTTTCTGATTGGTCGTGCAGCAGGGTTCGTTCTGAAGAAGCGCTTGTAACTCCTCCGTTGCAGTCAAATTCTCAATGATCGGATAGACCTGATCTAAGTCTACGTACTCCATGCCGGTATTGAGACCGGGAATCTTGATGGTAAAAACGAAGTTGAATAATGCCGTGTCACTCAATAGATCAACATTGATATTTTTAAACCCCTCATCAATATTGGTGAAGATATAGCCGTCGACGGTGGCGCCAGGCGCAACAGGGTTCTTAAATTCAGCCGACTGAAAAAAGAGGTCCATCTTGCTATCGACCTGTTTGGGGCCGGCATGCCGAAGAAAAGCTGCTTCGGCGGGAGATATATAAGCGTCGTCGACGGCGTTTCGCATCAGTGTAAGCCGCTGTTGAGTGCGGTTTTCTACACTAATCCAGACGGGTTGCACCCGCGATTTGTACAGATTGGTCCCGAATAGTTGCTGAGTCTCTTCTTCCGATGGGACCGCGACGGTTACGGTGACATTGTCGCGAGTCTCCGTTTCACTGCGGCTCAGAAAAATGACGTCTTCAGGCGCAACCGGTTGCTGCCAGGCTGGGGTGCAGGACACCAGTGCTGACGCAAACATTGCCATTATCGTCAGACGCTTCATGAAGGGGCGATAAAGGGTGGGGTGATAAAGGGCGGGACTGCCAAAACGCATAAGGACATGGTAATCCATAATCCTATCCTGTGGTCCACTAACTTGAATGCAAGCCCGGGTTTTTTTGGCGCATGCCTCGATGTTTGTTAGATCTGCAGTCACCCTTCATTGAAAGATGTTTTTTTTGTGGCGCCCTGTATGGTGTTCTCAAGGGAATAGGGTTATTGCAGAAAGGAACGCTGCGACATTTGTTTTCACATTAAGAGGAATCGTTATGAAGCAATGGGTAATGGTATTGTTATGTTGCGTCGCGCCGCTGGCTTTGGCCGATGGACACGGGGAGCTGGGTCTTGAGAAGCGTCAGCCTGATGCCCCCATGACCGTGACCTCCGTCACATTGGGACAAGAAACGACTGCGATCAGTGCGCAGGGTGATATGGAGGGGTACGGCAAGGTCTATGTCACGTATCACCTGTCTTACAACGCAGACCGCAGTGGTGGCACGGTGGATGGGCAAGGTCGTGGATTTACCGAGGCGGGTGTCGCTTCTGGGCGATTCCAAGGTTTTTGGGAGTTAGTCGATGGCGTGGTGGTTATGCGCAACGTGGTGAATATCACCAACGGCACCATGAACCTAGATGTGATCGAATTTAACCCGCTTACCGAGGACCTGATGGTCAAAGCGTATATTTTAAAATAACGCGAACCATATAAAAAACCCGGCATTCGCCGGGTTTTTTATACTCGTTGTTAGCCTGATGTACAGGACAAAAGCGTCTGATTAAGATTCGTTCAACGCTTGATCTGCGATTTAATGTTCTTGTCCGTCGCTTTGCCATAAGGTGGCAGTATGCCGCCGAGTTTGCCCACATTAAACTTCACCGTCTGGCTGTAAACTGACTTAGCGTGGCTAAAGGTCTTGAATCCTTCTATACCATGGTAAGAGCCCATGCCTGAGGGGCCAATGCCGCCAAAGGGCATGTCTTCCTGCGCAATGTGAAAGATCACATCATTAATGCAAACGCCACCTGACGTCGTGCGATGCAGAATCGCTTCCTCCTCGTTTTTATCACTGCCGAAGTAGTAGGCAGCGAGGGGACGCGGACCATTGTTAATGTGGTCAATGGTTTCGTCAAACTGCGAGTACGTGCGGATCGGAAGCAGTGGACCAAAGATTTCTTCCTCCATGCACAGCGCTTCGTTTTCGGGGGCGATGACCAGCGTCGGGGGAATCTTGTGGGTTCCCGCACTGAAATCTTCGTTGGCCGGATTAATGGGAATTACACGGCAGCCGCGTTGCTCAGCATCGGCAATATACGAACTCAGCCGCGTATGGTGACGCTCATTCACGACGGAGGTGTATTGCTCATTACTCAGCAGGCTGGGATACATGTTGGCAACGGTCTCGGTGGCAACGCGAATCACTTCTTCCAGCTGCTCTTCGGGGACCAAAAGATAATCGGGTGCCAGACAGATCTGCCCCGCGTTCAGGGTCTTGCCCACCATGATGCGCTCAATGGCTTGCTCAAGATCGGCGCTGCGAGACAGGACAACAGGAGACTTGCCACCCAGCTCTAAGGTGACCGGGACCAAATTACGCGCTGCTGCGGTCAGCACATGCCGCGCGATATTGGTCGCGCCGGTGAAGATCATATGGTCAAAAGGGAGAGACGTAAAAGCCTGTCCAACTTCGGGGCCGCCTGAGAAGGTAGTGACCTCGGTCGGGTCAAAGGCTTCAGCAATAATTTCTGCAACCACTTTTGACGTTTCAGGCGTAAATTCGGATGGTTTAATCATGGCGCGGTTACCGGCCGCCAGTGCACCGGCTAAAGGCTGGAAAATCATGGCGACAGGGAAATTCCACGGCGCGACGATCCCAACGACCCCTTTGGGTTGATAGTGAATCCTAGAGCGTCCTCCCAGTAGACCCAGAGGGAAGGTGGACGGCCGCTTCTCCGCTTTCATCCACTTTTTGAGGTGCTTGCGGCAGTGCTTCATCGAGCCAATGGAGGCGGCGACGTCCGTCATCAAGTTAATTTGGTGGGGCCTGCCTGCAAAGTCTTTGTCAATCGCGTCACTGATGCGGTCAGCATGGCGAACCAAAACATCAATAGCTCGGTTGATACGGTCGATGCGTGTTTCAGCCGAGACGTATCCTTCTTTTATATAGCTTGCTTGCTGCGCCTTGAGCGCGTCTTGCATTTTGATTTCAGTATCGGGACTGACAGCGACTTGTTGTGGGGCATTCATGTTTTTTTCCTCACCGGACTTGCGGCCGCAAAGTATACACAGTTTGCTCTGTAGGAGGGCAGACGCGGTGCGCACTGAGTTAAGAAGAATGAAATTCAGATATAAATTCCAAATATCTGATTTAAAACAATTAATTATAATTTAAAGTGATTTCTCATGGCGAATTACTGGTCTGAATTGTCGCGCCGCAGCTGGCGACAAGGGGGATGAGCCTGCCGGGTTCGTGCGGGCTAAGCCGTCAAGGGTGCCTAAGTGTCCGCTGCCTGCCGGGGCTGTCACGATGAATACCACCGCGACGTGTTTTGCCAAAACGTAGGAACGCCCTCTGTGACGGGGTGAGAGGCCGCCGCGCAGGTCGGCAGCGATTAACGCCCTAACCGCCGCTCGAGCTCAACGTGGAAATGTCGTAACCGCTGTTCTTGCTCACCCCAAAGCTGCCCTTGAAAGGCTTTGCTCCGCATCCCTTCTTGCACTGAGGGGAGGAAGTCGGCGTCTTGATTGAGCACTAAGCCCAAACCAGGATCTTCGTTCAGTAAGAAGGTTTCCGTCTTAGGACGCACGGCGCCTGTCGCGTCGGTGCCCTCGGGCAACCCCATCCAGCCTGGTGGACAATAATCCGGATCGTCGACGGGGAAGAGCAGTGTCATGGTGTCATACCAGAACCGCTCGGGATCGGTTTCATGAGGCATAAAGCGCATCAAAAAAATGGCCTCAGGATGGCAGCCGATCTGTACGTTAGGGAAAATACCGGTGGCCCAACTATCGGAAAGTTGCCCATCTGCGAAACGGTCGTAGCCTAAATTTAAGCGACTCGAACGATCCCGTTTGGCTTGCTGAATCGCAGCACGTACGTCGCCGGCGCTACCCTCAAAGGTGGCGGGGTCAACACCGGCCTCTTGCAACATCCATTGGAGGCCTTCATTGACCGTCGTTTGATCGGCTTGTCGTGGACTGGGCTGGCCCAGCGGCACAATCATGCGGCTGGCACCGTTCGGGTAGAGGTCATATTGCACGTTAAGGTCGCCCATGACCCCCCGCGTTTCTGGGTGCACTGCATGGAGGTGGTAGCTCTCATAAAAAGCTTCGACCCCTACTTTCCAGTTTGAGCCCCATTCGCTGCGCACATGACGCACGACACGCATTTTATCGATCTGGTAATTCTCAAGATAACCCTCGGGTAGGCCAATCACGTCTGTTAGGGCAGGAGGCTGATCAGCCATGCTAATAAAAATGAGCCCTGCGTGTTCTTCACAGGCGGCCGCGGTTAAGCCGGGTCGATGACAGATCACCGCCTCTTGGAAGGTGTCTTCGTCGGTAATGGTGCGCAACTCGCCGTTATTGTGGAAGCTCCAGCTATGAAAAGGGCAGACAAAGACCTTCTTATTGCCGCGCTCCTCGGTGATGAGGCGAGCGCCTCGATGGGGGCAAACGTTATAAAAGGCTTTGATGCCCTCCGCGGTTTTCGTGATGATCAGCGATTCGCTGCGTACCCGAAAGAGAAAATAATCACCGATATGAGGTAGGTCAGTGCTGACCCCTGCGATCAGCCAGCTGTCGGTCCAGATCTTTTGCCATTCTTGCTCGACTTGCTCATGACTGAAGTACCCGGATTTGCCATAGATTTCGGCGCCATTGTTGATAGCAGGTTGCTTCGCTTCGAGGCTCTCGGGGGAGGCGTCGGGGTTGAGGATGGCAGTGGGAATCATTCGGTTAGTCATAGCCTTTTCTCGCTCTACGGTGTCTGCCCTGTTACTAGGCGAAACACGGGTAGTGTGATGCTATCGGACCAGCTTTCAAAGTCGACCATGACGGATAAACCGCTTGAGAGTGCTTCGGGTTCTGTATCAATGATCTGGCTCATCATGCGAGGGCCTTCAGCAAGATCGATCAGCGCGATGATATACGGTGCTGGGAAGTCGGCAGAAACGCCTCGGCGCACCACGGTATAAGTGGCAATGACGCCTTTGCCGCTCGCCGTTCGCCACGACAGCGAGTCACTTTGGCAGGCATCGCAATGGGTGCGGGGGTAAAACAAGATGTGCTGACAGTCGTTGCAGTGTTGCAATAAGAGCTCGCCGCGCTGACAGGCATCGTAAAATGGCTGCTCGGTGGGGGTCGGATTCGGCGTTGGCCGGCTCATAGTGTTGCCTCTACGCCAAGGATCAACGTGGCGTGGCTCGACATAATCCCGCCCTGGGCGTGACAGAGGGCGGTTTGAATATTGGCAAGTTGGCGTGCTTGAGCATCGCCCCGCATTTGCAGCATGGCCTCAGTCAGTCCAAACATCGCGCCCGGATTGCCGGGGTGGCAGTGAGACAGCATTCCGCCATGGGTATTGAGTGGCTTGGATCCCCCAGGGCGCGTCACGCCGCTGGCGAGGAAATCGCCTCCTTCACCCTTACGGCAAAAGCCAAGATCCTCGAGCTGAATTAACAGCGCTGGCGTGAAGCAGTCGTAGAGCTGCATGAGGTCGATCTGATCGGGTGTGAGACCGGCGGCGGCGTAGGCGGCATCGCCGGCTATGACCGCTGCAGAAGTGGTTAAATCTGTGGCTTGGCTTATGTGCTCGTAAGCATGTCCCTCACCATAGCCCAGCACATAGATCGGCTGATGAGGTCCTTCCTGAGCACGTTCTCGGCGCGTAATCACCACTGCGGCGCCTCCATCCGACACCAATGAGCAATCCAGTACTTTTAGGGGGTCAGCAATCGGACGAGACTGTAAAACATCGTTTACGGTAATCAGCTCTCGTTTTTGCGCGTTGGGGTGTTGATTTGCCCAGGCGCGGCAAGAGACTGCCGCCTCCGCAAACTGCGCCTCTGTGGTGCCAAAGCGATCCATGTGAGCGCGAGCAATTAAAGCGTAGTAAGCCGGTACCGTGGGGCCATAGGGTTGCTCGTAATGCGGGTGCCCCGAGCTAGACTGGACCACCATGGCCTGGTCGCGTGTCATGAAGCTGCGGAGGCTGTCTGCCATCGAGACCACAATGGTGTCCGCCATGCCCGCTGCGATCGCGGCGATCGCCATATTAATGGCCATAAAGGTGGTGCCGCCGCCGGTATTGACGGTCACACAATGCCGCGGTTGCCAGCCGAGATATTCGGCGACCGCCTCCGCGTGATACAAGATGGGTTCAGCAAAAGCGTTGCAGGTGATCAATCCATCGCAATCGGAGAGGGTGAGCCCAGCATCTTTAACGGCGTTGAGGGTGACCTCGACACACAGTTCACGAGGGCTTTTGTCGGGGACGACACCCACGGCGCTCTCTGCCATGCCGACGAGAGCGTATTCGCCTCTCAATGCTTGCGATTTCATATGGTCTGACTTAACGCTGAAGCTGGGCGGTAATGATACCCGGAGCCAGCACTTCGTCGCGGTCATTTTTGACAAAGACCTCGAGCGTCAGCGCTCCACTGTCCGGGTCATACTGGGTCACGGTACCGCCGGCTGTCACCGTTTCTCCAACAAAGGCGGCAACACGGTTGGAGTATTCGATGCCGGTAATCATGCCGGCATCGTCCAGCCACTCATCGACGATCTGATGCAACCAGTCACCCAACAGTGGGCCTGCCACGACGAGGCCTGAATAGCCCTCGACCTCAGTCGCATAAGGTAGGTCAAAGTGGATCCGATGGCCGTTCCACAGCGACGCGTTGTAGAGCATTTGCTGCACGACATCGCAATGGTGATGACGCTCCGGGAGTGCCATCCCGATCGACGGTTCAGGCGTCATCGTAAGATCCTCGTTGTCTTCTCGCTTACGACCAGCTCGCCGGTGTCATTGCGGATTTCCATCATCACTTCGTAAAAAATGAGCGCACCGCTGCGGCCCGCTTTTTCATAAATATTGGATAAAGTGCGTGTGGCCGTTAGCCAATCGCCCGGTTTGATAGGTTGGTGGTACTGAATATCGAGGCCGCCCGCCATGGCTTTTTCCAGAGGGAATTTGGGTAGCAAATGATCGGTAAACACGCCGTCGGGTGATAGCGTGTCGAGCGGGACGACATCCCAAAACAGATGCAGGTGGAATAGGGGCGGCGCCACATCGCCGTCGAGATATTTTTGTAACCGACTCCCCGTCGCCACAGCGTATTTGCGAATGTCACGGCGCGTGACAATCTCACGTTGAGGGTCAGTCTGTTGGCCGATGTGGGACAACACCTCTGTCGAAAGTAAGCCCGTCATACTTTGCGTGACTCCGTTTGCCAGTAGGGATCTCTCAGCTCTCGCTTGAGTATTTTCCCGGTCGGCGCTTTGGGTAATGCGTCCACGAAATCGACTGTCTTGGGCTTTTGATATGACGCGAGGTGCTTGCTGGCCTCGGCAATAATCTCTGCTTCAGTCGCCGCCTGGCCGGGCTTGAGTACGACAACGGCTTTTACCGCCTCGCCCCATACATCGTCGGGCACGCCAAATACCGCGGACTCTAAGACCGCTGAATGTTGGTGGATCGCCGCCTCCACTTGCGTGCTGTAGATATTCTCGCCACCTGAGATGATCATGTCTTTGGCTCGGTCGACGATGAAAACGTAGCCTTGCTCGTCCCAAACGGCAATGTCCCCTGTCCACATCCAGCCATCGCGCAGAGTTTTCTCGGTCAGGTCGGGACGTCGCCAGTAGCCCAGCATATTAGCTTCTGAGCGGACGATGATTTCACCATAAGCGCTGCCATCTTTCGGCACCGGCTGGCCTTCGGGGTCGACAACGCGAATCTCTGAAACAAAGCCCTCTCGACCACAGGAGCCCAACCGTTCGGGGTGGTTTCCTGCGATAGCGCGCTGGTGATCCTCTTGCGACAGAAAGGTCATGGTCATGCCTTCTGTTTGTCCATAGCCCTGAATCATCGTGCACGGGAAAGCCTCGAGTGCGGCTTGTACTACAGAGCGTGGCATCGGGCCACCGCCATATTGAAAGTTGCGCAGGCTACTCAAGTCGTAATTTTCAAATCCCTCAACCGCCATCATCCAGTTGATCATGGTGGTAATGCCCAGGAAAGCGGAGACCTTTTCCTGCTCGATGACTTCAAGGGCCAGTTGGGCGTCAAAGTTAATCAAGACGACGGGACAGCCATGCGCCATGTAGTTCATCGCTAAAGCAACTGGTATGTGGAACATTTGCCCGGTCAGCATGTAAACATCAGTGGGCACAATGCGTTCTGCAATCGATTGGTTGAGCATGCCCATGTAAAGGGAGTGGTGGGAGTGCAGCGCGCCTTTGGACTCCCCGGTGGTGCCCCCGGTGTAAAGAATCAGTGCTGGATCTGATCCGCTGACCTCGTCTTCGCCGATCACCATGCCGGTCGCGGCGCCACTGATCAGCTGCTCATAATCAGCGTTGGCGTCGGATGTGAAGACCAGTGAGTGCGGAATGCTCGTTTCCTTTGCAAGGTCGTTCACCAGCGTCACATATTCCTCAGAGCCGACGAGCAGACTGGGCTCGCCGTCGCGCAAAATCCGCGCCATCTCGAGTTGGCTCAAGCGCCAGTTAAGTGGCTGTGCAATGAGGCCACAGCGAGCGCAGGCGTAAAAAACCTCCATGTATTGGATGCAGTTTTTGGAGAGGATCGCGACCCGATCACCCTTGGCTAGCCCCAGCGTCCCCCTTAACCCATTGGCCAAGCGCTGCACACGATGATCGAGCTCACCGAAACTCATACGTCGGTTATTAGGGATATCAATGAGCGCCTCTCGAGACGGATCGAGCGCCGCGGTTTTCGCTGGAATAAGGCCGAGATTCATGTCAGCGCCTCAATAGCCGCTATCGAGATCAATGTGGCGTTTCACGACATGCCAAGCGCCCTCGCTTTGTTCGACGATGTCGCGGTAGACGCCCGTAGTGAGCAGCTTGGTCTCGCCATGTTCCGTGGCAAAGAGCGTCAGATAGGAGGTCGTGCTGATGACCCCATCAGCGACATCAAAGAACACATTGGTGATGTCATGCCGGCGCACATCAGTTTGTGTCGATTTGGCATTGCGGTAGAGCGCCATGATGTCTTCTCGACCTTGAAAAGGACCGACTAGGTCACCACCGGCGATCTGCATGCTCATGACGGCATTGTGCGAAAAACTGGCTTCGAGGTGATCGAGGAGACCCTCGTCATAGTAATAGGCCATGCGAGTGAGTAACTCAGAGATGGCGAATCGGTCTTCGACTGATGGCATGATGTGAATCCTTAGCAGGTGACGGTATGCTTCTATTTTGCGCATCGGGCGCTGTTTACTTGTTTAGAACAAGCTTTGGAGCACTGTAGGCCATCAGACCCTTCGGGATCAACCGACGTGACCAGATTCTCGCGCTGAAACGAGAGGTCAATAAGGCTTAAGTTTGGGAGTTCCAGGGGCGTCAGCCGATCTTGCGGCTGCTATGTCGAGACCTGCAGAGGGCCGGATTCCGTGGCGACTGTCGGGCGGGCGATCAGGACGTCATCAGTCAGTGGGTGGCTTTGCAGCGAAAGGAACAGCGGGAAGAGCAACATGAATCACGGAGCAGAACAATGGACTCACTGAGCCGAATTTTTTACGCAGCACTGTTATTGCTCTTGGCTGCGTGTGGCGGTGGCGGCGGCAGTTCGTCGGTGCCATCAGCACCGATCGCAGACAACGGGGGTGATGGTGGCTCCGATGAATCATCTGATAACCCCGATGATAGTTGCGGTGTGCCCGCCCAGTTAGATTTCATAGAGCAGGTGTCGCAAAGTTGGTATCTCTGGTTCGACGAGCTGGCTGAGGTCGACAAGGCAGACTACACCGATCCGGCGGTGTATCTCGACGCACTGGTTGCGCCTTTGGCGGCAGACCTGCGCGATCCTGGGTTTTCTTATCTGACATCGATCACTGCTGATGAAGCTCGATTTACGTCGGGCGCCTATATTGGTTTTGGGTTTCGTTACACCATCACCGCCGCCAATCAGTTCGTTATGATCGATGTTTTTGAGGGAAGTCCGGCTTATGAGGCAGGGTTCCGTCGTGGTTGGGAGCTGTTAGCAATTGATCTCGGAACTGGGTTTGAAACCATGGCGGCGCTGCGCGATCGCGGCGCGACCTCAGAGGAGATCTTCGGCGCGAATGAGATCGGCACAGAGCGACTCTTTAGGTTGGGTAAGGCTGACACACTGCTGGAAGCAGTCGTTGCTAAGGTTGAATTGGATCCGCCTGCGCTCGCTGGAAAACCCTTACTGTTGGCGCGCCCCGGTAATTCACCTGTGGCCTATTTAAA
>Ga0206677_10002361_pt1 | contig 16697 bp, 17 predicted proteins | sample M130m12015metaG_FD_155475 | JGI IMG/M metagenome (GOLD analysis project Ga0206677, IMG submission 155475) | Ammonia-oxidizing marine archaeal communities from Monterey Bay, California, United States - M1 30m 12015 | ecosystem: Environmental > Aquatic > Marine > Intertidal zone | place: USA...
TCATTGGAGATGAAGACCGCAGCCCAGGCAATTATGCCATCAAACGGCCATCTTGGTTTGCAGCACATCTCGTAGAAGTTGACCTCGGAAGAAGTTGGAGCGGCGAATTGTTTGGTGCTGTGAGTTATCTGGCGAATGACTCAGGATACAATCACCGTTTTGAAGCATCGTATGCGCTTCCCTTCATCGCTTTTCGTCCCACAGAGTATGCATTAGGATCTGCTGACAATGCACTCCTTGGTGCTGGTCTATCCTGGCATCGGTCGACCCCAACGGGAAACTGGCGACTTTATGGTCAAATCCTCTTGGACGAACTTGTCATGAGCGAGCTGCGATCTGACGAGCAATGGTGGGCAAACAAATGGGGAGCGCTCGGTTCCATCCACTATGGAAGCCTTGACCAACGTTGGAAATTGGTGCTGGAAGCGGCAGCGATTCGTCCCTACACCTACTCTCACGCCGCTGAGGCTCAATCCTGGACTCACAACCGACAACCGCTCGCCCATCCTGCCGGGAGTAACTTTGCCGAATTGAGAAGCCACCTCATCTGGAATCGGGGCAACTTCCGTGCGCACCTCGGAATCGTCGTGCGAAGGCAAGCTACCGATGAGATGGTGGGGTTGGGCAAGGAGCCCGCAGTTTCCATCGGTTCTGATCCATTGCTAACCTACATGACGAGGCCCTCGAACTACGGCGTAGAGTGGTTTTACACCGGAGATGATCAAGCTGGGGATACCGATATCATCAATCAATGGCAAACTTGGCTTGATCTCAGTTACTCCATTCCAAAGTTGGAAGGCCAAGAATTATTCATTCGCAGCACCCAAAACAACTTGAACGGAAACCTCATGACCACAACATGGTTAAGGGTTGAAACGGGAATTCGGCTCCGTCGGGTACTTGAGGAGCGAAATTGGTGACCCAATATCCGTCTGCTGGGTGTAATTTTACCTGCCCAAGTCAACTGCAGACGAAACACCCATGAACGAACGAATCAAAGACATCGCCTCCCTTTTCAAGATGCGCCTCGGTTTTTTTGTTGTTGTATCAGCCATTTTGGGCTGGTTTATGGCTGTAGAAACGATGGATATTCGAAGCTTTTTGATGCTTACGATCGGAGGTTATTTACTCACAGGTGCATCAAATGGATTGAATCAAATCATCGAGAAACGCGTCGACGGCTTGATGACTCGAACAGCAGATCGACCACTTCCCACGGGACGAATGGCGACAAGAACAGCTTTGGTGTACAGCGCCATTGCTGCGGCAATTGGTCTTTCATGCCTCTTTGCGCTCAATCCACTGAGTGGCTGGCTTGGAGTAACAGCATTGGTTTCCTACGCCTTTGTCTACACTCCTCTCAAGGCAAAAACCACGATGAGTGTTTTTGTCGGAGCCATCCCAGGGGCTTTGCCTCCGATGATTGGATACGTCGCAGCAACAGGTGATTTCGGAATTGAACCTGGGACTCTTTTCGCTGTTCAATTCATGTGGCAATTTCCGCATTTCTGGGCCATCGCATGGTTGGCTCACGACGACTATCAGAAAGCAGGTTATTTCATGCTCCCCTTTCGAGCTGGAAGAACCAAGCAAAGCGCGTGGCAAATATTTGTCTACACGCTATTCTGTATACCCGCCTCTTTGCTGCCGTGGGCATTGCCAACAGGCGACCCGATGGTGGGAGATATCGCATTGGGTGTGGCGTTGCTCTGCGGATTGCTTTTCGCTGTGCCGGCATACCGATTGCATCAAACATTGGACATGAAACATGCCCGAACCTTGATGTTTGCCTCATTCGCCTACCTGCCTATCGTGCAATTAGCTTTCGTTTTGGACAAGATTTGATGAAATCATGAACGACAATACAATTGAACAACCTACCCGAAAACCGGGAGTCTTTGAAGGACTAGACCCTAAAATCCGAGAGCGCACAAAGAAAATGTTGATGTATTTCATCGTTTTCGCCATTGTCATGCTTTTCGCAGGTTTTACCAGTGCATACATCGTTTCGAACATGGGGCAATTCTGGGTACATGTTTCACCGACTCCTGCTTTCTGGATTTCAAACGCTCTCCTCGTGCTCTCCTCTGCCGCACTTTGGTGGTCTGTGCGATCGATGCGATCAGGCCAGAAGAATAATGCACTCATCGGTTTGGCGTTGACACTTGCCATGGGAATTGGCTTCACTGTGAGCCAAGCAGAGGGATGGAAACGCCTCGCTCAAATGGGAATGGGCTGGACCATCAGTGAACACGAATCTGGGGCTGAGACTTACCGTTGGAACAGCATTGAATCAATGATGGAGGGACCCGCAGTGTATGGTGATGACTATGTCGTATACCGGAACGGTCTACCACTGGTTTACAGCGCAGAACGTGCCGAGTTTTATGCGGCGAACGATGAGCTGATGGTTCGACCCATCACGCGCGATGTCGCTCGAACATCCAATTCGGGCGGTGGTTACCTCTGGGCACTGATTGCCGTGCACATCCTCCACCTCACATTTGGTTTCGTCTACGTCATCGTCAATGGAATAAGAGTTGTTCAAGGAACCATCCACAAAGACGACGTCGTGCGACTTGAATCGCTCAGCATCTACTGGCATTTCATGGGTGCATTGTGGCTGTACTTGTTTGCATTTCTCTTCTACTACCACTGAGGAAGCCCCTGCCACTGACCTTCTATGCGCCGAGAATCCATCGTGCGAGCTCTGATTGAATTTTAAAGGTGCTTTTTTGCCACGGATTTCATAAATTCGCGTCAAATTCGAACCATGGGCGGAGCAGCAACAAAATCGATTTCGAAAGAGGAACTCTGGGGAGGCGGACAATCTCCTTTCAGCGTGAGCTACGGCAAAATGATGATGTGGTATTTCCTCGTTTCTGACGCATTGACGTTCGGAGGATTATTGACTGCTTATGGTTTTGTTCGAGCAAGCAGCACGGATGCATGGCCCATTGGCGAGCAAGTGTTTCGATCACTTCCTGGATTAGAGGGTGAATACCCCCTCATTTATGTGGCTTTGATGACCTTCATTTTGATTGTGTCATCCGTCACCATGGTCCTCGCAGTGGAGGCTGGCCACCGCAACGACAAAAACGGTGTGGTCAAGTGGTTGGGGCTCACAGTCATTGGTGGTTTCTTCTTTCTGGGATCGCAAGCATGGGAGTGGTCCCACTTCATTCACGGCAGTGGTGGATCATACATCCTTGCCGAAAACGTGACAGTCACAGCCGACAACGGTCAGGTATTCAACATGAACAAGGGCGATGCCGTTTTTATGGACCATCACTTCGGACACCTCGCCGAGCCTTGGATTGAGGGGGATCCCATGGTCACTTTGCAGGACAGCGACCACGGCATTAAGCTGGTTCAGAACGGAGAGCATACGCACGAAGCCGAATTGCACGCACTCACCATCAACAAGTACATTGAAAATGAATCCCACGTGAGTGGCGATGAAGCGATGAAATTGTGGAACGCTCGTTCGTCGTCATTTTCTTTTGGAGCGAATATGCATGACAACGAATACGCTGTTCAGCAGTCGTATGCGAACTTTTTCTTCTTCATCACTGGTTTCCACGGATTTCACGTGTTCTCAGGAGTTGTCATTAACATCATCATCTTTTTCATGGCGTACCGCGGCGTTTTTGAACGACGCAAACACTACGAGATGGTCGAAAAGATTGGTTTATACTGGCACTTTGTAGATCTCGTGTGGGTTTTTGTCTTTACGTTTTTCTACCTCATCTGATTTGCGCACGCACAACCCTTCTAATCCTTAAGACATGGAACGAGACGACCTCATAGTGAACGACAGCTACGCATTGAATTCTCATCACAGTGAGGAGGAAGGTGCTGCAATTCGTAAAAATGTTTGGAAGGTGACCGCCATTTTGACACTGCTCACAACAGTAGAGGTCATCATGGGGATTTATTTCAAACGATCCGAAACATTCACTTGGAGCATGATCAAGTGGACCTTTGTAATCTTGACCCTGGTCAAGGCAGCCTACATCGTTTTGGTCTTTATGCATCTTGGCGACGAGCGACCAAATCTTAAAAAGGTCGTTTTAGCTCCTTACATGCTTTTCATCGGCTACTTGCTCTTCATCGCAATTACAGAGGGTTTCGCCCATCTTGGCAATTCAACCCTGTTTCATTGATTTCGGTCATCTTGTGAACTTCACCCTCCTTTGACGGGTTTGATTCTCGTGAAACAAATTCGCTCCAACACCGTCCGAAAGTACGTTTACCTCCTCAGCATCATGTTGGGGCTGCCCCTGACAGGCCTGCTCATTTTGGGCATTGATGGAGACCATCACTTCAATACGTTGCCGTATTACAACGTTGATGGCGCCATGGCCGAATGGACCGAACAGGCTCAGCGTGTTGAATCCTTCGAACTGATCAACCAAGACGGTGCGGCTTTCAGCTCTGATGCTTTGAAAGGAAAGGTTTGGATTGCGGCGTTCTTTCCCACCAATGCAGCCCACGTTGCTCAATTTACCAAGCAACTCCTTTGGCCCAATTTTCGCTACCGAGATGAAAGCGACATCATGACCGTTTGCTTCACCTTAGACGCAGAACACGATCAACCCAAAATTCTCAAGCAATACGTTGAACGCAATACACGCTACAATGGATTTGACGGAAAATGGCAATTTTTGACCGGTGACCAAAACGACATCGATGCCTTGATCCGAAAGTCCTTTATGATTCAACGGGATGAAGCAGAGCCAAACAACATTGCGACCCTTTGGCTCGTGGATGGCAGCGGATACTTGAGAGGGGTGTATCACGCGGCTTCTGAAGATGCCATCAAAGATGCTGTCGAGGACATCGCTTTGCTTCAGAAAGAAATGGATGAAGCCGCGTACGCACGGAAAAAGTCACTCGAAAAACTCAAGGATGAATCTCCCTTGCCTGTTCTAGGACCAGATGGTCATACAGTACCACCCTTCGCGTTGCTCGGAACTGACAGCTCTGAATTCTCACACCGTGATGTCGCTGGGCGACTTCGAATTGTCGATTTCTTTTTTACGCGATGTCCGACCATTTGCCCAATCATGTCGAGTCAAATGGCCAGGCTTCAGGCACAATTGATTGACCGAGGAATGCAAAATGATGTCTTGCTCTTGAGTCATTCAGTTGATCCCGTGAACGACACTCCAGCCAAACTTCGAGAATACGGCGAAAACTTGGGCAGAAACCCCCAGGTCTGGGAGATGCTCACGGGCGATAAGGAAGATATTTATGACCTTGCGCGCAACGGGTATTTTCTGACAGCGATTGAAAGCGATACTGCAGCCGGAGGTATATTTCACAGTGACATTTTCGTTCTCGTTGATTCACAGAACCGCATACGCGGTTATTACGACGGCACGAGTACAGATGAGGTCGACGAACTGCTTGCAGACACCTATCGCCTTTGGATTACCCCTGCAACAAACCCTTAAAAACGCATGGAAAACGAACGCAACATCAAACGTTTCATTTGGACGATGGCGGTGGTGATTCCAGCCGCAGTCGCCCTCCTCTTCTTGATTCCGCCCGTTGAAAATCTTTCCGATGATGTCAAGGCTGCGCTTTACATTCTACCGAAACTGAATGCCCTATTCAATGGTACAGCCTTCCTGTGTCTCATCGGCGCATTTGTCGCAATCAAGAATAAAAACATCAAAGTTCATCGGGCCTTTACCACAACAGCTTTGATACTGAGCATGCTGTTCTTAGTGAGCTACGTGGCCTTTCACTTGACCACAGAATCAACCAAATTCGGCGGTGAGGGATGGACGCGTACTGTCTATTTCATCATTCTGGTTTCTCATATTTTGCTTTCCACAGGTATCATCCCTCTGGTTCTCTTCACCTATGTACGTGGCTTGGGAATGCAAGTCGAAAAACATCGGAAAATTGCGAAAATCACATGGCCCATTTGGTTGTACGTCACTGCAACAGGAGTCATCGTTTATTGGATGATTTCGCCCTATTACCCGCACTGACCGGAAATATCGCATCTATGAAAGTCCCGTCCTCCTTCAAGCTGGCAAGTGCGCTACTGATTGCTGTGGTGTTAATCGTCTGGGCAAATCCAGCGGAAGCACAATGCGTCATGTGCAAGGCCGTCGCTGAAGACAGCGCTGAAGATGGTGGCTTAGGAGCCGGCCTCAACAAAGGTATTCTGTACTTGATGGCGGTGCCGTACGTTTTGTTATCCGCCCTTTTCTTCGTAATTTATAAGAAGTGGAAAGCTGATTCCGCTTCTTAAAAATGCCAAGGAACGTCCCCTCTGTTATCACCAAAACTGCTTCGGCACATCGGGCATCACTCAGCTTGGTAATGAGTGCCTTTGCATTGCTCTTGAGCACAGCACTATCGGCACAATTTACTGTCGAACGAAGCCCTTGGCTCGATTCTGAGGCGGTCACCGATGATCCGATTGAACAGACTTGGACCGTCCAAAATTCGAACAACAATCGCCCTTTGGACGTCGAGCTTACCGTAGAAGGTTTGAATCCTCGAAAACCAGTTTCCGTGAACATTCACGAGGACACTACTCTTCAGTTGCAACCGCAGCGGCGCTACACCCGGATTTGCGTAGAGCCTGATTTCATGATGTACAGCGACCGCATCTACGCAGACCCAACCGTCGAATGTGACACCCTGCGGCTGATACCGTTGGCTGTTGGATTGAAAGTAGAGCTGGAACCCATCGTCTTCTACCCCGGCACGAATGACCTCTACTTCTCCTCCATTCCCACCCTCGAAGCCTTGCTGACATTCATGGAAGTGAACCCGACGTTGGCCATCGCCATTGAAAGCTCAAACGGCTTCATTCAGTCTTCAATCAGTGCAGGAATGGCCCGAAGGGAGCGCGCTCGTGCCGTTTATGAATATTTGGTCAGCTCGGGAATTCAAGCAAGCCGCTTGGCCGTTGCACAACTCCCTCAAGGAACCTCAGAACAATCAGAGCCTCGAACCATCGAAGAAGCAGAAGCGACACAACGCATCAGTGTGCGGATTACCAATTATTGACAAAATGGCGCAGAGAGGCTGCATTGCGTTATTTTTGGCTATGCTCAGACCCATTTTTAACACTCCAGCCATTCAACAATTCCTCCTTTTCTTGGCGCTGTGTTTGTGCCTTCCACCAGTAAGTTTCGCTCAAAAAACTTGGTCACTGCAGCAATGCCTCGATCATGCATTTGAGCATAATATTCAAATCAAACTCGGCCAGTTGGGAGAGGTAAGTGCAGACATCGGAAGTCAATCTGCGATTGGAGCCTTCTTGCCCAATGTGAATGGAAATCTGTCGCATGGGTACAACTTTGGACGAACCATCGACCCCTTTACCAACCAATTTGTCGAGTCCTCTGCCATTCGATCCAATAGCTTCGGCATTTCCACGGGGATGGTCTTGTTCAACGGCTTCCAAAATCATCTCAACCTCGAAAGGGCGAAACTCGCTCAGAAATCTGCGCTTTCTAGCCGTGAAATCGCCGAGAACAATGTGGTTTTGACCATCGCAGGGGCCTACCTCAATGTACTCTTTCAAGAGGAATTCGTGAGGGTCGCTGACATCAATCGAGAAGCTACAGCTCGTCAAGTGGAGCGCATGCAAAGTTTAGTCAATGCTGGAGCGGCCGCTGCATTTGATCTCTACGATGTGGAAGCTCAATTGGCGTCCGATGAGGCTACCATTGTGAGCACACAAAATGCACTCGGCTTGGCCAAACTTAATCTAGTTCAACTCCTCCAGCTTCCAGCTTCAGAGTCAGAAGATTTTCAAATCGTACGTCCCTCAGATAGCGATTTGGCGCGTAACAATCTTCCCTCCTCTCCTGCTGCCGCCGTTGGACACGCCTTGGCCTCATTTCCTGAAATCGTGCAAGCACAATACCAAGTTGAGGATGCCGGCATAGGTCTGAACCTTGCGAAAAGTGGTCGCCTTCCTCGAATTTTCGCCAGCTACAACATCGGAACAGGATACTCCGGAGCCTCCCGTTCCATCGACGGGACACCAACAACGGAGGACTTTGTTTTGGGATCCCTTGTCGTCGATGATAGCACAGCCTACGATCTCGTAGCTCAACAAGAAGTCTATCAATTCATCACCACTCCGTTCAACGATCAGATCAATCAGAACTACAACCAAAGTGTCTTCTTCTCGATGAGCATTCCAATCTTCAACAACTTTGGAGTCAAGTCTTCCATTGAACAGGCGGAAGTCGGTGTATTGCGTGCTCAGTACCAACTCGAACAGGTGAGGCAAACACTGACGACAAGCATCGAATCGGCTTGGGCAGATGCACGAGCTGCAGCTCAAAATACAGTTGCGCAAGAATCTGCTCTTACTGCCTCAGAGCGTGCCTTCAACAACACTGAACAGCGTTACGAAGCTGGAGCGGCAACTGCAATCGATTACGCCGATGCGCGCACCCGATTGGACAATGCACGTGTCAATGCATTGCGTTCGAAATACGACCTCGCGTTCAAAAGTCGAATCCTCGACTTTTACATGGGCAAACCCTTGACCTTCCGATAAATTCTCTTCATGAAATTCAGCAAAACATTTTGGATCATTGTCTCCGTTCTGATCGTCGCATTGATCGCTGCTGCCAAATGGTTTGGAGGAGGTACTGAAGCAACTTCTGTGCAAACAGAACAGGCGGAGATTCGAACCATCATAGAGCGTGTTTCGGCGTCGGGTAAAATTCAACCTGAAGTTGAAGTCAACATCACCGCCGAAGTGAGTGGGCAAATCATTGCGCTTCCCGTCAAAGAGGGTGACCAAGTCATTGAAGGTGATCTGCTCGTTCAGATCAATCCAGATCTGTACAATGCCGCATTGAATCGAGCAGAAGCCGCTGCAAACAGCGCTCGGTCCAATCTGGCTTCAGCCCGCGCCCAGCACGTACAGGCCGATGCGCAATTCTTCGCGGCGACAAAAAGCTGGGAACGCACCCAAACCCTTTTCAGCCAAGGTGTGGTTTCACAAGCCGACTTTGACAACGGACAAGCCAATTTCCGAGGCTCCGAAGCCACACTTACAGCTGCGAGCGAATCCATTCGAAGCGCTGAATTTGCCATCTCCAGTGCTGAGGCCTCTGTTCAAGAGGCTCGAGACAATCTCTCTCGTACGACTTTACTCGCTCCTCAATCAGGCACGGTCACCGCACTGGTCAAAGAAATCGGTGAGAGCGTCCAAGGCAACGGTTTCACTGCAGGAGAAGTTGTCATGAAGGTATCGGACCTATCGGTCATGGAGGTGGATGTCGAAGTCAACGAAAGTGACATCGTCCGAGTGAGCATGAAAGACGCCGCTGAAGTCGAAGTTGACGCTTACCTCGATGAGACCTTTGCCGGTGTGGTCACCGAAATCGGAAATACTGCTTTGAATGCCGGACTCAATGGCTTCGCAATGGACCAGGTGACAAACTTCTCCGTGAAAGTCAGGCTTCAATCGGAGAGCTACTCAAGCATCGTAGACGCGACCGCTGCGAGCAATCTATCACCCTTCCGTCCCGGCATGAGTGCCAAAGTGGACATTCTTACCCGCCGAGCTGACCAGGTCATTTCCATACCCATTCAAGCTGTTTCAACCCGTGAAAAGGAGTCCGCCGAAACAGACGATACGGAGCTTGGCGTTTTTGTGTTCAGCAACGGAATGGCTCTGTGGAAGCCTGTCATCACAGGAATCCAAGACAATCGATTCATTGAAATTATCTCGGGCTTGGAAGCAAATTCCGAAGTCATCATTGGGCCTTATCAAGCCGTCTCACGCACGCTCACGAATGAGGACAAGGTCGATGTAAAAGAAGATTCCGAAAGCGCCGAAGAATGACGTCACAACCGTTGATTCTAGCCATCGAAACTTCCACACTGTCGTGTTCTGTGGCCCTGTTTCGCGGTGAAGCTTTACTAGGTGAGGCGCAGGCTTCAGAATCCAAATACGTGCATGGCAAGCGCCTACTTCCCATGATTGACAAATTGCTCAAATCCAACAGAATCAGTTCAGTTGAACTCGAAGCCATTGCCGTGTCTTCGGGCCCTGGCAGCTACACCGGTTTGCGCATTGGTGTTTCCACTGCAAAAGGAATAGCGCACGCCCACGGGTTGCCTCTGATGGCATTTGACAGCCTTCAGGTGCAGGCCCATGCAGTGAATCACGAGGGAGACTGGGACGTCATCATCCCTGTGATGGATGCTCGGCGAGACGAAGTATACACGGCGAGCTTTATTTCTGAGAAAAACACCCTTGCCTTTGCAGATGCGACAAGGTCCGTCATCCTGGAACCTCAGCAAGAACTTACAGACTTGTTTCCCGCGTTGTCCCAGAGTGGTGATTCTCGTCGCGTCTGTGTCATTGGGGATGCCGCTGAAAAGACGCAACGATTGTTGGGCGACCGCATGCCCGAATGCTCATTTGTGGCTGATTTCCCCCACGCTAAGCATATGCATCAACTCGCACTGTCCGCTTTCTCAATGAGTGAATTTGAAGACTTGGCCTATTTCGAACCCCGCTACCTCAAGGAATTCCAAGCTGGAGCGCCGCGTGATCCCCTCGGACTGCGCAAACAAAAGATCTGATGAATAAAGTCCTACACCGTTTCTTGCTTGTTGTAGTTGTTCCTATCATTTGCCTTCAATCCCGGTGCAATGAGCAAGAACAGTACATTCCCTATGTACCGGTGGACTTTTCTGTCAACGTCAACTTACCTGCTTACATTAATCTCTCCGTTCCGAGCGGCCACGTGCTCGTAAGTGGGGGCTCTCAAGGCATCGTACTCTATCGTTACACCCTCGATCAATTCGTGGCTTTGGATCGCCATGCTACGGCAGACATTCCTTCAAATTGTCAGGTCGAAGTCGCAGAGGATGGGTTGATGCTCATTGACCCCTGTGGAGACTCGGAATGGTTGATCATCGACGGTTCGGTGGTTTCAGGTTCTGCTACCTATCCGTTGCACCAATACGGCACGCAGTGGGACCCACCCATACTGCGCGTTTACAACCTGTGAATCATTGATCGACTTTCATTCGTTCGATGAGAGACGGCACAAGCACGATGAACAATGAAGGGAGGGGCGATTGCAGAAAGGCCAGGAATTCGTGCGCTACACCGTACCCGGACTTGCCAGGAACAAGTACTATGAAGACCGCCATAATTGCTCCGGCCAGGCCATACATCACCACCAACCAAGGCCATCGATTGAGGTGCCCCGTTGTTTGCAAAAACAGGCCGTCCAAAGCAAAAAAGACGAGCAGAATAAAGATGCTCAGCCCCCACTTGAGGCTCTTCAATTGATTCAAATTCATGCTGTGAAAGCCATCCCATGTCCCCTGCATGATATAGTAATGGATTCGCTTGGGCTGCGGATTGACATCCCACCACTTTGCCCTCAGCTCAGGGGGCATCTCAGCAACACCCGGATTTTGTTGCAACACTTCTACATAGTGATTCAATTGTATTTTGGCTTTTTCTTGATAGAAGCCAAACACCAACATCACCGCCAGAACCAAGAGCCAGAGGGGTCTTCGTCGCGGAAGCATTGATTTGCTTTCCCGATTCATGTAGAAGGTGACGTTTCACTCACCGCTACCGTGGCAAGGGGTCCTTGTGACCTTGTGGCATAAAGGTACCAGAGCATAAAAATGATGCTGTAAACAAATACCGTAAAAGTGTAATCGTGGTTAAAAGTCATGGCTTCTTCACCGAAGTACAATTGAATCCAGAGCAAGCAAATGATGCGAAAGACATTGGCCGCATGAATGACCGCAATTCCCAAGGGAATGAACCACGCTTTCCGAAGCCAGCGCCCTGGAAAAGAAACAATGAATATGGCAAACAAGGCAAACAGAACCACGCCGTCGCACGAAGGGCCTACGAAAACGCCTTGCGCTCCAGCTATGCCAACGCGCGTTCGAAATGCGCCATCTGTGGCTTGGAAATAGGCATTCACCAAATAGCCCAGCGATTCCATGATCCACTCCGTACTGGTGATCAAATGCTGGGTGATGTATTCATCCAACAGCGTTACTGGCTTCAGGTATTCCTCGTATGCCAAGTGCCAGACGATGTAGCCTCCGAAACCAAATACCAGAAAACGGAAAACGTCCGGTTGAGACCGGACGAATTCACTGAGTTTTTGGATCCAACGCATAGCGAGGATCAATATCGGTATAAATCGGATTTAAATGGTCCATTTACGGGAACTCCGATGTAATCGGCTTGTTCTGTAGTGAGCTTCTCCAATTGCACATTGATCTTATCCAAGTGCAACCGAGCCACCTCCTCATCCAAGTGCTTCGGCAATGTGATGACTTCGTTTCCGTAAGCATCGGTGTTGTTCCACAGTTCCAATTGCGCCAAAACTTGATTCGTGAAAGAGTTGGACATCACAAAACTTGGGTGACCCGTAGCACAACCCAAATTCACCAGTCGACCTTCGGCCAGCACGATGATGTCGTTGCCGTTTACATTGTACAAGTCAACCTGAGGCTTAATGGTATCCTTGGTGTGACCGTGGTTATCATTGAGCCAGGCCATATCGATTTCATTGTCAAAGTGGCCAATGTTACAAACGATGGCTTTGTCGTTCATTGCTTCAAAGTGCTCCCCTGAAATGATGTCCTTGTTACCCGTAGCGGTGACAATGATGTCGCACTCTTTCACGGCGTCCATCATGCGCTTCACCTCGTATCCGTCCATTGCTGCTTGCAACGCACAAATCGGATCAATTTCGGTCACCATCACACGGCAGCCAGCATTGCGCAATGAGTCTGCTGTGCCCTTACCAACATCGCCGTATCCAGCAACGACTGCAACTTTTCCAGCCATCATGACATCCGTTGCTCGACGAATCGCATCAACCGCTGATTCACGGCAACCGTACTTGTTGTCAAACTTCGATTTCGTGACGGAATCATTCACGTTGATCGCAGGCATTGGCAACGTACCATTTTTCATGCGATCATACAGACGCAACACCCCGGTGGTTGTCTCTTCGGACAAACCACGGATACCATCTGCCAATTGCGGGAATTCATCCAGCACCATGTTGGTGAGATCACCTCCATCGTCTAAGATTAAGTTCAGAGGTTGTCGGTCGGCACCGAAGAAAAGCGTTTGACGGATGCACCACTCAAATTCTTCCTCCGTCATTCCTTTCCACGCATACACAGGAATGCCCGCGGCTGCAATTGCTGCGGCTGCGTGGTCTTGGGTAGAGAAGATGTTGCAAGAAGACCAAGTCACGTCCGCTCCCAATTCAACAAGCGTTTCGATCAACACCGCCGTTTGGATGGTCATGTGCAAGCAACCCGCGATGCGCGATCCTTGCAACGGCTTCTCTTCGCCATATTTGTGACGCAGGCTCATCAAACCGGGCATTTCTGCCTCGGCCAAGCGGATTTCTTTTCTTCCCCACTCAGCCAAGCTGATATCCTTTACTTTGTAAGGCAAAAACTCTGTTGTCATTGTAGTACTCATAATGCTCTGATTTCGAGTGCAAAAATACTCATTAATCCACAAATCACCGGAGTTTTAACCCTTGTTCACGTCCACCAACTCACTTCCAATGCCCGAAATCAACATTTTTGTCCAATCTACTTCACCACACGTCATCATCGCAGAGGTTTCTGCTGCTGCCAGCGAGGTGAAGACTTGGACAGAAAATCAAAACCGATTTCCCTCGCGAGACATCACCGCTTTGTCTAATCATCGCCAACTCGAACACTTCGCTGTGGACCAGGCCCTGAATGCATTTGACACTCCTTGGTCCAATGCGCAAATTAAGCACGACGATCATGGGAAACCTGAACTCGTAGGTGACGAAAAGTTCATCAGTGTATCCCACCATTCTTTGAAAAAAAGCTGCTGGGTCATGGTCTGCTTAGGAGACCAGCCTGTCGGTTGTGACATCGAACGTCCACGGGTGCAATTGCACAACATCGCAAAACGATTTCTGAGTGCTGAGGAACAAGTGAATTTCACTACCACTCCCATGTTGTGCTGCGCTTGGGGGATCAAAGAGAGCATGTTCAAAACCATTGGTCACGACGTGGATTTCAGGCTTGACCTTACCGTTGATGCCATTCATAGCTCATCTTCGGAATCTCTCCGAGCAACCGGTAAACTCAAAGGCAAGTCATCAAACTGGAAAATCTGGAAGGTGACCTCTAACGAAGAGCAAGGCTCCGAAACGATTGAATTGTTCGCAGTTGCTGGACCTTCGGATGGTGTGTGAGTTTGGAAAATGGAAGCTATTGACGCCAGCCCCCAATTCTAGAGCACAAAAAAAGGAGTCTTGCGACTCCTTTTCAATATGTGGTGAACCGCTAGGCGGTCTTTTATCTTATCGTTCAATGCCTTTGTGGCGACGCTCCGAACTTACCGTGAGCTTCTTGCGGCCCTTGGCACGACGTGAGCTCAACACATTGCGTCCGTTTGCTGATGACATGCGCTTCCGAAAACCATGCTTGTTTCGTCGCTTGCGTACTGAGGGTTGGAAAGTCCTTTTCATTTCTCTTCATTTAAAACGAAAACCAATCAATGGTCTTCAACCCGAAATCGGGAGTGCAAAGATAGTCACAGATTTCATGCGTCCAAACCCTTGGAGGTGAAAGATGAAGGAATTTTGCGTTCCATTGGCACTTTGAGCCCTTAATTTTGCGTTTACTTCGTCGAAGCATTTTTCAAAGCAACCTGTATAAATAGCCATCATCATGCGCAAGGAAATTCCCGAGAGCCGTTCTTTCCGATGGAAAAACTGGAAAACGGTACTCCGGATGGGAGCCTACCTGAGACCGCATGCTTGGGGGTATGCCATCGGTGTCGTGATCATCAGCATCAGTGGAGTACTCACCTTGATGGTGACACGCCTCTGGGGACAGTTGGGAGGCGTTGGCACCGCATCGAGCATGAAAGATGGTGCAGCCTCTTCAGCGCCGGACGCATCTCTTTCTTTTCTGCCATTTGATTTGAGTGACTTGACTGAGATCGGCTGGCTGATTCTGCTTGTTCTCGGAATACAGGCGGCGCTGAGTTTCACACGGGTTGTTCTTTTTGCCAAAATGACAGAGGACATGATGTTAGCCATGCGGAAGGATGCTTTTGAAGCCATCGTGAGCATGCCCATGTCATTTTTCGACACGCGACGAGTGGGGGACTTGAACAGCCGTGTCTCCGCAGACATCACTTCCATTCAAGATGTCTTTACCACGACGCTTTCTGAATTGCTGCGGCAACTGATCATCATCATCGGTGGAATCCTTGCATTGCTGTACTTCTCCGTCACGCTGACTTTGCTCATGCTCGCGACGTTGCCGGTCATGATCATTGCAGCCATTCTGTTTGGCCGATTCATCCGCAAACTTTCGAAGCGTACCCAAGACCAAGTGGCCGATTCCAATACCATTGTACAAGAAACACTTACCGGCATTACGAGTGTCAAGAGTTTTGCCAACGAAGCGTGGGAATTGATGCGGTATTTGAGCAGCATTCGAAACATTCGTTCATTGGCTATGAAAGGCGCCATCTGGCGCGGAGCATTTGGCTCATTCATCATCTTATTCATTTTCGGAGCCATCACTTTGGTCATTTTCAAAGGTGCCGAACTCATGACCACGGGTGGCTTGGCAAGCGAGCATTTCTTCACGTTTCTGCTCATGACAGGTCTTGTAGCCGGTTCGATTGGTGGTATTGCAGCGCAGTTCTCCGCTTTGCAACGCGGATTGGGAGCCATTGAATCGCTCATGGAATTGATGGATGAACCGCGTGAAATCGTGCAAACCAATGAAGATAGTGCTCAGCCCTCAGTCGAATTAAAAGGTGACATCACGTTTGAAAACGTTCATTTTCATTATCCCAATCGGGCAGATATCACCGTCCTCAACGACATCAACTTGCGCATTGCTCCAGGTGAACGAGTGGCCCTCGTAGGGGCCTCAGGTGCTGGAAAATCCACCATCGCCTCCTTGTTATTGCGTTTTCACGATCCGGTTGGAGGCGAAGTGAGCATTGATGGGATACCCTTGAAAAACCTTCCCTTGACAAGCCTTCGCAAGCGCATGGCCTTTGTGCCCCAAGAAGTCATCCTGTTCGGGGGAGACATCCGAACCAACATTGCCTACGGCAGATTTGACGCATCCCAGGAGGAAATTGAAGCCGCAGCGCGCAAAGCAAATGCTTTCGAGTTCATTCAGTCCTTTCCAGAAGGTTTTGACACTTTGGTGGGTGAACGCGGCATCCAATTGTCTGGTGGACAGCGTCAGCGTATTGCGATTGCTCGAGCCATTCTGCGCGACCCCGACCTCTTGATTTTGGATGAAGCCACGAGCGCACTTGACGCTTCGAGTGAAAAGGAAGTGCAATTGGCCCTGGATGCACTCATGAAAGGTCGGAGCAGCCTGATCATAGCTCACCGATTAAGCACCATCAAGAGCGCCGATAAAATCGCCGTTCTTTCCAATGGCGCCATCGTCGAAATGGGACAACACGACGAATTGCTGGCTCAACAAGGAGCGTACCACGAATTGGTCAAAAACCAAGAAGTGGGTTGAGCTTGTTGGACTCATAGAAAGGTCTTATTTTTAAATTCTGATAAAATAGTAACATGAAAAAGGCACTGGTCACGGGAATTACAGGGCAAGACGGGGCGTATTTGACCGAACTTTTGTTAGACAAGGGATAC
>Ga0206677_10002362_pt1 | contig 16697 bp, 13 predicted proteins | sample M130m12015metaG_FD_155475 | JGI IMG/M metagenome (GOLD analysis project Ga0206677, IMG submission 155475) | Ammonia-oxidizing marine archaeal communities from Monterey Bay, California, United States - M1 30m 12015 | ecosystem: Environmental > Aquatic > Marine > Intertidal zone | place: USA...
CAGTGCCGCTGCTGATCACGTGTTGTGCTTGCTGCCGTTTGAACCCGACTTTTTGCAGCAGCATAAAATCTCTGGTGAGTTTGTCGGTCACCCGCTGGCCGACGAGATTATTGAGCCACTGTCGTTGGCTAGCGGCAGGTCCGTTTTGGGGCTGGATGCACAACGCCGCGTCGCCATATTGCCGGGCAGTCGCATGAGCGAAGTGCAGCGTCTTGGGCCTGTCTTTGCCGAAACAGCGGCATGGCTTGTCGAGCGCATTCCCGATATTCGTTTTGTAGCACCATTTGCGAATCAGAAAACCCGTGAGGCATTTAAGAGTTTATGGCAATCGGCAGGGGTGAATGCGCCATTGGATTGTGTCGACGGCCATGCGCGAGAGGCAATGGCAGCTGCCGATGTGGTATTGCTGGCTTCCGGTACTGCAACCTTGGAGGCGATGTTGGTCGGCAGACCTATGGTGGTCGCGTACAGGCTATCTCCGGTCAGTTATTGGCTGGCACGCCTGTTTAAGCTCATTAAGCTGAAGTATTTCTCCTTGCCTAATCTGCTGGCCGGTGAGGCTATTGTTCCGGAAATGATTCAGCATGATGCTGTGGTGGGCAAATTGGGCGCCGCGGTGCTGGCTTATTATCAGTCTGCCGATGGCAACAAAGCGCTGCTGCAGCGCTTTGAGGAATTGCAGGGCGTGTTGCGGCAAAATGCCAGTCAGAAATCAGCGAAGGCCGCAATTCGGATGGTCGCCGAAGGACTTGCCCGTAAGGGCTGAGCTTCGTATAACCTCAACGGTTAATTCAGGCTGAAATAGGGTGGGTACAATCAGCCGAAAAAATAAGCAGCCTGAAAGAGTCTCGCAACAAACACTGAGCCGTCGGTAATCACTGGCGGTCGGCATCCGGAATCAAAAAGCCGGGGGCAGCGCTCTGGAAGAGCTCGAAACGATGTTTAAGGGGAGTGTATTGACGGTACTAGCGGGTGTGGACGAAGCCGGTCGCGGACCATTGGTCGGTTCAGTCGTGGCCGCTGCTGTGGTGCTTGAGGTTGGTCAGGAGATTCCCGGCGTCCGCGATTCCAAACAGCTTTCCGAGAGTGCTCGCGAAACGGCCTTTGATTTGATTCGCGAAGTGGCACTGGATTACGCCATTGCTGAGGCCTCCCGAGAAGAAATTGACGAACTGAATATTCTTCAGGCCACTATGCTGGCAATGCGCCGGGCTGTGCTAATGCTCAAAGTGGTTCCTGAGCAGATTTTGATTGATGGCAATCGTTGCCCCGACTTGGGCGATTACAACCGTATTGCGAAGCCGCTGATCGGTGGCGACCGCTTGTGCACCGCGATTAGTGCTGCCTCTATTCTCGCCAAGGTAACCCGTGACCGGCAAATGCGGATTCTAGATGCCCGTTACCCTGAGTACGGTTTTGCGCGCCACAAGGGCTATCCTACGGCGCTTCACCGTGAGATTCTTGAGCAGCATGGGCCGTGCCCGGAACATCGGCGCAGTTTTAAGCCGGTGAAAGCCGCCGCGGCTCTGCGTCATAGCGGGAGCTGTTGATGAGGCCGGGGTTCATTCATCTGAGGCTGCATTCTGAGTTCTCTATTGAAGACAGTGTCGTCCGCCTGCCCGGTTTGGTCGACGCAGTTAGCGCGGCAGCTATGCCCGCGGTGGCATTAACCGATGCCAACAACATGTTCGGGCTGGTCAAGTACTACCGAGAGTGTCTGCAGCAAGGGATAAAACCGATTGCTGGTTGCGATCTGTTGCTTCGAATGCCGGGTGAAGCGGGCAGGGGCCTGCCTTTGCCGCTGCTTTGCAGCAGCGACGAGGGTTATAAGAACCTTACTCGCCTTATTACCCGGGCTTATTTAGAGGGGCGCAATGACCACGGGGTTGGTATTGAACTGGATTGGTTAACCGCTGAGTCGACAGCCGGTTTGATTGCGTTATCCGGGGGGCAGTTTGGGGCGCTAGGTGTCGCGCTTCAAGCAAACAATAAAGCTAATATTAATGATTTAATACATAAATTTAAAGATGTTTTTGAAGGTAGATTCTATATAGAAGTTCAGCGTCTAGGGCGACCGAAAGAAAATCAATATGTGCGGTCTGCCGTAAGGCTAGCGGCGGCTGCGAGCCTGCCTGTGGTGGCCACGAATGATGTCCGCTTTCTGACTGCCGCTGATTTTGATGCCCATGAGGCACGAACCTGTATTCACCAGAGCATGGCGTTGGATGACAACCGTCGCGATAAAATCTATACCGCCGAGCAGTACCTGCGCAGCCCTGAAGAAATGGCGGAGTTGTTCCGTGATCTGCCCGAAGCGCTCGAAAATACCGTGCATATTGCCAAGCGCTGCAACCTCACGCTGGAGTTGGGCGAAAATTATCTGCCAAACTACGACATCAGCGATGGCCGCAGCCCAGCGGATTACCTTGCCGATGAGTCCCGTCGCTTGTTGGCGCTGAAGCTGATTGAGCTGGCGGGTACTCCGGCGCACACGCCGCGTCCGGCGGGGGATTATGAAAATCGTTTAGAAGTTGAGCTGAAAGTGATCCGGGATATGGGCTTTCCGGGCTACTTCCTGATTGTGGCCGACTTTATTCGCTGGGCACGGGAGAATGATGTGCCAGTGGGGCCTGGTCGCGGTTCCGGTGCCGGCTCGCTAGTGGCTTTTGTTCTTGGCATTACTGATATCGACCCGCTGGAGTACGCGCTGTTGTTTGAGCGTTTTCTGAACCCCGAGCGTGTCTCCATGCCCGATTTCGACATCGACTTTTGTATGGACGGGCGCGACCGCGTTATTGATTATGTCGCACGCCGCTATGGGCGTGAAAAGGTTTCCCAGATTATTACCTACGGCACTATGGCTGCGAAGGCAGTGGTGCGTGATGCAGCCCGTGTGCTTGGGCTGCCGTACATGGTGGGCGACCGCATCGCCAAGATGATTCCGCCGGATGTCGGTATGACGTTGGCCAAAGCCTTCGATGTGGAGGCCGACTTGGGTGAGCTTTACCGCAGCGATGATGAGGCTCGCGCGGTGCTCGATCTGGCGAGGCAGCTCGAAGGCCTGAAGCGCAATGCCGGTACCCATGCAGGTGGTGTGGTTATTGCGCCCTCTGAACTGACTGATTTTGTGCCCTTATACACCACCGATGCCGATGCCGCACCGGTGACCCAGTTCGACAAGGACGATGTAGAGGCTGCAGGCCTGGTGAAGTTCGACTTCCTTGGCTTGCGCACTCTTACGATTATCGATTCGGCAGTGAAAACAGTGAATCGGCAGCGGGATGCCGTGGGGGACTCGCGGCTCGATATTCGGCTCTTGCCGCTGGATGACAGCAAAGCCTTTGCTTTGCTCAAGTCCGCCCGCACTTCGGCGGTGTTTCAACTCGAATCCCGTGGTATGCAAGACTTGATAAATCGCCTTCAACCCGATGAATTTACAGATATTATTGCCCTAGTAGCGTTATTTCGACCCGGCCCGTTGGAATCGGGGATGGTGGATGACTTTATTCAGCGCAAGCACAGCAAATCCGGTCAGCCGATTGATTATATGCACCCCGATTTACAGCCGGTGCTTGAGGACACCTATGGCGTCATTGTGTATCAGGAGCAGGTGATGCAGATCGCCCAGAAGCTGGCCGGTTACACGCTGGGTGGCGCCGATATGCTGCGTCGGGCGATGGGCAAGAAAAAGCCCGAAGAAATGGCCAAGCAGCGTGAGATATTCATGGCCGGTGCTGCCAAAAACAACGTTGACCCAGGAAAGGCAAAGCAGATTTTCGACCTTATGGAGAAGTTCGCGGCCTACGGCTTCAATAAGTCTCACTCGGCAGCCTACGCCTTGCTTGCGTATCAGACAGCTTGGCTGAAGGCGCATTATCCAGCGGCTTTTATGGCGGCAGTGTTGTCGGCGGACCTGGACAACACCGATAAGCTCGAGTTCATGCAGCGTGAGTGCAAATCCATTGGCCTGCGTTTATTGGCGCCGGATATTAATCAGTCTGCGGCCAAGTTCAGTGTGCCGGGTGATTTACAGATCCGTTATGGATTAGGCGCGCTCAAGGGTTTGGGGAAGGCCGTGGCCGATACCATCGTTGAGCTGCGTGAGCAGGATGGTGAATTTACCTCGCTTGATAACTTTTGCTCACGGGTAAATACCCAGAAAGTTAACAAGAGGGCGATGGAGGCGTTGGTCAGATCAGGTGCTCTGGATGCGTTTGGCCCGAATCGGCCCAGTATCCTTGCGGCTTTGCCAATGGCGCTTGATAAGGCGGAGCAGGTGTCGCGGGACAGAGCCGCGGGGCAGAACGACATGTTTGGCGATCTGGTTGACCCGGTTGTTGCTGGTGCGACGGCCATCCGTGAATTGCCGGAATGGGGCTTTAGTGAGTTGCTGCAGAGTGAGCGGCAGGCGCTGGGACTGTATCTGAGCGGTCATCCGCTTGATCTGTATCGTTCCGATGTGCGCTATATCTGCAAAGACACCATCGGCGGCTTGCTCGGTCGTAAGCCTCCCGCCCCTGCTGAAGAGGGCGGTTACCGCCGGACAAAAGGCGAAGATGTCGAGGTGGTCGGCCTGCTCACTGACTTCCGTAAACGAGGCAACCGAGTCACCATGTTTCTTGATGATGGGGTGCATCGGATCGAACTTCAGATGTTTAAAGATAGCTTTGATAACTTAAAGCATCTAGTTGAAAACTATAAGGTTCGTGTTGTTAAAGGGCAGCTGCGTTGGGACGATTTCATTGATGGCTGGCGCATTGCTGTAAGCGATATGTCTGATATCGACCGGGTGGTTGAGAACCGCGCAACCCACCTGCTCATTAACTGGGATGCTACCGGCGGGCACCAGCTGAATGTCACTGAGCTTGAGGCCCTGCTGCAGCCGCACCGACCCGGTAGCTGCGCGGTAAGCATTAATTACACACGGGTCGAGGGCTCGGCGCGGATTCATTTGGGCGATAACTGGTGTGTGCGGCCGACGCCCGAATTGCGTGACCGGCTGACAGCCGTATTCGGTTTAGACGGCTTTTCGTTCTTCGGCGATGCGAATCGTCGTGCAGCGGCATAGCATTTCGCGTTGGCTGTGCGACAATAGCGGCTAACTTCAGCGGGAAACACGAAGCACCATGGATCTCAATTTTCTGGATTTCGAGCAGCCGATTGCTGAGCTTGAAGCTAAAATCGAAGAGCTGCGTTACGTCGGCGACGATTCCGAACTTAATATTTCGGATGAAATTACCCGTTTGCAGGCGAAGAGCAAAACGCTGACTAAAAGCATTTTTTCGAAATTGAGCCCCTGGCAGGTGGCTCAGTTAGCACGGCATCCGCAACGCCCCTACACGCTCGACTATATAGAGGCTATCTGTACCGACTTCCAGGAGCTGCACGGTGATCGCATGTACTCCGATGATCCGGCCATTGTTGGGGGTCTGGCGCGCATCGAGGATCGCCCGGTGATGATCATAGGGCATCAGAAAGGTCGTGACGTTAAGTCGCGCGTGCTGCGCAACTACGGTATGCCGAAGCCTGAGGGGTATCGCAAGGCGCTGCGCCTCATGAAGATGGCCGAAAAATTTAATTTGCCTATCGTCACCCTAATTGATACGCCCGGAGCTTATCCCGGTGTTGGTGCTGAGGAGCGCGGGCAGAGTGAAGCCATTGCACGTAATTTGTTGGTAATGTCGCGACTTGCTGTCCCCATCGTCTCGCTGGTAATCGGCGAGGGGGGATCGGGCGGTGCGTTGGCTATTGGCGTCGGTGATCGTTTACTCATGCTTCAGTACGGTGTTTACTCGGTTATCTCACCTGAGGGCTGCGCGAGTATTTTGTGGAATAACGCCAGTAAGGCTGAGACTGCGGCTGAGGCGATGGGTATTACGGCCGAAAAGTTGCAGAAACTCGGTCTGGTCGATCAGGTGTTGCCGGAACCCTTGGGCGGCGCTCATCGCGACCCCGAAGGCATGGCCGACGTTATTAAGAATGCGCTCATTAGTCATATTGACGCCTTGTCACTGCAGAGTAAGGATCAGTTGCAGTCCGCCCGTGAAGCCCGTCTGGCTTCATTCGGCCGCTTCGAAGAGGTCTAGTCAGTTGGCCCGGAGCGTTTCTTCAGTGGCGCGCTGGCTTGAGTCTGGGCTTTGGCTGTCGCACTAGCAGAGTTGCAGCAACGCGTGCGGGACGGGCTTCCCGGTTCCGCTACTCCTTGTTTTTGTGTTGCGCTGAGCGGCGGGCTGGATTCGAGTGTGCTGCTGCACGCTCTCGCAGCGTTGCGCCCTCAGATTCCCGATATGAAACTTCGGGCGGTTCATGTTGATCACGGCTTGCAGGCCGCCAGCACTGATTGGGCACAGCATTGTCAGACGATGTGCAAAGACCTTAACGTAGAACTCTCCGTGCTCTCGGTTGAGGTGACGGACACCAAGCTGTTTGGGCCCGAGGCAGCGGCGCGCAATGCCCGCTATGCCGCGATGGCGCGGGTTTTGCTCCCCGGAGAAACGCTATTGTTGGCCCACCATCAAGATGATCAGGCAGAGACCTATTGGCTGCAGCTGATGCGGGGTGGCGGCGTGCATGGTCTCTCGGGAATGCCGGTGACGGCAGCACTTGGCGCGGGGAAGGTGCTGAGACCCTTGCTGACGTCTCGTCTTGGTGACTTGCAGGCCTATGCGGAGGCCGCCGGCATTCAGTGGGTGGAGGATCCGACCAATGCAGATGCGGCATTTGATCGTAATTTTGTGCGTCATCAGCTGCTGCCAGTGGTTAAACAGCGTTGGCCGGAGGCGGTGCCAGCGATGGCCCGCAGTGCACGCTACGCGGCTGAAGCGGCTGAACTCACCGAAGCGCTCGCGGCTATTGATGCGACTGGAGTCTGGGATGATTGCAGCGCAGGCATTCCTGAATTATTGCGTTTGCCTGAGCTGCGCCAGCGAAATTTGCTCCGGCACTTAATTCGCCGCGCCGGCCTGCCTGTGCCCCCTGAAGCTCGTTTGCTGGAGATCTGGAACAGTCTATTGTTTGCTGCTGCCGATGCGCAGCCTCGGGTGCGCTGGCGGGGTGGGTTTGCAGCGCGTTATCGGGACCGATTATTCCTATTGCCCTCGTCAGCTGACAGCAATCCCGGTGCAGCAGCGTTTGGGCTCGAGCGCAATGCCGCAGTAAGCGGTAAGTTGTGGGAGGCGGGTGAGGCCACGAGTCATGTAAGTTTTCGTGAGACTGAGGGGCAGGGCCTTGATCCGAGTTTATTGCAGTGGCCCTTGCAGCTTCGTTTCCGTCAGGGCGGTGAGCGGCTTCGTCCGCAAGGTGCAGCTCACAGTCGCAGTCTGAAGAACTTGATGCAGGAGCGCGGGGTGCTGCCTTGGCGGCGCAATGCGCTGCCGCTTTTTTACAGCGGCAACACGTTAGTGGCCGTTGGCGGTATGTGGTTGGCCAGTGAATATTGCGTTGCTGCCGGCGAACCCGGGCTGATGCCTGTCTGGGAATCCGCTTTTCAGTTATGCCATCCGACGCGTGAGAGCGGTTAAATACTTAGCTCTGACCGGCGTTTTTCATTGTGATGAACCCGGTGCTCTGTTATCTTTTAACCCCGAGTAGGGTTCTCCTCTGGAGTATGGATGCCGGGCTTAACAGAATGCATAAAACCGCAGGTTTTAATGTAAAAGCCGCTTGAAGAAAAAACTCTAAGTTATTGCATAGGTTGCAATTTTTTTTATAGAGCCTGATCGGGACGACATTGCTGAGCGTCTCCTCAGGCGAACGATTGGGATTCATTCATGCCCCGTTTTGTTTTTGTTACAGGTGGTGTCGTTTCGTCGCTGGGCAAGGGTATTACCTCGGCCTCGCTAGGCGCCATTCTTGAGGCCCGCGGTCTTACCGTCAGCATGATCAAGCTCGACCCTTATTTGAACGTCGACCCTGGCACCATGAGTCCTTTTCAGCATGGCGAAGTGTTTGTCACTGAAGACGGCACCGAGTCGGACATGGATCTGGGTCATTATGAGCGCTTCGTGGACACCACCACCGGGCGTTTCAGCAACTTTACCACCGGTCGTATCTACGGCAGTGTTATTGCAAAAGAGCGTCGCGGTGATTACCTCGGTGCAACAGTGCAGGTTATTCCTCACATTACCGATGAAATTAAAGCTGGCGTGTTGTCTGGTGCCGGTAAGGCGGATGTGTGCATTGTCGAAGTCGGCGGCACGGTGGGCGATATTGAGTCCTTGCCATTCATGGAAGCGATTCGTCAGATGGGCTTTGACCTCGGGCCAAATAATACCTGCTATGTGCACCTAACCCTGGTACCGTTTATTGCTGCCTCGAACGAAATAAAAACCAAGCCGACACAGCACTCAGTAAAAGAGTTGCGCTCTATCGGTATTCAGCCAGATATTCTGGTGTGCCGTTCAGAGTATCCGCTGCCGGAGGGGCAGCGACGTAAAATTGCTTTGTTTACCAATGTAGGAGAAAAGGCTGTTATCTCTGCGCAGGATGTCGCCGATATCTATGAGTTGCCGATAGTATTTAATGAGCAGGGACTTGATGACATCGTTGTTCAGAAGCTGCGACTCGATGTGCCTCAGGCAGATCTATCGAAGTGGCAGGCTGTCGTCGATGCGCGCCGGAATCCTGAGGCTGAAGTGGTTGTCGGTATGGCGGGAAAGTATGTCGATTACGAAGATTCGTATATCTCGCTGAACGAGGCGCTGAAACATGCCGGAATTCGAACAGGCACTAAAGTTCACATCAAGTTTATAGACTCCGAAAAGCTTGATGCACCTGATGCCCCGGTGGCGGAAGCCTTTGCCGGTGTTGACGCTATTCTGGTACCCGGCGGTTTTGGTGATCGTGGTTTTGAGGGCACCATTAATTCCGTGCGTTACGCCCGTGAGAACAACATTCCCTTTTTAGGTATTTGTTTGGGTTTGCATGCTGCTACGGTTGAGTTCAGTCGAAATATTGCTGGATTTAGTGGTGCGCACAGTACCGAGTTCAATACAGCTACCCCGCATCCTGTTATTGGGCTGATTACCGAATGGCAGAATGAAGACGGCACGAAAGAGGCTCGCAGTGCCGAATCCGATTTGGGTGGCACCATGCGTCTGGGCGCGCAGGAGTGTTTTTTGACAGAGGGAACTCTCGCTCGTGAAATATACGGTCAGGATTCTGTGCGTGAGCGTCATCGTCATCGTTATGAGTTCAATAATAACTACCTGGAGTCGCTGACTGATGCCGGGCTCTTTATATCCGGACGTTCGGTTGATGGTCTGGTTGAAATGATTGAGCTGAAAGATCATCCGTGGTTTGTTGCGTGTCAGTTCCATCCTGAGTTCACCTCAAATCCACGAAACGGCCACCCTTTGTTTACGGGTTTTATCCGTGCATCCCGCGAGCGTGCCGAGCAGACTGTCCCTGAAGCAGCGCAGGCTTAGGTATTATGCGGTTGCTGAACTTCGAAGCCGGTACTGACCAGCCATTGTTCTTGATTGCCGGACCCTGTGTTATCGAGAGCGAGCAGCTCGTGCTTGATACTGCGGGTCGTCTGAAAGAGATCACGCAAGCGCTGGGTATTGATTTTATTTTTAAAGCGTCGTTCGACAAGGCCAATCGTTCATCTGAGGCCAGTTATCGCGGCCCGGGTATCGAAGAAGGCTTAAGGATTCTGGCTAAGGTAAAGTCTGATCTGGGCTTGCCAATACTCACCGATGTGCATGAGGACACCCCATTAAACGAAGTGTCTGCGGTTGTGGATGTATTGCAGACTCCCGCATTTTTATGTCGCCAGACGAATTTTATAAAATCGGTTGCCGCCACTGGCTTGCCAATAAATATAAAGAAGGGTCAGTTTCTGTCGCCCTGGGAAATGGGCAATGTAGTGGATAAGGCCCGCGCTACCGGCAATCAGAGCATTATGGTTTGTGAGCGCGGTTTCAGCTTTGGTTATAACAATCTGGTTTCAGATATGCGCTCGCTTGCCATCATGCGAACAACTGGCGCGCCTGTGGTATTTGATGCAACGCATTCGGTGCAGTTGCCCGGTGGGCAGGGTGGCTCATCCGGTGGTCAACGTGAGTTTGTTCCGGTGCTCGCACGCGCGGCAGTTGCTGCCGGCGTTGCAGGGCTGTTTATGGAAACCCACCCGGACCCGTCTGAGGCATTGAGCGATGGTCCGAATGCCTGGCCGCTGGAGCTTATGCCCGCTTTGTTGGAGCAGTTGGTTGCTATCGATCGCGGCGTTAAATCTGCCGGTTTTATCGAGGATCAAATAGCAGGCTAGCAGGCAACCTTCTGGTTGCGCGCCAAACAGAGAAGAACTCAAGTAGAGGGTTGCCATTCGCAGCCAATCGATGGCTGAATATTTATCTCGTTGAGATTCTTGTTAGGGCCAATAATTAAAAAGGTAAGAAGATGAGTGCTATTGAAGAGATCCGCGGACGCCAGATTCTGGATTCACGCGGTAACCCTACAGTTGAAGCCGACGTGCGTTTGGCGAGCGGTGCCTTTGGTCGTGCAGTGGCGCCTTCCGGCGCCTCTACCGGCAGTCGCGAGGCTCTGGAATTGCGTGATGGCGATAAGAGCAAGTATTCGGGCAAAGGCGTATTGCATGCTATTGCCAACATCAATAGCAAGATTGCGCCTGAATTAATGGGTAAAGATGCGCTCGATCAGGTCGGCATTGATCAGTTGATGATTAATTTGGACGGTACTGCGAACAAAGCAACTTTAGGTGCCAATGCCATCCTGGCCGTATCGCTCGCTGTGGCGAAAGCTGCAGCAGTCGAACAGGGTAAGCCGTTATTCCGGAGCTTCGCATCGGGCTCAACCCAATTGCCTGTGCCGATGATGAACATTATCAATGGCGGCGAGCATGCTGATAATAGCGTTGATATTCAGGAATTCATGATTTTGCCTGTCGGCGCCCCGAGCTTTAGCGAAGCGTTGCGCTATGGTGTTGAGATTTTTCATTCGCTTAAAGGCGTTCTGAATAAAGCCGGTTTGAATACTGCTGTGGGTGATGAGGGTGGCTTCGCTCCTGATCTGCCCTCTAATGCTGCGGCGCTGGAGGTCATTTCCGAAGCAGTTGAGAAGGCAGGCTATAAGCTGGGTTGCGATGTTTATCTTGGCCTTGATGTAGCGAGCTCTGAGTTTTATAAGAATGGGGTGTACACGCTGGCTTCGGAAAATAAAACGTTTGATGCGGCCGGGTTCTCTGATTATTTGAGTAAGCTGGTGGCCGACTTTCCAATTATCTCTATTGAAGACGGTATGGATGAAAGTGATTGGGATGGCTGGGCAACTCTGACCAAAGCGCTGGGCGAAAAAATTCAGCTGGTTGGTGACGACTTGTTCGTGACAAACACCACTATTCTGTCGCGTGGTATTAATGACAATATAGCCAACTCTATTTTAATTAAGCCAAACCAGATAGGCACGCTCACCGAAACATTGCAGGCCATTGATATGGCTATTGCTGCGGAGTATTCAGCAGTGGTCTCTCATCGTTCGGGCGAAACCGAAGACGACACCATTGCCGATATTGCTGTGGGTACCTTAGCAACGCAAATCAAAACCGGCTCTCTGTGTCGCTCTGATCGCATGGCCAAATACAATCAATTGCTCCGCATTGAAGAAGTGCTGGGCAGCGATGCAAGCTACGGAGGTAAGCAGGCTTTTCCGGTAAAATTCTAATTTTTGGTGCCGCGTAAGGCTAGCCAATAACTTTTACTAAGAGTCTGACAACACTGAATAATGCGCACTGCCGGTTCTAATACGCTCTTTTTTAAATTGCTGCTGTTGGTGTTGGCGGTGGTGCTCATTACGCTTCAGGTTCGTCTTTGGGTTTCTGAAGATGGTTATCGCGAGGTGTCGCGTCTTGATGAAGAGGTTGTGGCGCAGAAGCTGGAGAACGACAATTTGGGTGAGCGCAATGCTCGTCTTGCGGCGGATGTCTTGGATCTTAAAAGTGGCAACTCGGCTATTGAAGAGCGTGCCCGTGCAGATTTGGGTATGGTTGAGGATGATGAAGATTTCTTTCTATTCGGAGAGGAGTCGCCTAAGTCCGAGTCAGTGGTTCCTTGAGCACCAAGTCCCGGTTCGCAGCGTATAGCCCGCCCGGAGAGTTTGCGTTAAGTGATCCATGCTCGCATTTGGCGGCGTTTTTTTTGAACTTTTCTTTTCTGACCGCATCCGGTTGTCAGGCTCAAACGTGGTGCAGCTGTGAGTCGGTTATCCGCTAAGTATTCATCAATGTCGTCGAAACCCTCATCATCCGCACGACCTTCGATACCAACGGTCATTACGCCTGAGTTACTCGCTGAGCTTGATGTACTGCATGGCTATACTGACCCTGCAAAGCTTGCCAGTCCTTTTGGTCCGGTTCATGCCACCGGCGTTATACGTGCCGAGCCCGGCGACTTTCGAGTGAATGAACTACCATTGGATTTGCCTTGCGGGGAAGGCGAGCATGCCTGGTTACGTATTCGTAAAGTTGGGAATAACACTGCCTGGGTTGCTAAACAGCTAGCAACCTTTGCCGGTGTTGAACCCCGCGATGTCAGTTATGCGGGGCTTAAAGACCGAGATGCCATTACTGAACAGTGGTTTAGTGTTTGGCTGCCCGGGCGCCCCGATCCTGACTGGTCGATTTGGCCCGCTGGTGGGGTGGAAGTGTTGGAGGCAGTCCGACATCGTAAGAAGCTGCGGCGCGGCGATTTACGCGGTAACGAGTTTCGCTTGCGGGTGCGCGAGCTGAATGGAGATATCGAAGCGCTTGAAGCGCAATTGAGTCAGCTGGCCAAGACCGGTGTACCCAACTACTTCGGTTATCAGCGTTTCGGACGGGAAGGTGGCAATTTGCGGCTGTTACTTGGCAAGCGTCCGCCGGATCGCGATCAGCGCAGTATGGGCTATTCCGCGTTGCGCTCAAGCCTATTTAATGGTTTTTTAAATAACAGAGTTCTGGGCTTGTTCTGGAGTCGTTGTGATGGTGATTCACGCGAGGGTGATGTTCACTTATCTGACCGTGATGGCGATCTACCTGCTTATACAGCCCTTTGTGGTGATGCTGCATTGGGTCGGCCGACGGCCGCTCTATTCGGTGAGGGCCGTGGCCGATTGTCGCCGTCTGAAACCGCATTTTTCGCCGATTTTCCCGCTGTAACCGCATTGCTCATTAAAGAAGGTCTTAAGCTGCATCGCCGGTCGATGTGGTTACCGGTGGTCTCATTGGGGTACAGTTTTCATGAAAACTCTATGGAGTTGACCTTTAGTTTGCCCCCCGGAGCCTTTGCTACCACTGTACTAGACATGCTATTGGGCTACCGACTTGGCAATGTGCCGGTAATACAGGATGATTCCTAAACTTCAGACAGCGGAATAAACAATGCTTAAAGTTATCGAACATGGTGCGGTATTTGAGATCCGTATGGATAAGGCACCCGCCAATGCTATGGACATGCCCTTTATTAAGGCGCTTCATGCCGTCCATCGGGAAGTTTGCGGTCAGGGTGCTGCTGCCGTAGTGATATCTGGTCGTTCAGGCATATTCAGTGGCGGTCTGGATGTGCCTGCATTGATGGGGCTGGAGTATGCCGCGATGCTTGAATTCTGGGTTGGCTTTATGGACCTGATGCAGGCCGTGGCTTCAAGTCCGGTTCCAGTCACTGCCGCTATTACCGGGCACAGTCCGGCAGGTGGCTCAGTGCTGGCTTTGCATTGTGACTATCGGGTAGCCGCCGCAGGTGATTTCAAGATAGGGTTGAATGAGGTGCAAGTAGGGTTGCCGGTGCCCTCAACTATCGGCCGCATGCTGGCGTCATTGGTAGGTCCGCGTAAGGCGCAGCAGCTCACAATGCAGGGCAAACTCATTAACCCTGCTCAGGCTTTGGCGCTGGGGATGGTCGATGAGCTCGTTGAGCCTGATAGTGTGGTTGCCCGAGCTGTCGAATGGTCTCAGCAACTGATAAGCCTGCCACCGATAGCAATGAATACCACTCGCTTGCAGGCTAAGGCAGATCTTTTGCAGCATCTGGCCGATGCCAATGATGCTCAGGTAACTACTGAATATTGGTTTAGCGACGAGACTCAGGCTGCTATGCAGGCTCTGGTCGCAAGATTGCAGGATTAGCGGGTTAAATGAAATCAGCCTCCTGATCTTGCGTTAGACTCCGCATATTTTAAAACGGTCCTGTTAGCGCAGCAACACGTACAGAGCGCCTGAGCCACCATGCTGTTGCGGTGCCGGAGTGTACGCGAGTACCGCATCGCTTTGTTGTAACCAGCCCATAACATTCGGTCTGATCTTCGGTCCTTTGGCAGAGTGCAAGCCTTTGCCAGTGACTATTCTTATGCAGCGCAGATTGCGCTCGCTGCAATAGCGTATAAACAGACGCAGTTCTTTGATGGCTTCAGCGACAGTCATGCCGTGCAGATCGATGTATTCTTCTATCGGCAGTTTTCCACCGCGCAGTTCTCTCAGGTCTCTTTTGCTTACTTGCGTACGATGAAAGCTGAGATTGTCGCCCAGGGTACCGATGATGCTATCCGGCGGAATCTGATTTTGCAGATCTTCCTGACGGGCAGCTTCCTGTTTGGCGCGCTCACGGTTCTGACGCAACACTGTTTTGGGCTTTGGAGGTGATCGATGCTGATGTCGGATACGTGCTTTGATCGGCGTTACATCACCCGAGAGCTTCAGAAATAAATCGGCATCACTCTTAGGTTTTGATTTGTCATTTTTGTTGTTCATAATTACTAAGTTTAACGCAGAATAAAATCTGACTATGGGTAAATTTTTCTCGTTACCAGACTTGATTTTTAAACATGACGTTGATGAATATTGTCATATACCACCTTCGCTAAAGCTAAGATCATTCGAATTTTTTACAAGTAAGGCATTGTCATCATCCGGGTCATTCAGCTGCTGCAGCGTTGCTTTACTGGGGCACACTGCCAGCAGCATAAACTTTGTATGCTTAACAATAGCGCATTGCCCGATGATGAATTTGGGGTAGCTCTGAAGGCAAGTGACGAAAAGTACTGCCGGAAGTCGCCTAATAATGAGACAATACCCGCCAATTTGGCGTATTCATTATTTTTGCATCGTCTGGCACCCGCAACTGGTTTTACGCAGGCTGTCTTGATGCTTGGCGGCTTTTTCCAAATACAATGAAAATACTATTGAGCAATGACGACGGGTACCACGCAGAGGGCTTGGCAACGCTGGCGCTTCGCCTAAAAGACTTGGGGGAGCTCACTATTATTGCACCAGACCGCAATCAGAGTGGCGCCAGTCATTCGCTAACATTGGATATGCCGCTGCGGGTAAGTCAGACTCAGGACGGCATTTACTACGTCAACGGCACGCCTACTGATTGTGTCCATTTGGCAATTACTGGCTTGTTGAAGGAAGACCCTGACATGGTGGTTTCGGGTATTAATCATGGCGCCAACCTCGGTGATGATGTGCTCTATTCGGGGACCGTCGCTGCCGCAGTGGAAGGGCGTTTTCTCGGTCTTCCGGCAATTGCTGTTTCGTTAGTGGGCGACAACCCGAAGCACTTCGATACTGCGGCACAGGTCGTGCGTGACTTGGTTATACATTTGATGAAGCATCCGTTGCCGGCTAATACTGTGCTGAATGTCAACGTGCCCGATGTTCCTTACGGTCAGCTTAATGGCTTCGAGTCTACCTGTTTGGGCAATCGGCATCGCGCGGAGCCTGTCGTGCCAATGCGCGACCCGAAAGGGCGTGAGGTTTATTGGGTGGGGCCTGCAGGTATAGGCCAGGAGGCCGGACCGGGGACCGATTTTTATGCCATCGAGCATCATCGTGTTTCTGTTACGCCGCTGCAGGTTGATCTTACCCGTTATGATCATATTGACCGCATTGCTGAGTGGCTCCCAAAAGAGTTGTCGAAGTGAGTGTTGTGGCTTACACGGGAAATTTAGATTGAATGCTTCAGCGCATACTGAGGGTATTGGTATGACCTCGGCCCGCACCCGTGAACGGCTCATTAATCGCTTGATGGATAACGGCATAACCAATCAACTGGTGCTGGATCGATTTCGTTCGGTGCCCAGGCATTTATTTGTTCAGGAGGCGCTAGCCAGTCGCGCCTATGAGGATGATGCCTTGCCTATCGGCTTTGGTCAGACTATTTCACAGCCATTGATTGTGGCACTCATGACGCAGGCATTGTTGGAGGAGTCCGACGGCTCCTTGCGGAAAATGCAAAAGGTTTTGGAGATTGGCACCGGCTGCGGTTATCAGACTGCGGTGTTGGCACCGTTGGTGGCTACTGTTTACTCCATGGAGCGCGTGGCACCGCTTTTGCAGGAAACGCGAAAGCGGTTGTCTTCGCTTAATATTGCCAATCTTCGCTTGCGTCGTGACGATGGTCATCGCGGCTGGCCAGGGCAGGCTCCGTTTGATGGCATTATCGTCACCGCGGCACCTACTGATGTGCCACAAAACCTGTTGGCCCAATTGGCGCCTGGCGGTCGCTTGATTATGCCGGTAGGTGAGCAGAGCACCGCTCAGACGCTGTTGCGCATTACCGCGACCGAGTCTGGTTTTGTTGAAGAGAAGCTTGGTAAGGTTGCTTTTGTGCCGATGATTGAAGATTAGCCCTATGCGTATATTTGCTTCACTAATGGACAAAATGCTTGAGTGGTCGAAACACCCTAAGGCACCTTGGTTCCTG
>Ga0206677_10002363_pt1 | contig 16691 bp, 17 predicted proteins | sample M130m12015metaG_FD_155475 | JGI IMG/M metagenome (GOLD analysis project Ga0206677, IMG submission 155475) | Ammonia-oxidizing marine archaeal communities from Monterey Bay, California, United States - M1 30m 12015 | ecosystem: Environmental > Aquatic > Marine > Intertidal zone | place: USA...
AAAGCCAGTGCTGGTTGTCAGCTCAAGGATTGCGCCAACGCATACACATGATAATTTTTTTGAATCCAAATTCATCTAAAATTCCATTCTTACTGTATCGTTTTCCACCCAGGGAAATTGTCGTGAAATTGATCGTAACGCAATTGGTAAGCATCCAGCATCGCAGCATTTGGAACAATCGTTTTGTCTACTGTTGGCTTCGTCATTACATCCTCAATGGAGGCACCTGTCACCCCACAGATTGCCAACCTTGCCGCGCCAAGCGCTGCACCGAAGTCACCTTGTTCAGGCAACTCAAGCTTTAGATTCAGAACAGTCGCCAACATTTCCACCCAATATGAGGAGCGCGCACCACCTCCAATTGCCAAAATTGTATCAAGCTTAGCACCCGTCAGGCGCAACGCCTCAAGACTATCACGCATCGCAAAGCTCACCCCTTGAAGAACCGCTTGAGTCATCTCAGCGCGGTCCGTGGCAACGTGCAATCCAACAAAACCCGCACGCACTGAGCTGTCGTTATGAGGTGTCCGCTCACCCGAAAGATAGGGGTAGAATTGCACTTTCGTTGGGGCCCGCAGGGTATCGCCCAGCTCTGCAGTAAGGGCGGCAGGGCTTTGCCCTGTAATGCGGCTAAGCCAATTAAGGCTGTCAGTCGCGGCCAAAACAACACCCATTTGATACCACTGATCCGGAACCGCATGACAAAAAGTATGCACAGCACTGTCTACCATTGGGGAGAAACCATCACGCCCGGCCAGCAAAACACCTGATGTGCCCAATGACACAAATCCTGTTCCTTCAGACATCGCACCGACACCGCATGCAGCAACCGCGTTGTCCCCACCGCCTGCCACGACTTGAACACCGCTTGGCAGACCGTATTCCTCAGCAACGGCTTGGCGCAATTCACCAACCACTTGCGAACCCTCAAAGAGCGTTGGCATCTGTGACCGTGATAGACCTGTCGCAGCAAGTAAATCATCAGACCAATCCCGCGCACCAACATCGAGCCAAGAGGTTCCTGCACTGTCAGACATGTCTGCAGAATAGATCCCCGTTAACCAAAAGCTCATGTAATCTTTTGGAAGCAAAACCATTGCTGTTTTGGCAAAAAATTCCGGCTCATGTTTAGCGATCCAACTTACCTTAGGCGCAGTAAAGCCGGGGAAAACGATATTACCCGTAAGGGCACGAAACATTGGCATCGCATCAAGTGCTGCTGCCTCAACATGGCTACGCGTGTCATTCCATAAAATGCTAGGGCGCAGCACTGTTCCATTCTGATCTAACAACGTTGCACCATGCATATGCCCTGAAATACCAATGCCACGCACCGCCCCAAATGCCCTGGGATTAGCGTCACGCAAGCCTGCCATTACCGTCTTGCAAGCCACTGTCCAGTCGCTAGGGTCTTGCTCAGACCAACCAATATTGGGGTGTGCCACTTCATAGTTTGAATCTGCCTCACCCACCGCGCGACCTGCCTCATCAACCAACAGAGCCCGTAACCCGGAGGTTCCCAAATCTAATCCGATGAACATATGCTTCCGTCTCCACTACCAAATAAACTTTGACCTACATTGAATTCATAAGGCAAAATAAAAGAACGCTCTGCCATGTCTAGCGTTTGGCATTGTTTTACGGCACAGTACATCAATCAAGCTCCCAACAGAGGCTCCCCACCTCAGTCACAAAAAAGAACCACAGTTTCCAATCCAAAAGGCATGCTATGATATTCAATCGCTCCCTCAAAATAGCCCCGTCTATCCTAGCGGCAGATTTCGCTAATTTTGGTGCTGAATGCGAAGCGATTGAAGACCAAGGGGCCGATTGGGTTCACGTCGATGTTATGGACGGTCATTTCGTGCCCAACATCACATTTGGCCCAGCGACCTGTGCCGCTATTCGGCCACACATCAAAGGCATCATGGATGTCCATCTGATGATCTCACCTGTGGACAGTTACATTGAAGCTTTTGCTGAGTCAGGCGCAGACGTCATCACCGCGCACGTAGAGGCAACACCTCACATTCACCGAACTATGCAAGCCATCCGCGGGAACGGTGCAAAAGCTGGAATCGCCCTTAATCCCGCAACACCAGCTTCTTCGATCGAATACCTTTTGGACATGGTCGATCTGGTCTGCGTGATGACAGTGAACCCGGGGTTTGGAGGTCAAAAATTCATTCATTCTCAAATTGAAAAAGTGCATCAAATCCGTTCTATGATCGGCGATCGCCCGATCCACATTGAAATCGATGGTGGCGTTGATCCGACAACTGCACCTTTGGTTGCGAATGCAGGCGCGGATGTTCTCGTTGCTGGCTCTGCAGTGTTTCGAGGTGGCTCTGTCAGCAATCCTGCGCCATACGGCAAAAACATCCGCAATATCCGTGCGGCGGCTGTCTCGGTAGACGTTTAAGTTTAGGGCGGGTTAGCCCGCCTAAACGCTCAGTTCAGCAGATCGGAAAATGTGGTCAGCAACTTATGCTTTAGAATTTTTCCCGTAGGGGCGGCAGGCAATGCTTCAACCAAGATGAACTGTTTGGGGCGCTTGTATGCCGTCAAACGTTGCGCCACGAAGTCTTGTAACTCCTGAACGGAAATACTTTTCAGGTCAGCAACCTGCACAAAGGCAAGCACCTCTTCGTTGCCATCTTTGGGCCGCCCAATTACAGCCGCCTGAACGACCAGCGGATGATCGTTCAACGCAGCCTCCACCTCAGGCGGATAGACATTAAAACCACCGTGAATGATCAGTTCTTTGGAACGCCCCAAGATATACAGCAAACCCTGTTCGTCGATCTGCCCCAAATCTCCTGTGTGCATCCACCCATCAGCGTCTAACACTTTGGCTGTCTCTTCAGGGTTCCTGTAATACCCTCTCATCACATGTGGCCCGCGCGACAGCACCTCCCCCATCGTGGCATTCCCGCCCTCAACGTTGTGGGCAATCGCAATTTCAACACCGGGTAGCGCAGGTCCAACAGACGTATCAACTGCGCCAATGTCATTGCGCGTCGCAGAGACACCAGCCGTGGTTTCCGTCATGCCATATCCGTTCTGAAGGGCAACGCCGTAAAAGGCTTCAGCCTCACGCTTCCATGTCGGATCAAGGGGGGCAGCCCCCGAAGAGACATAGCGCAACGTAGTTGATCCAAGGACCTTCAGGCCTTGTTCTTTCGTATACTGCATCAACAACGCGTGCATCTGCGGGACGCCTGAAAACAAAGTCACTCCGGCGCGCAATGCTGCATAAACTTTGGCCACCTCGAATCGCGGAGCAAGCAACACAGGGGCACCGGCATAAACAGCCGCAACAACAACGGAGCAAAGGCCAAAAACATGCGTCGTTGGCAAAACACCATAAACAACATCGGCATGCGTCATGTCACGTAAATTGGCCGAAGTTAGCCCGCCAAATCGAACGTTTCCATGGGTTAGCATAACACCTTTGGGATCACCCGTGGTGCCTGTCGTATACAATAAAACAGCAACATCATCCGCCATTTCAGATGAGCCACCGACCGATGCTGCGACATGCATTGAGCCATAGCTGCCTGTAACCTCAACCCCATCCAACCGCTCAGAATGGTACTGAGCATCAGTTGAGACATTGGTCGTCATGATAATAATGGATGGTTTACAATGCCCGATAACGCGCGTGACTTCGGCCTCAGTCTGGCGCGCGTTCACAGGAACGACACAGGCCCCTATCTTCCAAGAGGCGAATAGAACCGCAACCGCTGCCACACAATTCTCAGACAGCAGTAAAACACGATCGCCCAACTGCACACCGTTGGCTATCAGAAATTCCGCAACCTCATCACATGCCGAACCCAACGCGCCATAATTTAGAGTGATACCCGTGCTGTCAGACATAGCCGGTGCATCAGCGCGTGTAGCGATTTGATGGGCCAGATAGTCATGGACGCTTTGGGTCATCCGCCGTACTCGGGTTTACGTTTTTCTAGGAAGGCCGCGATCCCCTCAGCGGCTTCGTCTTCGCCAACTGCAAACGCCATAGCATCACGCTCCAAGTCAAGCTGTGCGGCTTCTGACTGGTCATAAGCCGTTGCTATCATCGACCGAATGCGGCCTTGGGCGTCACGCGGACCCGCGGCAATCGCATCCGCCCACACATGCGCCTCAGCTATAACTTGTTCACCATCGACGACTGCGTTTACTGCACCCAACGCCAGCATACGCTCTGCAACAACCGGACGGCCAAGAACGCACAACTCCATAGCCAAAGGTCGAGGAATCATACGGGCAAGCGAAGCAGTTAATCCACCATCCGGAACCAGTCCAGCTTTGACATAGGCGGCAGTGAATTTAGCGCCTGCCTCGATCACTATAAAATCGCAAGCCAAGGCGATAGATGCCCCAGCTCCAGCAGCGCCGCCTTTAACAGCCGCAATCACAGGGACAGGACAGGCACGAATTGCGCGGATTACATCATGCAACAGCTCTACTTTTTCGCGACGCTTTGGCTCTGGCAATCCACGTCGTTCGATCAACGCGTTCAGATCCCCACCAGCGCAAAAGAACCCACCTTGAGACGTAATTATAATCGCGCGAATGCGACGATCTTTTGCCGCCTCAACCGCGTTCAAAATAGCTTGGTAAAATTCTGGAGTAAGCGCGCCGCGTTTGTCAGCATTCCTGTTCCAAACGATCAGGCGATCCTTTGCGTTTTCAACATATGCGCTCATGCCAGTTTCTCCAATTGGGCCCGAAAGGGCTAACGCACTCACCTTCTCAGGATTGAGTGAGCGCAATAAACCGCTCTAAATGATAATCTGTGTCTCCAAATCGATGGTCTGCCATCGTGATGCGTTTGGCAATATGCGCCAACTCGTATTCTTGGGTCATCGCGATACCACCGTGCATCTGAATGGACTCTTCAGATATCAATCGCCCCGCCCGCCCTATCAGATTTTTGGCCGCGTGGATATTGATATCACGGGTGCGCTCATCGCTTTCAAAACAACCCGCTGCGCGAATAACTGCAGAACGCGCCTGTTCCATTTCAATCAACATGTCGGCCATGCGATGCGCCAATGCCTGGAAGGTCGCAATAGGGCGTCCAAATTGCTGTCTGGTCACAAGATACTCTTGAGTCAGTTCAGTCGCCGTGGTCATCGCGCCGAGGGTTTCTGCACACTGCGCCACCGTCGCAATGGCATAAGCGTCTTTCAACAGGGCAAAACCTTTACCTTCTTCGCCAATCAAAGAACCTTCAACGTTGTCGAGCGTTACTTCTCCGGCATGACCACCTGCAATCAATGCGTAATCCTGTATCGTTAATCCGGCAGCATTCTTTTCAACAAAGTAAATTGAAATACCGTCTTCATCTGAGACCTCGCCACTAGTGCGGGCGGATACAATCAAAACATCCGAAGCCTGCGCGTTCATAACCACGGCTTTGCGTCCGTTCAGAATGCCATTCACCGCAGTTGTTCGCACATAGTTCAAGTCGTACCGGCTCGTTGGTTCGCCGTGAGCCAAAGCCAACTGAAGGTTCCCACCGATAAGGTCTGCGACACGGTCCAATTCACCAGCCGCGGCCAAAATACGACCTGATAAAAGCGCACTGTCCAGAAACGGGCTCACAACATTCGCGCGCCCCAATTCCTCAAAGATCAATGCGATGTCAGCTCCAGTTCCGCCAAACCCACCCTGTTCTTCAGTGAAAAACGCCCCGATCACTCCCATCTCCGCCATCGCGTGCCAAAGGTCAGATGTAATGCCGGTTTCAGAATTCAAAACCTCGTTACGCGTTTCAGAATTGCAGGAGTATTTCAAAAAACGGCGCAGCGAATCTTGAAGCATTTGGTGTTCATCGGTCAGGTCAAAATTCATAGATCAGACACCCATCTTTACTTTGGCGATGATCCCGCGCTGAATTTCATTGGAGCCACCAAAAATCGAGATTTTACGATTATTAAAATACTGCGCTGCAACGGGGCCAGCATCATGTGGATCAGGTAAGGGTTCATTGCTGCCCTCCACCGCTTCAGAAACGAATGGCATAGCGTATGGACCCACAGCACGCCTCGCGAGATCGTTAATCTCTTGACGGATAATTGTTCCTTTAACCTTCAACATCGAGGCCTCAACACCCGGTGCACCGCCTGCCGCAGCCTGTGAAACGATCCGTAAATTTGTGGTGCTCATTACCATCAGATCAATTTCAACTTGCGCGACGCGTGCTGCAAAGAGTGGGTTCTGAATAAGCGGCTTGCCCCCACTAATTTCTGTTTTTGCGATCCGCTTAACTGCCGCCAACCCGGCCGTAGAGAAACCGACACCCGCGATATTGGTGCGTTCGTGGGTCAATAAATATTTGGCATAGGTCCAGCCACTGTTCTCTTCGCCGACAAGGTTCTCAACAGGGACTTTAACATCCGTGAACCAAACCTCGTTAACCTCAGCAGAACCATCCAACAAGACGATCGGGCGCACTTCGATTCCGGGCGTGTTCATGTCGATCAGAAGAAACGAAATTCCCGCCTGCTGTTTGACCGTGCTGTCGGTGCGCACGAGGCAGAAGATCATATTCGCGTGTTGGCCAAATGTGGTCCACGTTTTTTGACCATTCACGACGTAATGATCACCCTTACGTACGGCCTTTGTTTTTAACGAGGCAAGATCAGACCCAGCGCCCGGTTCAGAATAACCCTGACACCACCAGTCCTCGCCCGAAAGAATGCGAGGCAACCAATGATCTTTTTGCTGTTGGTTGCCAAATTTTTGCAAGACAGGTGCAAGCATTGAAAGACCAAATGGCACAACGCGCGGGGCGTGCGCGCTGGCACATTCATCATCAAAGATATGGCGCTGAACAGCGTTCCATTCTGCACCGCCGTATTCTTTGGGCCAATTGGTGGCAAGCCACCCCTGGGCGTTCAAGATCGCGTGCCAACCTTCCATATCATCCTTAGTTAGATCACCACCAAGGCGCACCTTTTCGGATAACTCCTTTGTGAGTTTCTCACTCAAGAAGGCGCGAACCTCGTCGCGAAAATCGAGATCATCTTTGGAATAATTCAGGTCCATGGAAGGTCCCCTTTCCTTTAAGCCATTCAGCCCTTTTTGTTCAAACTGTCAAAACTCTTGCCGGATAAGACCATTTGTTTAAGTAGCGGTGCCGCGACCCAAAACTTAGGGTCATCTTCGGCATATGTCGAAATGTCTTCCAGTAAATCTGGTAATCCAACCATATCCGCCCACTTCAGCGGGCCACCCAAATAGCGCGGAAATCCGTACCCAAACAATAGCGTCATATCCACATCCAGTGGGCGGCGCGCGATCCCCTCGCCAACAACTTTTGCAGCTTCATTTACCATTGAGGCCATGTAACGGCGAATGATTTGTTCTTTCGTAAATGCACGTTGAGTAGTGCCCGCAGCGGCTCGATCTGTCGCAATAAGGTTCATCACCTCAGTGTTTGGCACACGCGCTTTTGCACCAGCAGCATAGTCGTAATACCCTTTACCAGTTTTTTGTCCAAAGTTGCCCGCCTCGCACATCTTGTCCGCATAGGTGCTGACGTCTTCAATCCCCGCTTCAATTCGTTTGCGTTTACGCACGGCCCAACCGATATCAAGCCCGGCCAAATCAGCCACCGCGAATGGGCCCATTGCAAATCCAAAGCCTTCAAGCGCAGCGTCGATGTCATAGGGGGTCGCACCTTCCATCACCATTTTATCGGCAGCATCGCGATATGTGGCAAGGATCCGGTTACCGATAAAGCCGTCACAAACACCGGCCCGGACACTAATCTTTTTCATGCGCTTGCCAAGTTCGAAACCAGTGGCAACAACGTCGATCGCCGTTTTGTCAGCTACCACCACCTCAAGAAGTTTCATAACGTGCGCCGGTGAAAAGAAGTGCAACCCAATGACTTCTTGGGGTCGTGATGTGACCGCCGCGATTTCGTCCACGTCTAGGTAGGACGTGTTAGAGGCAAGGATAGCACCCTGTTTACAGACCGCATCCAACTGGATGAAGACCTGTTTCTTCACATCCATGTCTTCAAAGACCGCTTCAATAACAAGGTCGGCCTCTGACAAGTCAGCATAGTCGTTCGCAACGGTCAGCGTCTCGTTCAGGATTACCTGATGTTGTTCGGTTGTGATTTTTCCGCGTTTCAACGCACCAGCAAGATTGCCTGCAATGCGCCCATGAGCGGCCTCACAAGCGACAGGTGTCATCTCAATCAATGTGACCTGAAAACCCGACAGCAGAGCCGCGGTTGCGATCCCTGCGCCCATAGTACCGCCGCCGATCACACCGATATGATCGAGAGGACGGGGAGTAACGCCTTTCAGCTCAGGTAAATTGCCGACAGCACGTTCAGAAAAGAACGAATGGATCATACCCTTGCTTTGGTCAGACTTTAGAAGGTCAGTGAAGATTTGACGCTCAGCAGCCAGCCCTTCTGCAAATGGTTTTTCAACACCCGCTTGAACGGCGCGCACGCATTGAGCAGGCGAAATTTGACCACGCCCACGTGCAAGGATCGCGTCATAGGCTGCGTCCCAATCAATCGCGTCAGGGGCAACCATTTCACTAACGGGGCGGCGAGGTGCGTCCTTGGCCAACAGATCAGTTATATACGCCAAACCGTTCTCCAACGGATTACCGTCTTGCACCAGATCGATCACACCCATGTTGGCGGCCTCAGCAGCACCAATCTGACGACCGGTTGTCATGATATCCAATGCTGCGTCCACACCTGTCACACGCGGAAGACGTTGCGTGCCACCGGCACCTGGTATCAGCCCTAGGTTAACCTCTGGCAGGCCAATGCGTGCTGACGGCACCGCAATGCGGTAATGACAGCCCAATGCAACTTCAAGCCCACCACCCAAGGACACACCATGCATCGACGCAACTACAATCAGTGGCGATGCCTCAATTCGATTGATCACATCAGGCAATGCCGGAACCATTGGCGGCTTACCAAATTCCGTGATGTCTGCCCCTGCGATAAAAGCACGGCCTTCGCCCACAATCATCACTGCGCGCACACCACTGTCTGCCTCAGCCTGATCCATACGATCCATTAACCCTTGGCGCACTGAATGACTTAGTGCATTGACGGGTGGATTTTGGATCGTGAGTACGGCGATGTCACCGTTGCGCGAATAGGCAATATTGTCAGACATTTAATGGCTCCCGAACAGAAACTATGAAGCAAGCGATACATAAACATACGTTAGTATGGTATCAGCTTGTGCAGTTTCAGATTAGAGGGCAAAATTGCTTTGCCGCAAGCGGAACCTCTTGCCATCAAACATTGCGCCGTAGCGTAATAATGAAAAAGGCAGGATGCTGAAACACCCTGCCTTTTCAATTTTCAAAACTCAAAGTCATCAAGGGCGAACCCCGCTTACCTTTGCTTTTACGTGCGACGAGGAGTTTGACCACCACCCTTGCTAGCATCACTAGCAGCACGACGTGCTTTGTTCTTTTTGCTGTTTGGCTTTCCAACTGCCGGTGCGCCACCGGGGCCAGTCTTTGGCTTACCACCAAATTTCCCCTTAGGCTTACCAGCGTATGGTTTGCCATCTGACTTACCGCGCGGTTTGTATTCAGCTACAGCACCTTCATCACGGGCGCGGTCCATTGTGGAACGTGGCTTTTCAAAACGCTTGGACGCAGGGTGCGCACCAGCGGGTTTGCCACCCTTGCTTTCTGGTTTTGGCTTACGTGGTTTTGGTGTTGGTGCATCATCCCATTCAACCGGTTTGTTGGCTGGCTTGGAAGCTGCTGCTGGTTTGTAATCGTCTTGTGGCTTTGGCGCATAATCCGCTTTGGGCTTGCGATCATAATCCCGCTTTGGTTTTTTGTCATAGCTTGGCTTGCCACCGCGCGGAGCATCAGATTTGCCAAAGGATTTGCCTGATGGTTTTCCACCTGGCTTGCCGCCGAACGCTGGACGCGGGCTGCTCGCTACAGCTGGCGGTTTTGCCAACTCAGTCAGAACCAAACCACCTTCGACAGTCATGGAACTGCCCAAAGCTGCTTTGAAACCAGCGACGCTGCCTTCTTGCATCTCAACAAATGTCTCGTCGTTTTGAATGCGGATCGCACCGATATCATCTTTGGTGATGCCACCGCCATTGCAAAGGATCGGCAACAAACGACCAACAACGATACCTTGGTTACGGCCAGTGTTCACAGAGAACCATTTGCTTGGACCAAACGGTGCGCGTGCTTTAGGCGGCTTGTTGTCACCCGCTTTTGACAACTCTTCAGGAGCAGATATACGCGCTGCATACAGGCGCATGTAAGCCGCTGCCATTTGTTCAGTGCTGAAGTTTTCGACCAGCTTTGCAACCATGCCAGCTTCGTTTTCAGCAATTGGTTCATGCCACATTGGGTCGGCCAAAAGACGTTCTTGATCCTTCGCACGAACATCATCAGCAGATGGCGCGCTGATCCAATTTGCACTGACCTTTGCGCTTTGCAAAATGCGTTCTGCCTTGCGGCGTACCTTAGCGGTAACAATCAACGTACTAACGCCCTTGCGTCCCGCGCGGCCTGTACGGCCAGAACGGTGCAACATGGTTTCGTGGTTGTTCGGAAGCTCTGCGTGAACCACCAGATCAAGACCTGGAAGGTCGATCCCGCGCGCAGCAACGTCGGTCGCGACGCAAACGCGAGCACGTCCGTCGCGCATGGCTTGCAAGGCGTGAGTACGTTCAGCCTGTGACAACTCACCGGACAAGGCCACAACAGGAAAGCCACGGTTAGATAGGCGGGTCGTGACGCGGTTTACCATCGCGCGTGTGTTACAAAAAACGATCGCGTTTGGCGCATCATAGAAACGCAAGATGTTGATGATGGCGTTTTCGCCATCATGGTTGGCAACAGTCATCGCGTTATATTCAATGTCAGCGTGTTGTTTCTCTGCCGATTTAGTTTCGACACGAACCGCATCACGCTGATAGCTCTTGGCCAGCGTTGCAATGGCTTTTGGAACTGTCGCGGAGAACATCAAAGTCCGACGATCTTCTGGCGACTCTCCCAAAATAAATTCAAGATCTTCGCGGAAACCGAGATCCAGCATCTCATCCGCTTCGTCCATGACAACGCCACGGATTTGGGAAAGATCAATGCTTTTGCGCATGATGTGATCGCGTAGACGGCCAGGTGTTGCGACAACGATATGCGCACCACGTGCTAGCGTGCGACGTTCGTCGCGCATATCCATACCGCCAACACATGACGCCATAACGACGCCAGCCTCACCGTATAGCCAATCAAGCTCGCGCTTCACTTGCAAAGCCAATTCGCGGGTCGGGGCAATGACCAAAGCCAAAGGAGATCCGGCACGATCAAAGGCTTCTGCGTCGCCAAGCAACGTGTCGCCAAGCGCAAGGCCGAAACCTACCGTCTTACCGGAACCGGTTTGGGCCGAAACCAACAGATCGGATTCACCAAGTTTGGGATCCATACATGCGGTTTGAACGGGTGTTAGGGTTTCATATCCACGTTTGGATAGAGCATCGGCTAGTGCTTGTTTCACGGGCGTCATCTTTTCTTGTAATTGCGCGGGCAAATCACACCGCAAGCCGCGCGTCTAGGACGTTTAAACCCTTTTGTATAGGGGGTATATTGTCATAGCTGATATCACAAAACGCGAGGGGGGCCTAGAAAAACCCACATCAAACAATTGGGCCGTCAGTAAAAATACCGCCCGAAACAGATCACCGCTTTTTGACGAACTCGGCAAGGATAACAATGCGTTGCCCCTCAACGCGGCCCTCGATGTGACCGGCGTTATCGGCAACCAGTGAAATGCGATGAACGGCGGTGCCGCGCTTGGCGGTGAAGCCAGCCCCCTTAACCGGTAAATCTTTAATTAAAACAATGGTATCACCGGCAATAAGGGGGACACCGTTGCTGTCTTTGTGGCCCAAAACGGGGGCAACGTTTTCGGCCCATGCGCGGGTTTCGTCGTCCAGATACAGCTGATCGGATAGATCACGGGCCCAGCCTTCATCAGACAATTTGGTTAATGTCCGCGCTGCCAAAACCTGAACTTCAGGAACCTCTGACCACATGGTTGTTGCTAACCCACGGAAATGGTTGGGATTTGGCGCAGACAGCTGGGAAACACATTCTTCACAAATCTGAACAGAGGAGCCAAAGGGACCACCCTCAACTGGAGTGTCAATCAGAGCGTCAGTTACAGCTGCGCAGAGTGGGCAAGTCATGGGCAAATCCTTTTGCTGCACAATACCTTCATCCCACCGTCTTTCATACGCTGCGAAAATGAACAGCTTTAGCTGTCCATTTTTAGGGCGCTTATGAAAGCTTCTTGTGGAATATCGACGCGGCCGAATTGGCGCATCTTCTTCTTACCAGCCTTTTGTTTGTCCAACAGTTTGCGCTTACGCGACGCATCCCCGCCGTAACATTTCGCCGTCACGTCTTTACGCATCGCAGACAGCGTTTCGCGGGCAATCACTTTGCCGCCAATCGCCGCCTGGATCGGGATTTTGAACATGTGGCGCGGGATCAGGTCTTTTAGCTTTTCAACCATCGCACGACCGCGCGTTTCGGCGCGATCACGGTGCACCATCATGGACAGCGCATCCACAGGTTCGTCGTTCACCAGCACTGACATTTTAACAAGGTTGTCGGTTTGGTAGCCCGTCATTTGGTAGTCAAAAGATGCGTAACCTTTAGTCACGGATTTCAGGCGGTCATAGAAGTCGAACACCACCTCGTTCAGTGGCAGGTCATAGACCGTCATCGCCCGTGAACCTGCATATGTCAGGTCAATCTGCACACCGCGCCGCTCTTGGCAGAGTTTTAGCACGTCACCCAAGTATTCGTCCGGCACAAGGATCGTCGCCTTGATCCGCGGTTCTTCGATGTGGTCGACCAGCGTGAGGTCGGGCATGTCTGCAGGATTGTGCAGTTCGATCATTGACCCGTCGCGTTGGTACACGTTGTAAACCACCGATGGGGCCGTCGTGATCAGGTCGATATTATACTCGCGTTCGATCCGGTCACGGACCACTTCGAGGTGCAGTAATCCAAGGAAGCCACAGCGAAAGCCAAAGCCCAGCGCAGCGGATGTTTCCATCTCGTAACTGAAGGATGCATCATTGAGGGCCAGCTTTTCAATCGCGTCGCGCATGTCTTCAAACAGGGCGGTGTCCACGGGGAACAGGCCACAGAACACAACCGGTTGCGCAGGCTTAAAGCCGGGCAGCGGTTCCACAGTTTTACGGTCATGGGTGATGGTATCCCCAACGCGGGTGTCGCGGACCTGTTTGATGGATGCGGTAAGAAAGCCGATTTCTCCCGGGCCAAGGGACTCGACCATCTCCATCTGTGGACGGAACACGCCAATGCGGTCCACACCGTGCACGGTACCGTTTGATAGGAATTTGACCTTTTCGCCCTTCTTCAGGCGACCGTCGATGATACGGACCAAGACGATAACGCCCAGATAGCTGTCGTACCATGAGTCCACCAACATCGCTTTGAGGTCTGCGTCCTCGTCCCCAACGGGAGCGGGCAGATCGTTTACGATGGACTCCAATGTCTCGTGGATACCGACACCGGTTTTAGCGGACACTTGGATCGCGTTCGTTGCTTCGATGCCAATCACGTCTTCGATCTGTTCGGCCACACGGGCGCAATCAGAAGCGGGCAGATCGATCTTGTTAAGGACCGGGACAATCTCGTGATCCGCGTCCAAAGCGTGGTAAACGTTGGCCAATGTCTGAGCCTCGACGCCTTGAGAAGAATCAACCACCAGCAAAGAGCCTTCAACCGCGCGCATTGAGCGTGAGACCTCATAAGCGAAATCGACGTGGCCGGGGGTGTCAATCAGGTTCAAAACGTAATCTTCGCCATTGTTCGCTTTATAGTCGATGCGGACTGTGTTGGCTTTGATGGTGATGCCACGCTCACGTTCGATGTCCATGGTGTCCAGAAGCTGGGCCTGCATGTCACGATCTTTAACGGTACCGGTTTCTTGAATGAGCCGATCTGCGAGGGTCGATTTCCCATGGTCAATGTGCGCGACGATGGAGAAATTGCGGATATGTGAGAGTGGTGTCATGGTGAGGGTATTAGCGGGTTTTGTGGGTTGGTCAATGGTTGGATTAACCCTAGCCTATTAGAATTCCGTTCTTGACAATTTGGGACAAAAGCCTGTGGTCGTGCACCGCCCACTCCGTGACAGCCCATACGGAAAGAATAGTTGTTATCTGAATTACTCAAATCTCAACATATGCTCTTTCCTCAAACGGACACCTCTTCGAGTTCCTTTATGTACTTGGAGGGCCATGAAAATATGATGTCTGGTTTCTACGTTAAGCTAATGCCTGGCAGGCCGCAGCTTCGTCTTTGGGGGTATTCATTTGATTATGAACTCTTTTCCCTATCCGAGAGCACTGAATATTGTGCATTTTCGAGAGATGAAGGTGTGTTGTTAATAAGAGTAAAATGAAATGAAGTGTCACGTCTGGCTAGGCCCTACTTCTACAGTTCTATTAGAGAACAATGCGCTGATCTTTTATTCTACAGTTCATCGTATTGAAGGATGTTGCGCTCCAAGATGTGAACTGGACCTTCCAAAATCTTACACGACAAGGACAGAGAGCCAGCACGAAACCAAAAACCGCGCAGCTAAGCCCTTTAGAAGTATTCTATTTAAAATGCTGACATCGTATGATGAAATCTAACCAGCCTCACTTGTGTTGTGAGTGATAGAGCAATAATGAAAATCACATTGGCAAATGTTTTGAAACCAACCTTGGCTAACGAAATATTCTTGGTGCATATGTTTGGTTCGACGAAAGCCTTGGATACTTATTCAAACTCTTTCCCGAAGAAGTAAGTGTTGTATCTGCTGAGATGGTTGCCGAAGCCGGAGCATGCTTTTTATATCGCTTTCTTAGCATTGATGCGGCGTTAAGGGCGAAGCAAGCGAAGGTTGTTAAGACCGACCTTAAATTTAAAATTTACCTCTCTTTGTTACGCGCCGGTGGTGAGGTTACTCCTCAAAGTAAATTATTGGCTTGGTACATTTATGATGGTGAGACTTATACCAAAACTGAAAGAGATAATCCGATACTTAAGTCGATTTCCAACAGGGCTTGTACGGCCTCGGAGCTTTAGAAACGGCTTGTTCAGAGCACATAACTAGCGAAGAGGTGTTCGACGAAAGGAGCGCTTGGTATCATTTCAAACCCACGTTATAAGGCGAATGAGCAAGGGGCCCGCGTGGGACAACAGTATCGGGCATCAAGATGGGGCAAATCCCACAGTGTCCATTTAGTGGTAGGCAAAACATGGTACGTATTTTCACAGCGTTTTTCATCATGGCGTTTTTGGCGTCTTGTGGTGGGACGCCTTATTCCAGCAACAATGCGGCGGGTATACGTGCCTCTGCCTCCTCCCAAACCCTATACGCTCTGGCCCAATCGCATCCGCCTGTCGCGCGGCAGGACGCAAAGAAGCGTCGCGTGCACGTTGTGGATGTGTCCAAGCCGTCGCCAATCGCAGCCTGTCTTCAAACGAGCAACAGCGCGGTATGCCGTTTTTCAACAACCCGCAGCGCGTCCAAGATCTGCGTCAGTCTGACACGGCATCAAACAAGCGGTTCTGGAGGAAATGGAAAGAGTTCGGGGCCCAAGCGAGCCGTATGTGCACCTAACCCTATTTGGGGATATGCGTTGGGTCGCCCCAGCGTTGTTGCAGTCGTTCAATAATCTGATCACGCGCTTGGCGATAGCTGGCGAGTTTCGCCTCGCGTGTTTCGCCCAATCCCGTTGGGTCCAAGATCGGCCAGTATTCCACATCGATATGATAGAACCGCGTCAATTCCAGCGCCCGTCGTTGGCTGGCCGGTGACAGTGCCAGCACCAGATCGAATGAGCTAAGGTCCTCACCCCACTCTTCCATTTCGTCAAAGCTACGCGAGCGGTGGCGTGACAGTTCCACATTCAGTTCTTGGCAGACCGCGATAGAGAACCCATCAATTTCAAGGTCGTTCTTAACCCCGACCGATTGCACGTAGGTGTCTGTGCCATAGAACTGCTTCATGATCCCTTCGGCCATGGGAGAGCGCACTGCGTTATGATCGCAGCAAAACAGAACCGATTGTGGAAGCTGTTCGCTCATTTAGACTCCGAAATGTAGGACGCAGATCAGGGTGAACAGACGGCGGGCCGTGTCGGTGTCGATCTCGGCCTTGCCTTCTAATCGTTCTTTTAGAACGCGACTACCTTCGTTGTGGATGCCGCGCCGCGCCATATCGATGGTTTCGATCTGGCTGGGCGGCATGTTCTTGACCGCGTCGAAATAGCTTTCGCAAATCTGGAAGTAGTCTTTGACCACTTGACGGAACGGCCCCAGTGACAGGTGAAACTCTGCCGCCTTTTCTGCTGCTTCGGTTGTGACATCAAACACCAAACGCTTTTCGCGAATAGATAGCCCAACGTGATACGGCCCCGTGGGCATTTCGCGACCATCGCGCGTGGGTAGGACAAAGGTGTTTTGCTCTAACAGGTCGAACATGGCCACTTTGCGCTCTTGCTCAATCTCCGGTGTGGGAGGAGGCAAATTCGCATCGTCGAGTGCGATATGGCTGATGCTGGGCATAGGTACAGGTTCCAGTTGGTTCGCCCTTACGCTAGAGCAGCCCCTTA
>Ga0206677_10002367_pt1 | contig 16664 bp, 9 predicted proteins | sample M130m12015metaG_FD_155475 | JGI IMG/M metagenome (GOLD analysis project Ga0206677, IMG submission 155475) | Ammonia-oxidizing marine archaeal communities from Monterey Bay, California, United States - M1 30m 12015 | ecosystem: Environmental > Aquatic > Marine > Intertidal zone | place: USA...
ATTTCCCAGCCCTTCGAATTGCGCAATTGGTTTCCTTGTATCATTTGCATCAAAATTTATTTTCTAAATTAACGCAGGTTTCTAAAATAGAAGTATTTTACAGTTTGTTTACCGTTTCGCTACCTTTTTTTTGGCAACAGCATTATACCTTTGAAACGGTGTCAAAAAAATCAACAAATCGACTTAGTAAAGCTTTTATTGATTTGTTAATTATCAACACTATTATTCCTTTAAAATTTGTCTACGAAAAGAGTAGAGGCGGCGTCAATGAAGTTGAAATACGCTCGGTTTTGAATCAGCTAAAACCTAAGAAAAAAACGCAATTATATCCAAGTTTGAAAGTTTTAAAATTGCTTCAAAATCGGCCTTTGATACTCAGAGCTTATTGGAGCTTAAAAATAATTATTGCGCACCCAAACGTTTTTTAGAGTGCGCAATAGGAAATGCTGTTTTGTCCAATAAGTAATTATTTTATTGGATTTAAAAGGGTTTCAATTCGATGCAAACAATCTTTGAAGTGGTATTTGGTCATCGTATTGACAGCGCTCTTACTCGCCATGCTTAGGCTGTACTTTAAGCGTACTAATTCGCCTCGAATTATGGAAGTAATATCTGTGTTCTTGGTATTAGAATCGTTCATTAAAACACCCATGCGTTCGATGAATGATTTTTGAAGATTTCGTCGAAACAAGTCGACATTCTGCGCCTTTCTAGTTTCACTAAAAATTCCTCTTCGCAAGCTGTTTATCATGTCCGATGCTGCATAATATTCAGTTTCAATAACCGCTGCATCAATCATTCTTTTCAAAGTCCTTACATTTAAAAGACTATTTAAATGTCTGTTTTGATATCTTAATAGCCGATCACTATAACCGGTTTCATCAATTTTATTTAAAATTTCTTTATCAAGCAGCCATTTTTGTGTTTGAAAGGTGTTTTTTAGCAACCAATTTAGCGCTTCAGTTTGTCTTTTCTTAGGCACTGTTTGATAAACACTTCCAGATTGCTCAGGCTTTTTGTTGAATTCATAAACGCCGCCAATATTTCCAGCAACATGTCCAACATATCGATTCCATACACTTAAAAGTTCACCATATAATTCACTTAAATCTTCATAATTATTGGTTTGGTCTGAAGTCCATTTAGGGAGGTTTTTGGCAACAATTTTTAAGTTTTTTATTCCGTAGGTACTTGCTTTTACTTGGTCATTTCCAATGCCTTCTGTTTGTGAAGATGGATCAAAACGCTGTCCTCCAAAACGATATTTTGGGTTATTTCCTTTTTCGGAAATCCATTTGTCAAGGGTTTTTACTTCGTCCTTTGGTTGTTTTGCTGATGGAATTTTTCGGTATCCCCAATTGATAGCATAATGGTCATAAGGTCCTAATTGTCTTATGAATCGGATATTTTTGTCTCCCGGTTGTGCAATGTAATTGTAGCGAGCATAATCCATAATGGTGGCGGCTATCCCATATTTCTGAGTAAATTTTCCTGAGCGAAGCGAGTCTACTGGATAGGCAAAACTTGCTGCCATATTGTGGGGCAATCCCAGTGCATGACCCACTTCATGAGCAATGACCATGCGCATCATTTCGCCAATTTCTTCTGGTTTGGTATCCAATGTTCGGGCAGATGGGTTTGCTGCGCCTGTTTCTAGCAAGTAACGGTTTCTATAGGAACGCAAATGGTTGTGATACCAGATAATGTCACTTTCAATAATTTCTCCAGTTCGAGGATCTGAGACACTTGGGCCTGTTGCATTTCGGGTTGTACTTGCTACATATCTTATAGATGAATAGCGAATATCTTCCATGCTAAATTCAGGATCTTCTTCTTTTGTTGGGGGCATTTTGGCATAAATGGCATTTTTAAAACCTGCAGTTTCAAAAACCTTTTGCCAATCGTCTACTCCTTGCTTGATGTATTTTCTGAGTTTTATAGGTGTTGCTGGGTCTATATAGTATACAATCGGTTTTTTGGGAGCTACTAATTCACCTCTTTCATAGGCTGCTTCATCTGTAGGTTCTAGTCGCCATCGTCTTATGTATCTTTTGCTATCTGCTTTTAATGCCTCTGAGTTGTAGTCAATGTTTCCTATAGAAAAATAACCAACTCGCTTGTCGTACAATCGAGGCATCATTGGTTTTTCTGGCAACAAAATCATTGATTGATTGATGCGTATGCTGATGGTATTTGAGCTTCGGTTGCTTGGAGGTGCAGCTGCATCAAAAGTAAAATCTTGCACTACCTCGATATTGTTAGGATAGCTTTTAATGGTATTGATAAAGCTTCTTGATGCATCGAGTCTTTTTACTTTGTAGGTTTTTCTGAATCGTTCTGGGAGTCCTGTAATTGCTTTTACATCGGTCGTAAAAAATTTGGTAACGTCTATCAAAACTGCGGTCGAATCTAGATTGTGCGATTTGATATCAAAGGCATAAATGATAGGTTCTAGGTTATTTGCTTTGACCGATTTGTAGATTGGTAAAGAATCATTGGCAATTGCATTGTATGATTTTACTTTTAAAAGAATTTTGTGTTGAAATTTTTCCCAGACAACTACTTGGGTGTTTATTTTAGAACCAGCATTTACGTATCCTCCACCCAGACCAGCAGGGATGTCTTTGATTCTTGTAACTAAAATCATTTCTTTTCCAAAATAGGATTTTGGAATTTCATAGAGAAACGAATTGTTGTTTTGGTGAACATGAAAGAGTCCTTTATCTGTTTTTGTTTTTGAAGTTACAAAATCAGTGTAGGTTGTTGCTTTATTCTTCTTTTTCACTGTAGCAACTTTTAACGCTTTTTTAGGTTTCTTTTTTCGTTTGATTCTTCCGCTTTGTGCGTTCAATTCAATTGGCTGTACAAAAGTGAAAAGCACTAAAAATAAAAGTATTTTTTTCATGAGTAAATGCATTGATTAATTGCATACTAAAATATTAAAAAAAGTCATGAAATGTTTAATTATTGACTAAAAAAAAGAAAGCGCAAAACATAGCTGTTTGCGCTTTCTTTATGAAGACTTATTTTTAAAACAAGCTCTTGTATTTTAAAGGATTTACCTCATGCATCATTTCATATACTTTTTCGAATACATCTTCTGCAGAAGGTTTTGAAAAATAGTCTCCATCTGTTCCGTATGCAGGTCGGTGTGCTTTTGAAGTGAGGGTTGCAGGTTTGCTATCTAGATATTGATATCCATTTTGGTTTTCTAAAATTTCTTGTAATAAATAGGCTGAAGCACCTCCTGGAAGGTCTTCATCTACCACCAACAATCGATTGGTTTTGGCAATTGATTTTACGGTTTCATGATGTATGTCAAAAGGGAGGAGCGATTGTGCATCAATAATTTCGATATGAATGTCAACTTGAGCGAGGTCTCGGGCTGCTTCTTCTACAATTCTTAGGGTAGATCCATAAGAAATTACGGTGAGGTCGTCTCCTTGCTTTATTGTTTCAATAACACCAATTGGTGTTTTATAGCTTCCTAAGTTTACAGGCATTTCTTCTTTTAAGCGGTACCCATTCAAACACTCAATTACAATTGCAGGTTCATCTCCTTCTAAGAGTGTGTTGTAAAAACCGGCGGCTTTTGTCATGTTTCTTGGGACTAAAACATGGATTCCTCTAACATTATTAATGATTCCTCCCATGGGAGAACCGGCATGCCAAATCCCTTCCAATCGATGTCCGCGCGTTCTAATAATTACGGGGGCTTTTTGTCTACCGAAGGTTCGGTAAAGTAGTGTGGCTAAATCATCACTCAAAATCTGTAGTGCATAGATTAAATAATCTAAATACTGAATTTCTGCAATTGGTCTTAAGCCTCTCATAGCCATCCCTATACCTTGTCCAATAATAGTAGCTTCTCTAATTCCTGTGTCTGCAACCCTTAATTCGCCATATTTTTTTTGCAACCCTTCCAGTCCTTGGTTGACGTCTCCAATAAAGCCTGAATCTTCGCCAAAAATTAACAGTTCCGGATGTTTTTTGAGTAATACGTCAAAATTATCACGCATGATAATACGTGCATCGACAAGTTTTTTTTCTTCTTTATATCTTGGCTTTTCTGGGTGAATGTTTAAAACAGATTTTTCTGTTTCACTGGTTAAATGTGAAGAGTACTTTTGTTGGATTCTTTTGGAATAGGTTGTTATAAATTGTTGAAGTGCTGTTTTTTCAGAAAAGTTTTCATCTTTTAAAAAGCGAACACTTTTACGTAGTGCCACTAAAATATCTTTCCTGTTGGGTTCTACAATTTCAGATAAATCGATTTTGTATTTTGTGATAAAAGTTTTGTTGCTGCTTTTCTGAGCAGCGCTTTCTAATAAATTAACAGCAGTATTTAGTTCTCCTTTAATTTCATTTAAATAGGCGTTCCAAGCAGCTCTTTTGGCATTGTTTACTTCTTTTTTTGCTTCTTTATCAATAAGAATTAATGTTTCTTCGGTATCTACAAATCGCAAGACAGTTCCATCTTCAGTTTCCAATTCAAAGTCTAGAATCCATGCGCGCATTTTAGCAATACAATCAAAATCTTTTTCCCATTTTAAGCGATCAACACTTTTGTAGCGTTCGTGTGATCCAGAGGTTGAATGCCCCTGTGGTTGTGTCAATTCTTTTACATGAATTAAAACGGGTACATGGGTTGTTCTTGCGATTTCGGAAGCTTTTTGATAGACCTCTATCAACTGCACATAATCCCAGCCATTTACCACCAAAATTTCGTATCCATCATGGTTTTCATCTCTTTGAAAACCTTTTAAAATTTCAGAAATACTTTCTTTTGTTGTTTGATGTTTTGCATGTACTGAGATTCCGTAATCATCATCCCAAACACTCATAATCATTGGTACTTGAAGCACACCGGCGGCATTTATTGTCTCAAAAAACACCCCTTCACTAGTACTCGCATTTCCAATTGTTCCCCAAGCAACCTCATTTCCGTTGTCCGAAAATTGCGTATGATTTCTTAGTACGGGAACATTTCTGAAAATTTTAGAAGCTTGAGCCAATCCTAACAATCGTGGCATTTGAGCGGCTGTAGGAGAGATGTCTGAGGAAGAATTTTTTTGTTTGGTGAGGTTTTTCCAAGAACCATCTTCATGCAAACTATGTGTTGCAAAATGTCCTCCCATTTGCCTTCCTGCCGACATGGGTTCAACTTCAATGTCTGTATGTGCATACAATCCCGAAAAAAACTGTTGTGGGGTCAGTTCATCAATTGCCATCATAAAGGTTTGATCTCTATAATATCCAGATCTAAAGTCACCATTTTTAAAAGCTTTGGCTAAGGCCAATTGCGGTACTTCTTTTCCATCGCCAAAAATCCCAAACTTTGCTTTTCCAGTTAAAACTTCACGTCTACCCAACAAACTACATTCTCTACTAACTCTTGCGATTTTGTAATCTTTAAGGACTTCATTTTTGAAATCTTCAAAGGAAATGTTTTGTTTTTGTTGTGTTTCCGTGTTTGTCATAAACTATTTTTTAGTGGTACAAAAGTACTTATTTTAAGTTAAATCTAAAAATTTATCTTTTGAGCGGGTTCCGTTGCATTTAATTCTTAAAAAGAATGTTTTTATTGAGAATATCATAAAAACCCACGTCTAAAAAAATTATAAATAGATTGGATATCTGCGGACAATGTAAACCTGATTTTTTCTGCATATGATTGCTGCGCTATTTCCCATCCATTGTTTGAGTATAAGGGGAAATAAACTTCTAAAATATTATGAATAAAATTAAATCGAACCCCATTTTCATAGCCAAAATAGAGGTATTCTCCTCTTTTTTTTAGGAATGCAATACCATTGTAAGCTTCAATCCATTTCCACAGACCGATACTCGAGTTGGTTGAAAGGAGGTATTGATTGGCAAATCTAGTTGGCAATATCGATTTAAACCCTCCTTCATTAATAATAAATTGTTGACTAAAAATCCCTGAACTTTCCGACCTTCCAAAATAATTAAGTTCAAATAAATAATCGTTCGCTCTGTCCAATCCAAAACTAAAATAATCGTCAGTAGTCTTATTGCTTAAAAAGGTACCTGCATAAATCCTGAAATCCAATTGTCTATCTTTTGCAGTAAGAGCTCTGTATCTGAGATCCAACGAGAGTTTAGAGAATTTTTTAGCAGCCTCTAGACTAAATCGATATCTAAACTCTTTAATAATGTCTGGATTGGAATATTGGTAATCGAGTTTAAAAACACCATAGGAATCCTGTTCTTTAAAGGGCTGGTTTGGGCTTGTTTCCTTATGAATGTTAACCATTTTGGCTGTAATTGATTCACGACTTAATCCGCGTAGTGATTTTCTTTTGAATTGTAAATTCACATAGGGAATCCATGCATTGTAAGAAAGTCCTTCTGCATAATATTGCGTACTTCCAAAAAGTCCGTAGGCTATTTTATAGATGCGTGTATCTTCAAAATAGTGATTGTATTTTAAGGAGAACATTCCATTTATTGAGTTGCTTTTAAAAGCGTACGAAGGTTTTAAGACAACTTCTAAGTTTCTTTGAGTAATGGGTTTGTTGTGTGTTTTGAGACCCAAAATAAACCCATTATAAAAGTTATAATCAAAAGTAGGTTGATAAAAAAATTGCGTGTAATTTGGGTTTTGAATGTCCTTTATAAAAGAAAATTTTAAGGGTTTTTTGAGCAGTCGTTTCTTGATGCTTTTTTGATTGTTTAAGATATTGTGTTCTGGATATTCTTTTTTGTAATTCAATGCAAACTTATCGTAGCCTAGGTTTTTTAGAGTAATTACTCGCGTACTGTCAATAGCAGAATACCATTTTTTGAATTTGATTTCTTCATTTTTCAATCCATACAATGTAATAGGGGCTGTAATGTTTCTTTTGTTTTTAACGGTGATTTTAATACTGTCTCCAGCAATTGCTGTTTTTTTTATCGTGTAGTCAATTTTCTTATTGGTTTGAATATAATCACCAAAAAACCAACTTAGGTCTTTGGTCGTTTTGGTAGCAAGGATGCTTTCAAAATCCTGTCTAGACACTTTTTGCAACTTTTTATTTTGGTATAAATCTTTTATAGCTCCATTGAGTTCGGAAGCGCCCAAATATTCTTTTAGGTATTTAAACCCTAAACCTGCTTTGTACTTGTTTACGATTCTTCGATTAAAATTCGATAAAGAATCGGCTCTTGTTGTAAGTGGTTGATCTAAAAAACTTCGTGCACTTAATTGGTATACAAATGAATATTTTTCATTAAAGTTTAACGATGCTGCATTGTAGTTTTTAAGAAACCAATATTTGGAGGTGCTTCCCAAGAGTTTTACTTCCGGATAAAAGGTGTTTACATACTCCATCATTAGGTAGTATTGCAATCCGTCTGTAATCCAGTGTTCTTTTCTTTTGTTTACGAAAAGTGTATTTTCGAGATACTTCTTCGTTAAAATTTTAAAAAGTGTGATGTCTGTTTTAAAGGCATCTGAAAAAGGTCTCACAAAATCGGGAAGTTGACTTAATCCATATATTGGGTCTTTTTTTTGGGCAACTTTATCAAGAAAAATTTCTTTGTGAGGATATGCTCCGAGGTATTTCTTAAGAAAATCGAGTTCTCTATTTAGAATATTTGTGGCGAATTTATCGTCAATCGTACCGTTTAAAATATCTGTATGAACAGCAAGATTTTTTGTTTTGTAAATTTGAAATGTATCCGCTTTATCAATCACTAAAGTAAGATCAATTTTCTGTTTTCCAGTGAAATGAAAATGATTAAAATCTTTTCCAATAGTTTTTTGTTTTTTTAAATTACTGTTTACTTTGTATCCTTTGGAGAGTTTTAAATCTAAGGTATAATTGCTGGGAATTTCATACAAATCATCATTGTTTAAATTACTCATCAATTGCCACTGTTTATGATAAACAGCTGGATTTAAATACCAATAGCGAAGCTGATACCCGGTTGCTGTTTTTCCGTAACTTGTAAATTTGGCACTGGGTATTTTTATACGATAGGTAGCATTGATAATAATACTGTCATTTTGTTTTAGAGTTTCTTTTAATGGAATCTCGAGAAGGTCAATTTGTTTTTCGAGTACTCTATAGGGTGCGGTTTCAAAATTTACAGAGATGTTTTTTATTTCTGTAGCGCCCAATTCTTCTTTTTTTGCGAAATAAAGATCTTTTTGATACGCTTCAATAAACCGTTTCGATAGTGCTGTTTTTCTATTTTTAAAACTGTTGGGCCAATTGTGAAGTAAAATACTTTGTAACTCTTGCTCAGAAGTATTGTAATAAACAATTTTTTGTTGAATTTCTAACAGGTTCTTCGCATCGTCTAAAGTAGCGACTATGCTAATAGAATTTTGTTGCGCCATCATTTGAAAGCTCAGAAGAAATAAGAAAATGGGTATTGATGAAAGCGTTCTCAATGGGGGTGAAATAGGTTTAGAAGTTTGGCTTTAATTGATACTTTGCATAGAATTTATTTAAATGGTCTATGGCCTCATCTGCCGTATCTACAACTCTAAATAACTTTAAATCTTTCTCTGAAATATTTCCTTGTTCTAAAAGTGTGTTTTTTATCCAATCCATTAGGCCTCCCCAGAATTTACTTCCAACTAAAACAATTGGAAAGCGGCCAATTTTATTCGTTTGTATTAAAGTGATGGCCTCAAAAAGTTCGTCCAAAGTTCCAAATCCTCCCGGCATCACTACAAAACCTTGCGAGTATTTGACAAACATTACTTTTCGAACGAAAAAATAATCGAACTCTAAATTTTTATCATTGTCAATCCATGGATTGTCATGTTGTTCAAATGGCAATTCAATATTTAATCCCACCGAAGTACCTTTTCCGCTGTGTGCGCCTTTATTTCCTGCTTCCATGATTCCAGGTCCACCACCGGTAATGACTCCGTATCCATTTTGTGTTAATTTAAAGGCTACTTCCTCTGCGAGTTTGTAATAAGGATCTTCTGGTTTGGTTCTTGCAGAACCAAAGATAGATACACAAGGGCCAATTTTACTTAGTTTTTCGTAACCTGTAACAAATTCGGCCATAATTTTAAAAATGGCCCATGAATCGTTTGTTTTTACCTCATTCCAAGTTTTTGGTTGTAGTTTTTCTTTTATTTTTCGATCATCATTCCTCATAATTCTTAACAATTTAAAGTTCTTTTACTGTAACGGATTTACGAATGTAATTCTTTTTTCAAAAACTTTGCGGTATAGCTTTTTTTATGTTTTATAACTTCTTCGGGTGTTCCAGAACATAAAATTTGTCCTCCTTTTTTTCCACCTTCCATTCCCACGTCAATAATGAAGTCCGCTAATTTTACAACGTCTAAATTGTGTTCAATGATTAAGACTGTATTTCCTTTATTGGCCAATTTATTCAAGACATCCATTAGTACGCGAATGTCTTCAAAATGAAGTCCAGTGGTTGGTTCGTCTAGGATATAGAAAGTGTTTCCAGTGTCTCTTTTTGATAATTCGGAGGCTAGTTTTATTCGTTGTGCTTCTCCACCAGACAAGGTGGTCGATTGTTGTCCTAGGGTTATGTATCCCAGACCAACATCTTTAATTGTTTTTAATTTTCTGAAAATCTTCGGAATGTTCTCGAAAAATTGAGTCGCATCTTCGATAGTCATGTTTAAGATATCTGAAATGGATTTTCCTTTGTAACGAATCTCTAAAGTTTCTCTGTTAAATCGTTTTCCTTGGCAAGTCTCACATTCTACCTGAACATCGGGTAAAAAGTTCATCTCGATCACACGAACTCCTCCTCCTTGGCAGGTTTCACATCTTCCCCCTTTAACATTGAACGAAAAACGACCTGGTTTGTACCCTCTAATAGCTGCCTCGGGTGTTTTTGCAAATAAACTTCTTATTTCGCTAAAAGTACCTGTGTAGGTTGCCGGATTTGAGCGAGGTGTTCTCCCAATGGGTGATTGATCAATATCAATAACTTTATCTACATGTTCTAATCCTTCAATCTTTTTGTAAGGCATCGGTTTTTTAACACCTCGATAAATATGTGCATTTAAAATAGGATATAACGTTTCGTTGATAAGTGTCGATTTTCCACTTCCTGAGACACCAGTAACACAAATCATTTTTCCAAGGGGGAATGTTACTGTAACATTTTTTAAGTTGTTTCCGCTCGCTCCAGAAAGTGTGATGGTTTTTCCATTTCCAGTTCTTCGTTCTTTTGGAATTGCAATTTCTTTTTTACCCGTTATATACTCCGCAGTAAGTGTTTGTTGTTTTTTTAACTCTTTAAAAGTTCCTTCAGAAACAATTTTTCCGCCATATTTTCCAGCTCCAGGACCAATGTCAAAAACAAAATCTGCATGTTCAATCATGTCTTTATCGTGCTCTACAACTAATACAGAATTCCCTAGATCTCTCAACTTTATGAGTGAATCGATTAATTTCTGATTGTCTCTTTGGTGCAGTCCGATACTGGGTTCATCTAAAATATAGAGCACTCCTACCAATTGTGAACCGATTTGAGTTGCCAAACGAATTCGCTGTGCTTCTCCACCAGAGAGCGATTTTGAAGTTCTATCTAAAGTTAGGTAATCCAAGCCAACATCTAGTAAAAATTGAATTCGAGTTCGAATTTCTTTGAGGATTTCTCCTCCAATAGCCAGTTGTTTTTGGGTTAATATTTTTTCTATATTTTGAAACCAATTGGCCAGTTCGTTTATGTCCATTTGAACCAAATCACTAATGCTCTTTTCTGAAATTTTAAAGTGAAGTGCTGCCTTTTTTAATCGTTTTCCATCGCAAGATTTACAAGGGATTTCATCCATAAATCCTTTTGACCAACGCTTAATTGAGTTGCTTTCCGTGTTTTTGTATTGATTTTCGATAAATGCAATGATGCCCTCAAAATCAATATCATAATTTCGGGTAACTCCAGCTACTTTGGATTTAATTGAAAAAGTTTCATGCCCACCGTTTAGGATAATTTCCATCGCAGCTTTTGGTATTTTATGAATGGGGTCATTCAACTTAAACTGATACCGCTCTGCAATGGTTTCTATTTGTTTAAAAATCCAGCTATTCTTTTCTTCTCCCAACGGAACAATTCCCCCTGCTTTGATGGAAATTGAATTGTTTGGAATTACTTTTTGAAGATTGATTTCTTGGCTAACCCCCAAGCCATTGCAGGCATCGCAAGCTCCTTTTGGTGAATTGAAAGAAAAAGTATTTGGTTCTGGATTTGGGTAGGCAATGCCAGAGGTAGGACACATGAGTTCGCGACTAAAATAACGGGGCTCATTCTCTTCCACATCAATGATCATTAGAATATTGTTTCCAGAGTACATTGCTGTTTTAATGGTCTCTTCCAGCCGTTTCTCTGCAGATTTATGAACTGCCAATCGATCGATTACCACTTCAATGTCGTGGTTTTTATAACGATCTAATTTCATCCCTTGCTCGATCTCACGAATCTCTCCATCTACTCGAACCCTCAAAAAACCTTGTTTCGAGATTTGTTGGAAAAGTTCTCTGTAATGTCCTTTTCTCGATTTGATTAACGGGGCTAAGACGGCTATTTTTTTGTCTGCAAAATCTTTGAGTATTAATTTTTTGATTTGCTCATCCGAATAACTGACCATTTTTTGACCCGAATTAAAAGAATATGCATCCGCAGCTCGGGCAAACAACAAACGTAAGAAATCGTATATTTCTGTAATGGTGCCAACGGTAGATCGCGGACTTTTATTGGTTGTTTTTTGTTCAATTGAAATCACCGGAGATAGCCCATCAATTTTGTCCACATCGGGGCGTTCCAATCCACCCAAAAACTGTCTTGCATAGGCTGAGAAAGTTTCGATATAACGGCGCTGTCCTTCCGCATAAATAGTATCAAAAGCTAAAGAAGATTTTCCACTACCACTCAAGCCTGTGATGACAACAAGTTTTTCTCGCGGAATTTTTACGTCTATATTTTTCAAATTATGAGCTCTAGCTCCGTAAACTTCTATATATTCTTGGTTTTTCAAAAGTGTCGCTTTTATGGAAAAAGCAAAGTTAATCAATACAAATCATTTTTAGGAGCGATGCGAATAGCAAATTCATATAAAATAGTATCTTTGAGATTAAAGTTTAAAAGAGATGAAATTAATAAATTCGATGCGGCATTTTTTGGAAAGAAACGGGTTTGGTGTTTTTTCTAGATTGGCAGATCGACTGGGGATGCGTGCAATAAATGTGCGGTTATTTTTTATTTATGTTACCTTTTTTACAGTAGGCTTATCATTTGCAATTTATTTAACCATGGCATTTTTATTAAAGTTAAAAGATATGGTGTATACCAAACGAAATTCAGTTTTTGATTTATAGCTTATGAATATTTTAGCATCTCGCATTCATAAAACACTCTTTCTTGTTTTCGCTATCATTCTATTGGGTGTTGCGGGCTACATGATTTTGTCTGACTATTCTTTTGTAGATGCACTGTACATGACTGTAATTACAATTACAACGGTTGGGTTTGGGGAAGTACAACCCTTCACACCCCAAGAAAAAATATTTACAGTTTTTTTAATTTTAACGAGTATTACCGTTTTTGGGTATGCAGTGTCTATATTCTCAGAATATTTAGTGAGTGGAAAGTTATTTGAACAATTTAAACATAGAAAAGTGGAAAAGAAAATTCAAAGTTTAAAAGGACATACTATTGTTTGTGGTTTTGGAAGAAATGGAAAACAAGCCATTTTGAAATTAAAAAACTACCATCAGAAATTTGTAGTTGTTGAAAAAGACAAAGAGATTGCTGCAGAACTTGACACAAATAATCTTTTAAATATTCAAGATGATGCTACTTTAGATGAAACCCTATTAAGAGCAGGAATTAAAAACGCGGCTACATTAATTACCGCTTTGCCCTCAGATGCAGATAATTTATTTGTTGTTTTAACTGCAAATCAGTTAAATAATACCTGTAAAATTATCAGTAGGGCTTCCAATCAATCTTCCTACAGTAAATTGAAAATTGCAGGGGCAAGTAACGTAATCATGCCGGATAAATTGGGCGGAGATCATATGGCGTCTCTGGTAGTAACTCCAGATGTTATCGAGTTTGTCGATCAATTAACCATTGAGGGGGAAACCACTGCAAATTTAGAGGAGATTGCCGTAGACGATTTGCCAAAAAAATACATTAACAAAACAATTTTAGATCTAGATTTAAGAAGAGAAACAGGGTGTACCGTCATTGGAATTAGAACCCCAAATCGAGATTATATCATCAATCCGGAAGCAGAAACAGCACTTACAAATGGTTCTAGTTTAATTGTTTTAGGGAGGCCTGAACAGATTGTTAAATTAAGGGAGTTGTTTTAAATTTTTGAAATTCTGCAAAAGTAAAACAAGCACTTACAAATGGTTCTAGTTTAATTGTTTTAGGGAGGCCTGAACAGATTGTTAAATTAAGGGAGTTGTTTTAAATTTTTGAAATTCTGCAAAAGTAAAACACTACGTAACTGAAAGTATATGATAAAAGTAATTATTACGGGGAGTAACGGATTGTTGGGACAATCACTGTTAAATTTATTGCTGCAGAATAGTGCTGCTTATCAGGTAATTGGTTTTTCTCGCGGCATTAATAAAAGTGGTAGGAATGATTTTGAATATGTATCAATGGATCTTACCAATTCAAAATTACTGGAAACGCATCTTTTGAATTTACAGCCAGACTTTATCATTAATACCGCTGCAATGACCAATGTAGATGCTTGCGAAAACAATAAAATAGCATGTGATGCTTTGAATGTAGGGCTTGTGGAATCTTTGGTCAACGTTGCCGCACAAATCAATGCACATTTAATTCATTTGTCTACGGATTTTATTTTTGATGGCCTGCAAGGAAACTATAAAGAAACAGCCCTGCCCAACCCCTTAAATTATTACGGAATTTCCAAATTAAAATCCGAAGAAATTTTAAAAAATGCTAAAATTGACTACACCATCTTACGAACCATTTTGGTCTACGGACAAGTATTTGATCAGCGAAGAAGTAACCTTGTTCTTTGGGTAAAGGAAATGTTGGAGAAGAAACAAGAAATTTCGATTGTTAATGATCAGTTTCGAACACCAACCTATGTGGCAGACCTTGCTTTGGCCTGTAAGATTTCGATGGATATGAGAAGTAAAGGAGTGTATAATATCGCTTCCAACACCCTCCTAAGTATTTATGAAATAGCACAACAGATTGCCAGCGTTTTTGAACTAGACGCTAGTTGTATCAAAGCAGTTTCCACAAGTACGTTAAATCAAAGGGCCACAAGACCTATGAAAACGGGTTTTGACTTGAGCAAAACAAAAAAGGAATTAAAATTCCATCCAAAATCATTCATAGAAGATTTACAAAGGTTCAAAGAAAATGCGTTTAATGAACATATTTAACATGCAAAAATTCTTAAAAGAGCATTTTTTTTATGATATTGCGGTTTACTAACAAAAAAATATATATTTAAAATTATGAAGAAATTACTTCTTTCATTAATCCTTGCAATGTCAACAATTTTGATCTCTGCACAAACAGATTCCCAAGTTGAGGAACTCGTCGTAGAAGAGATCAAAGAATTAATAGTCGAAAAAACGATTACAGACAGCTCTTCTGAAATCAATACTGCCAAAATAACAATACGTGTATCTGGAGGTGAGAAGCCTTATAGTTATACCTGGTCAGAAAAGAGCATGTCAAATTCATTTACAGAGGAAGAAGTTTCTATTTTAGATGGTGCTACTGAGGGAAATGAATATTCAGTTACCGTAGCAGACAGTAAAGGAGCAGAAAAAACCTTAACTTTTGAGGTACCTGCAGTATCTGTTCCAGAAGTGCTAAGTGCGTCTTTCGCACCCGTAGTTGGATTTATGGATACTTATTTCTTTTTTGATCCTTTTTATGCTTTAGGCTTGTATGATAATAGAGTTTTAGATGCTGCTGGCGAACCAGTAAGGAATGCCAATGGTACTGTAAAAACTATTAAATTACCCTTTATGGTAATCTGGTTAATACTCGGAGCAATCTTTTTTACATTCAGATTTAGGTTTATTAATTTTAGAGGAATTAAGCATTCCATTCAATTAATAAGAGGGAAATATGATGATCCAACTGCCATTGGAGAGGTAACTCATTTTCAGGCTTTAGCAACCGCTGTATCTGGAACTGTTGGTTTGGGGAATATAGCAGGGGTAGCGGTAGCGATTTCTTTAGGAGGTCCGGGTGCAACATTTTGGCTAATTTTAGCAGGTTTGTTGGGGATGTCTACAAAGTTTGTTGAATGTACGCTAGGTGTAAAATACAGAACCATTGAAAAGGATGGAAGCATCTCAGGTGGACCCATGCAGTATTTGAAAAAAGGATTTGAAAAAAGAGGTTTTAAAAATGTTGGAAAAGGACTTTCTGTTCTGTATGCTTTTGTGATTATGCTCGCAGCTTTTGCTGCCGGATCAATGTTTCAAGCGAATCAAGCGGCAGCTCAATTAGCCAGTGTTTTAGAGGTAGACGGTGTTGTGAAAACCTATATTGGTATTGGAATTGCTATTTTGGTAGGAATTGTAATAATCGGTGGGTTAAAAGGAATTGCGAAAGTTACGGAGAAAGTAGTTCCGTCTATGGCAGCCTTATACATTTTAATGTGTATCGTTGTTATTGGAGCGAATATTACGGAAGTGGGGGGTGCAATCGCCTTAATTTTTGATGGCGCATTTACTCCAACAGCAGCATATGGAGGTTTCTTAGGCGTACTTGTATTAGGATTTCAAAGAGCTGCGTTTTCAAATGAAGCAGGTCTAGGATCTGCCTCAATTGCACATTCAGCAGCAAAAACGAAGCATCCTGTTTCAGAGGGTTTTGTAGCGCTTCTAGAGCCGTTTATTGATACGGTTGTAGTTTGTACTTTAACCGCTTTGGTGCTTATTTTTACAGGGACCTACGTTGGACAAGAAGCTACAGGTTCTGCTTTAACTGCAGTCGCATTTGGAAAAGTAATTCCAGGAGCAAGTATCTTTCTAACGATTGCTATTTTCCTATTCGCATTTTCTACAATTTTAACTTGGTCCTATTATGGGGTGCAAGCTGCACAAAGTTTATTTGGAGACTCTAAAGCCGTTGCTGGAATCTTTAAAATCATTTTTTTATTGACAATTATTTTAGGCGCTTCTATTGGTTTAGGCGCTGTAATTGATTTTGCGGATTATATGTTCTTAACCTTGGCAATTCCAAACTTAATTGGATTGTATTTGATGAGTGGTGAGATTTCTAAAGACCTGAACAGCTATTTCAGTAAAATTAAGTCTGGAGAAATTCCAAAAACTAAATGATCTTGTAAATCCTTATAGATGAAATTATTTAAATCCCATTTCTTTCGGTACAATAAAGGCCAAAGAAATGGGATTTTATTTTTGGTTTTATTAATTATTGTCCTGCAGTCTCTATTTTTATTTGTTGATTTTACCTCTGACCAGCCCCAAACTGAGAATTCTTCAGAACGGTTTGCGATTCAAAAACAGCTCGAAGATCTAAAGTTGCTTGAAATTGAAAAAAGAAATGCTAAAATCTATCCATTCAATCCAAATTACATTACAGATCACAAAGGGGAGCAATTGGGGATGTCCTTGGCGGAAATTGATCGATTGTTTGCATTCCGAAAAACAGGAGCATTTGTC